>Ga0206130_10000015_pt1 | contig 303519 bp, 292 predicted proteins | sample Helgoland_Spring_9_FD_148637 | JGI IMG/M metagenome (GOLD analysis project Ga0206130, IMG submission 148637) | Pelagic subsurface seawater microbial communities from Kabeltonne, Helgoland, North Sea - Helgoland_Spring_Bloom_20160512_1 | ecosystem: Environmental > Aquatic > Marine > Epipelagic...
CTGATCTGCCCAATTGCGATGGATGAAGGTTTGCGTTTTGCGATCCGCGAAGGCGGCCGCACGGTTGGTGCGGGTGTTGTTGTGAAGGTGATCGACTAGGCAAAGCGGTCAAAGCGCAGACGCCGGGAGTATGGTTAAGCGGCGAATTAAAAAACGAGTTTATCCGCTTCCCAACGGTTGCACGCATCTCCCCACATCGGTATAGTGCGCGTCCGCTTTCGGGGTGACTCGATGTAGAGAAGCGGGAGATACAGAACGCAGGCAAGGCAGTGGCGATGGACAGGTTTTGGCCATCACCGCTGGAGAGGGCAAATCCGCGAGTGATAAGTTCGTGGTTCACAATCTTTTTGCGCCTTAGGCTTAATGCTTTCGGTCGGGTTCTTTAACAGAAGTAGCGCCAGCTGCAAACTAGAACGACCTGCCGTCCAGCAGACAATGGGCGCAGTGACTGGTCTAAGCTGGAACACCGTAATTTGGGATTGGAGTACGTGTAGGTGCAAAACCAACGCATTCGAATTCGCCTCAAGGCGTTCGATCACCGTTTAATAGACGTATCCACACAGGAAATTGTGGATACCGCGAAGCGCACTGGAGCGCAGGTCAAAGGGCCGATTCCTTTGCCTACGCGTAAAGAGCGTTTCACAGTATTGGTCTCGCCTCACGTGAATAAAGACGCCAGAGACCAATATGAAATACGGACCCACAAGCGTCTTTTAGACATTGTTGAGCCGACAGAGAAGACCGTTGACGCGCTGATGAAGCTCGATCTAGCGGCTGGAGTAGAAGTACAGATTAGTTTGAACTAACGCGATTGCACCGAGGGCCAAGAAAGGGCGGGTCGGTTAGCGTGATGATGCAAATTCACCGATAGATGGCTTTCGATGAATTTAAGAACAAGGCCCCGATAGGGGGCCACTGATAGGCGCAAGTCTAAGCTCAGTCCTTCTGAGCCCAGCAACAGAAAGCTGAGGCCCGTTGAAGGAGTGAGTTTTTGCGCTCTGATAAGAGCCAAAAGGCTTTTTGAATTTGACCAGGGATAAGACCAATGGCGATTGGATTGGTAGGAAAAAAATCGGGCATGACCCGTATTTTCACTGAGGATGGCGACTCGGTTGCAGTGACCGTGATTGAAGCGGCGCCAAATCGAGTGACTCAGATTAAGACCGACGAAACCGACGGTTATATTGCGGTTCAGGTTACCGCTGGCGAGCGCAAACAGAATCGGGTGCGAAAGCCTCAGGCTGGGCATTATGCCAAAGCGAACACAGGTGCTGGGCGTGGACTATGGGAGTTCCGCCTTGCCGATGTCAGCGGAATCGAGTTGGGCTCTGAGTTGGGCGTAGACCAATTTGCGGTTGGTCAAAAGATTGACGTTCAGGGGGTCTCGAAAGGTAAAGGATTTGCCGGTGGTATAAAGCGCTGGAATTTTTCTCACCAAGACAACACCCACGGCAACTCAATTTCGCATCGCGCGCCAGGATCTATCGGCCAGTGCCAGACCCCCGGTCGGGTTTTCAAAGGTAAGAAGATGGCTGGGCATATGGGTGCGGCAAAAGTGACGACACAGAATTTAGAAGTGGTGCAAATAGACACCGACAAGAATTTATTGTTGGTGAAGGGTGCTGTTCCAGGATCGGCCGGGGGAGACGTGTTTATTCGTGCTTCCGTGAAGGCCCGAAGCGGAGGGACTGGTAATGAATCTTAACTTGGCTGCTGATGGCGGTAGCGTTGAAATATCGGACGTTACCTTTGGTAGGGAATTTAATGAGCCGCTCGTGCATCAGGTTGTGGTCGCTCATATGGCAGCGGCTCGGCAGGGAAGTCGTGCACAGAAGACGCGTTCTGAAGTCAGTGGCGGTGGTCGTAAGCCTTGGCGTCAGAAAGGCACGGGTCGTGCTCGAGCCGGCACTATCCGCTCGCCCATATGGCGCGGCGGCGGTGTTACTTTTGCAGCGCGGCCTCAAGACCATTCGACGAAGGTCAATCGGAAAATGTACCGGGGTGCGCTCCGTTGTATCGTTTCGGAACTGATACGCCAAGGACGGTTAGTGGCCGTGGATGAATTCAACGTCGGTGAGCCGAAGACGAAGACGCTTTTGCAGCAGTTGAAGACCCTAGAATTGTCTAGCGTTTTGATTGTTACCCAGGAAGTTGAGCAAAACCTTTATTTGGCCGCGCGCAATGTGAAGGGTGTCGACGTTCGCGACGTACACGGTATCGATCCGGTTAGTCTGATCAGTCACGATAAGGTGTTGATTACCGTGGGCGCGCTTAAGCAACTCGAGGAGGCGTTGGCATGAATCCTGAAAGAATGTTTATTGTTCTGCGCGAACCTCATATCTCAGAGAAGGTTGCGATCCTAGGCGATAAAGCCAACCAGTACGCTTTTAAAGTGGCTGTCGACGCCACTAAAGCTGAGATTCGAGAGGCTGTCGAAACGCTATTTAAGGTGGGAGTGGTCAAGGTGACGACTGCCAATGTTAAAGGCAAGGTCAAGCGGAACGCGCGTGGTGAAACCCGCAGAAAGAATTGGAAAAAAGCATATATCACTGTAGCCGAGGGACAAGAACTCGATTACATGGTTGCGGAATAAGCGGCTAGGCGAGGTTAGGAAAGTTAAATGGCTGTTGTAAAATCTAAACCGACTTCACCAGGGCGCCGATTTGTCGTCCAAGTTGTAGATAAGACCCTGCATAAGGGAGCGCCCTATAAAGGCTTGCTGGAGCCTCAAAGCAAAAGTGGCGGTCGTAATAACGCAGGCCGTATTACCACTCGGCATCGTGGCGGCGGGCACAAGCAGCACTACCGGATTATAGATTGGAAGCGTAATAAAGATGGCATCCCATCAGTTGTGGAACGTATCGAGTACGATCCTAACCGGACGGCACATATTGCGTTAGTCAAGTACGCCGATGGAGAGCGCAGATACATCATTGCGCCTAAAGGGGTGGTTGCAGGTGACGCGCTCATGAGCGGCCCAAGTTCCCCCATCAAGCCAGGTAACGCGATGGCTTTGCGTAATGTGCCAGTGGGTTCGGTGGTGCATTGTGTTGAATTGAAGCCCGGCAAAGGGGCTCAAATGGTGCGCAGCGCGGGCGGGTCGTGTCAGCTAGTCGCTCGAGAGGGCACTTATGCGACTCTTCGCATGCGATCCGGTGAAATGCGCCGCGTCCTCAGCGAGTGCAGGGCGACCCTCGGCGAAGTGGGAAATAGTGAGCACAATTTAGGATCGTTAGGTAAGGCTGGGGCGACCCGGTGGCGCGGTCGTCGACCGACGGTACGTGGCGTGGCGATGAACCCAGTTGATCATCCGCATGGCGGAGGAGAGGGTAAGACCTCCGGTGGTCGGCATCCGGTCACACCTTGGGGTGTGCCGACGAAAGGTCATAAGACTAGAAAAAACAAGCGAACCGACAGCCTAATTGTACGCCGTCGCGGTAAACGTTAGACGTAGACGCAGGGACAGGAGAGAGCTAAGTGCCAAGATCGTTATTTAAGGGACCGTTTATAGACACCCACCTGATGAAGAAGGTGGAGGTTGCTGCGGCGAACAATGAGCGTCGTCCGATTAAGACATGGTCACGCCGGTCGATGATTGTGCCGGAGATGGTTGGGTTGACTATTGCAATCCACAACGGTCGGCAACATGTGCCAGTTTTAGTGAACGAAGATATGGTGGGTCATAAGTTGGGCGAATTTGCCCCAACACGGACCTATCGGGGTCACTCAGCGGACAAGAAAGCAAAGCGGTAACGCTTTAAACGAGAGATAGGAAGGAATGATGGAAGTCAGTGCTACGGCTAACCGGCTCAGAATCTCAGCTCAAAAGGCACGTCTCGTTGCTGATCAGGTGCGCGGTCGGCCGGTTGCTGAGGCGCTGGATATTTTGAATTTCAGTACTAAGAAAGGTGCTGTTTTGGTTCGAAAGGTTGTTGAGTCAGCGATTGCAAATGCTGAAAACAACGAAGGGGCGGATGTTGACGAGTTGATGGTGTCAGAGATTTTTGTCAATGAAGGCCTCACGATGAAACGCATTCGTCCACGCGCCAAGGGGCGAGCGGATAGAATTTTGAAGCGGTCGAGTCACATCACTGTGACTGTGTCCGACGTATAAACAAATATTGAGATAAGTATGGGTCAAAAAGTACATCCGACTGGGATTCGCTTGGGTATTGTCAAAGATCACACGTCAGTGTGGTATGCGGAAAAAGACAACTATGCGAATTATTTGATCAGTGACTTGGAAGTTCGCGACTTTTTGCGCAAGCGACTAGCCGATGCCTCGATCAGCAGGATCGACATTCAGCGTCCTGCGCAGACAGCGCGGCTGACGATTCATACCGCTCGTCCTGGGATTGTCATTGGCAAGAAGGGTGAAGATGTGGAGCGGTTGCGTGTGGAGTTGGCCAAGCGCATGGGAATGCCTGTGCATGTCAATATCGAAGAGATACGCAAGCCCGAGCTGGATGCATTGTTGGTGGCTCAGAACGTTGCGCAGCAGTTGGAGCGTCGGGTGCAGTTTCGTCGGGCAATGCGCCGAGTGATCCAGAATGCGATGCGACTGGGCGCCGAGGGTATAAAGGTCCGTGTTGCTGGACGTCTTGGTGGTGCAGAGATCGCGCGGTCTGAGGTCTATCACGAAGGTCGGGTCCCGCTGCATACGTTACGAGCAGATATTGATTATGCAACCGCTGAGGCACTCACGACCTATGGGATCTTGGGTATCAAGGTCTGGATTTTCAAGGGTGAAGTGATCGCGGGTGCAGAAACAGCAAGCGCACAATAAACGAGTTAGTGGGCGTATAGGGTCCGGAAAGCATTATGTTACAGCCGAAAAGAACTAAATTTAGAAAGATGCACAAAGGCCGCAATCGCGGCTTGGCCGAGCGTGGTAGCAAGGTCAGTTTTGGTGAATATGGACTCAAGGCTATTGGCCGTGGGCGGCTTACCGCTCGCCAAATTGAGGCCGGTAGACGGGCGATGGTGCGTCATATCAAGCGTGGTGGTAAGACTTGGATAAGGGTATTTCCGGATAAGCCGATTACGAAAAAGCCCCTAGAAGTTCGGCAGGGTAAAGGCAAGGGCAGCGTTGAGTACTGGGTAGCGCAGATCCAGCCGGGTCGTGTGCTCTACGAGATGGAAGGGGTTTCCGAAGAGTTGGCACGCGAAGCATTTGCGTTAGCTGCTGCGAAGCTGCCCTTTAAAACCGTATTTGTTAAACGGACGGCATTGTAATGAAAGCGCAGGAGTTAAGAGAAAAGTCAGTCGACGAGCTGAATGTTGAGTTGTTGCGTTTGCGTCGAGAAGAATTTGTGTTGCGGATGCAGGTGGCCAGCGGTCAGATTGGTCAAAGTCATATGGTTAAAGAACTGCGCCGGGACGTCGCCCGCGTGAAAACGCTAATGAAGGAGAAGGCTAATGACTGAAGCCGTTGAAACGCGTCAGTCCAACCCGCGTACGATTTCCGGGGTTGTCGTCAGTGACAAGATGGAAAAGACGATCACCGTTCGCGTCGAGCGCCGGGTAAAGCACCCGGTGTACGGCAAGTACGTGCGTAAGTCGTCGAAGTTACACGCTCATGATGAGGATAACACCTGCAAAGTGGGAGACACGGTTACGGTGGTCGAATGTAGGCCGCTGGCAAAAACAAAGACATGGATGCTCAAAAGTGTCGATGATCGAGCAGGCGGAGTCTAAGCAGCCATGATTCAGACAGAAACCATGTTGGAGATCGCCGATAACAGTGGCGCCCGGAAGGTGCAGTGCATCAAAGTATTGGGTGGCTCTAAGCGGCGTTATGCAGGTATTGGAGACATCATCAAGGTGACCGTTAAAGAGGCTATCCCGCGCGGGCGGGTGCGCAAAGGTCAGGTGATGAATGCGGTGGTAGTGCGGACGCGCAAAGGGGTTCGTCGTCCCGACGGGTCTTTGATTAAGTTTGATCAAAACGCGGCAGTTTTGTTGAATCCACAGAACCAGCCGATTGGTACGCGGATTTTTGGTCCCGTTACGCGCGAACTGCGCAACGAGAATTTCATGCGCATCGTTTCGCTTGCGCCCGAGGTTATTTAACGATAACCCCTAAATGTTTCGTAACAGGTTTTTAAGACAGATCAATGTTAAAAATTAAGAAGAACGACGAAGTGGTAGTCCTGGCGGGGCGCGACAAGGGGCGCAGAGGCGAAGTGCTGCGCGTAATGAAAGACGGCCGATTGCTTGTTGCCGGCATTAACATGATAAAGAAGCACACGCGGCCGAACCCGAATACGGGTGAGCAAGGTGGCATTGTCAGCAAGGAAGCACCCATTCAAGTATCTAATGTGGCCATCTGGAACGACGAAGAAGACCGCGCCGATCGAGTGGGCTTCAAAACTGAAGAAGATGGCAAGAAAGTGCGTATTTTTAAGTCTAACGGCAAGGTGGTTGAGGACTGATATGTCTAAACTCTATCAAACATACATTAATGAGATTCGCCCGCAGCTCAAAGACGAGCTAGGGTTGAACAACATCATGTCCGTTCCGCGTATCGAAAAGGTCACGCTGAACATGGGCGTTGGGGATGCCGTTGCTGATCGCAAAGTGATGGACTCGGCGGTAGCGGATATGACTGCAATCGCAGGGCAGCAGCCCATCGTGTGTAATGCACGCAAATCTGAAGCTGGATTTAAAATTCGCGAAGGTTGGCCGATCGGCTGCAAAGTGACGCTTCGCCGGGAGCGCATGTTTGAGTTCATCGAGCGCTTGGTGTCAATTGCGATTCCGCGTATTAGGGATTTTCGCGGTCTGAACCCGAAGTCGTTTGACGGCCGGGGAAATTTCAGCATGGGCGTGACCGAGCAGATTGTTTTTGCGGAGATCGATTACGACAAGATTGACAAGATCCGCGGGTTGAATGTGTGTATTACCACCAGTGCGGAAACCAACGAACATGCTTTGGCGCTGCTCAAAGCGTTTAAATTCCCGTTCCGGGTTTAGTTAAGCAAGGCAGTTAACGAAAGAGAATCCTATGGCTAAAACATCAATGATTGAGCGCGAAAAGAAGCGCGCAAAGACACGCGAAAAGTTCGCTGCGAAGCGCGCCAGCCTCAAGGCAATAATAGCGGATCGCGGTGCATCCGATGAAGATCGCTGGCAGGCGCAGTTGTTGCTTCAGGCGCAGCCTAGAAACGCAAGCGCCGTGCGAGAGCGTCGCCGCTGTCGGGTTTCCGGTCGTCCTCACGGCGTTTATAGAAAATTTGGTTTGGCGCGGACGAAACTCAGAGAAGCTGCTATGCGCGGTGATGTTCCGGGCCTCGTGAAAGCCAGCTGGTAAGAAAGGTAAGACAACAATGACAATGCAAGATCCAATCGCAGATTTGTTAACTAGGGTGCGTAACGCTCAGATGGCAAGGCACGCGACCGTTGAAATGCCGAATTCTAAAACCAAGCGAAGCATATTGAAGGTATTGGAAGAAGAAGGGTATATCTCGAGTTTTTCCAGCACCGGCGAGGTGAAGTCGACACTGAGCGTTGCGCTTAAGTATCACGACGGGCAGCCGGTAATTGAGGAGATCAAGCGGATTAGCCGGCCAGGGTTGCGTATCTACAAAGAAAGCACCGATCTGCCTGAAGTCAGGGGTGGATTAGGGGTTGCTATTGTGAGCACCAATAAAGGGGTTATGACCGACAAGCGTGCGCGTACAGCAGGTGTCGGCGGCGAAGTGCTCTGCACTGTATTTTAGGAGTAAGCGATGTCTCGTGTTGCAAAAAATCCCATATCAGTGCCCAGTGGCGTTGACGTGGCCCTTAAAGGTCAGGATGTGACCGTCAAGGGTACCAAAGGGGTGCTGGCGTTTGCCGTGCATAATGACGTGGTCATTAAGCAAGAAGAAGCCGAATTGGTGCTGTCGGCACGCAACGGTTCGAAGGCGGCGTGGGCGATGGCAGGGACCATGCGTGCACTCGTGCAAAATATGGTTACCGGTGTTTCGGCAGGCTTTGAGCGTCGCCTTGACTTGCAGGGTGTAGGTTATCGAGCGCAGGCGCAAGGTCGCAAGATCACCCTGCAGCTGGGGTTTTCGCATCCGGTTGTATACGAATTGCCCGATGGGATCGAGGCGCAGACACCTTCTCAGACAGAGATCGTAATTACGGGCGTGGATAAGCAAGCCGTCGGTCAGGTCTGTGCGGAGATTCGTAGCTTTCGTCCACCGGAGCCCTACAAAGGCAAGGGTGTGCGATACCAAGGTGAATACGTCAGGCGTAAAGAAGCTAAGAAAAAATAACTAGAGAGGCCCTTGGCGTCGGTCTGGATTCGGACGGCCCTTTTGAGCAGCAGAGTATTAGAGAAAAACAGATGAACGATAAGAATCAAAGCAGACAGCGGCGAGCTCGCCGGGGTCGAATGAAGATGCGGGAGTTGGGTGCAACCCGGCTGAGTGTTACGCGCACACCGAAGCATATGTACGCCCAGGTTTGGTCGCCGGATGGAAGCCAAGTGATTGCACAGGCGTCGACGCTGGAAAAGGATCTGTGTGAAGGCGGTACAGGCAATGCAGACGCCGCCGCGAAGGTCGGTACACTGGTGGCATCACGTGCAAAGGAGGCGGGCGTTAGCGCGGTTGCCTTTGATCGTTCCGGATATAAATACCACGGCCGGGTTAAAGCGTTGGCCGACGCTGCTCGCGAAGCCGGTTTGGAGTTCTAAATGGCATATACAGAACAAGTAAAAGAAGAGGGATTGGTAGAAAAGCTGGTCCAAGTTAATCGCGTCGCCAAGGTTGTGAAAGGGGGTCGAATTTTTGGCTTCACCGCATTGACCGTAGTTGGTGATGGGAATGGACGTGTTGGCTTCGGTCGCGGTAAGGCGCGAGAAGTACCTTTAGCGATTCAAAAGGCGATGGAAGCTGCGCGGCGCAACATGATCGATGTTGAACTCAACGGCGACACGCTGTGGTATCCGTTGACGGGCCGGCATGCAGCATCGAAAGTTTATATGCAGCCTGCCTCTGCAGGTACCGGCGTTATTGCGGGTGGTGCGATGCGAGCCGTTTTGGAGGCCGTTGGCATTCATAACGTTTTGGCGAAGTGTTATGGGTCCACCAATCCTGTGAATGTCGTGCATGCAACGTTTAAAGCGCTGCGAGATATGCGTTCGCCGGGAGATATCGCACAACGTCGCGGCAAGGCCGTAGAAGAAATTGTAGCCTAAGACGGGTGAGAAGCCCTGTTGAAAAAGCCTAGAGAGTGGATGAGACCATGGACAAAAAAATTAAAGTGACTTTGACGAAAAGCCCCATAGGGCGTCTGAAGAACCACAAGGCGTGCGTGGCTGGGCTGGGTTTGCGTCGGATAGGGCATACCGTTGAGGTTGAGGACACGCCGTCTGTAAGAGGCATGGTTAACCGTATCTTTTACATGGTGCGTGTTGAGGGAGAAGTATAATGCGGCTTAATGACTTGTCGCCGAGTGAAGGCAGTAAGCGCTCCAAACGCAGAGTGGGCAGAGGCCCGGGCTCTGGTTGGGGAAAGACCGCAGCGCGTGGCCAGAAGGGTCAAAAATCTCGCTCCGGCGGTGGTGTGCGGGCTGGTTTTGAAGGGGGGCAGCTACCCTTACAGATGCGCATTCCGAAGTTTGGTTTTCGCTCTAGAATTGGGCGGGTAACCGCTGAGGTACGCACCAGCGAGCTGCGCTTGGTCGATGGAGATGAAGTGACGTTGTCGAGCTTGATTGCGGCAAACGTAGTGCGTCGGGACATGAAGCGTGTCCGCGTTGTGCTCAGCGGAGAGGTCACGCGTGCGATACAAGTCAAGGGTGATGATATCAAAGTCACCAAAGGCGCCTTAGTGGCGATAGAAGGTGCCGGCGGCAGCGTTGCTTAATTGCAGCGACCGTTTTTTTTTAAGTAGATTCTGGGACGTTTAATGTCACGTAACGCAGGGGAAGTAGCCAGTCAACTGGCCGGCAATCAAGCAGGGATCGCGGAGCTACGCACGCGACTGTTGTTTGTGCTGTTTGCGCTGTTGGTTTATCGCGTGGGTACGCATATCCCAGTGCCGGGTATTGATCCAAGTCAACTAGCTGCTTTGTTTAACCAGAACCAGGGGGGCATCTTAGAACTGTTCAATATGTTCTCTGGTGGCGCTTGGGAGCGGATGAGTATTCTAGCCCTGGGAGTCATTCCATATATTACGGCCAGTATCATCATGAACTTGATGACAATGATGTACCCGCAATTTCAGCAGTGGCGAAAAGAGGGTGATGCGGGCCGCCGCAAGATTACCAAAGTGACGCGCTATCTGACCTTGGGCATCGCCACCCTTCAAGGGGTATCTTTGACAGTAACGCTGGCCAATCAGGGTCTTGCTTTTGCGCCAGGGCCGACATTTTATTTCGTGTCTTCCCTGACGCTCGTAACCGGCGCTGTGTTCATGATGTGGTTGGGCGAGCAGATTACGGAACGAGGCGTTGGTAACGGAATTTCATTATTGATTTTTTCCGGAATTGTTTCTGGTTTTCCAGCGGCATTGGGGCAGGTTTTCGAAGCGGCTCGCCAAGATCAAATTAATATCATTGCACTCCTATTTATGACGGCGATCGCCATCGGAGTGATTTGGTTCATTGTTCGGGTCGAACGTGGACAGCGGCGGATTACTGTGAACTATGCGAAGCGGCAGCAAGGGCGTCGAGTCTACCAAGCGCAGAGCAGCCACTTACCGCTCAAAATTAACATGGCGGGTGTTATTCCTGCGATTTTTGCGTCTAGCTTACTTCTGGCGCCTGCGTCGATGGCGAGCTGGTTTGGCACGAACGAAGGCATGGGATGGTTGCAGGAGGTTTCGCTCGTGTTGTCTCCCGGTCAGCCGCTTTACATTCTTTTGTTTGCGGCGGGTATTATCTTTTTTAGTTTTTTCTATACCGCGATCATGTTTGACCCCAAAGACGTGGCCGATAATCTTAAGCGCCAGGGCGCCTACGTTCCGGGCATCAGGCCGGGTCAGCAAACGGCGAAATATATCGATGATGTCATTACTCGGTTGACTGTGTTCGGTGCGGTGTATGTGGCGCTTGTATGTCTTTTGCCAGAATTCATGATTGTGGCGTTCGACATTACATTTCAATTGGGAGGCACTGCATTACTGATTGTTGTTGTGGTTGCCATGGACTTTATGTCACAGGTTCAGTCGCATCTGATGTCAAGTCAGTATGCGAAGTTGATGGAAAAGTCGAACCTACAAAACAATGGTCGGCGCAGAGGCGGTTAGCATTATGAAAGTGAGAGCATCGGTTAAGAAAATTTGCAGGAACTGCAAGGTTGTCAAACGTAGGGGTGTTGTACGAGTGATTTGTAGCGCAGAACCCCGGCATAAGCAACGACAGGGCTAAGCGGCCCGCTTAAGCAGAACAAAAACGGAGCGAATAAATGGCACGTATTGCCGGAATAAACATCCCAGATAACAAGCACGCAAGGATAGCCTTGACCTATATTTATGGGATCGGGTTGACCACAGCAGAGAAGATCTGCGTTGGAGCGGGCGTAGACCCAACAACAAAAGTTGGCTCGCTTGACGAGGCGAACCTAGACGCGATTCGCAGTGAAGTGTCGAAGGTCACTGTAGAAGGCGATTTGCGTCGAGAAACGTCAATGAACATCAAGCGATTGATGGACCTTGGTTGTTATCGGGGGATTCGTCATAGACGGCATTTACCGGTACACGGACAACGCACGCGTACTAACGCGCGGACCCGAAAAGGACCGAAGCGACCGATTCGTAGGTGATTGGCAAATTAATAGTTAGTGTCATCGGTTGATATTGACAATGAATGTATACAGGAACTAAGTAAATGGCAGAACGCAAGAAAGCCAAAAGAGTGGTCATAGATGGCGTCGCGCATATACACGCTTCGTTTAATAACACCATCGTGTCGATTAGCGACCGTCAAGGCAATACGCTGTGTTGGGCGACCTCTGGTGGGTCGGGCTTCCGTGGTTCGCGTAAAAGTACGCCGTTTGCGGCGCAGATCGCGGCAGAGCGCGCGAGTAATGTTGCGCTGGAGTTTGGTATGAAGAGTGTTGACGTGCTGGTAAAAGGCCCTGGCCCGGGACGTGAGTCCGCCGTGCGTGCACTTAATGCCGCTGGCTTGAAAATTAACAGCATCGCAGACGTCACTCCGATACCGCACAACGGTTGTCGTCCCCCGAAGAAACGACGCGTTTAAGCGTCTTGAAATAGGAAGAGGTAGGTTATGGCCCGTTATTTAGGACCTAAACTCAAATTGAGCCGACGCGAAGGCACGGATCTGTTCTTGAAGAGCGGTGTACGCCCGATCGACTCAAAATGTAAAATTGATAATGCGCCCGGTCAGCATGGGGTGCGTCGTGGTCGGCTGTCTGATTACGCATTGCAGTTGCGAGAGAAGCAGAAGGTTCGCCGGTTATACGGTGTCCTGGAGAAGCAATTTCGAAACTATTACAAGAAGGCAGACCGTAAAAAGGGTGCGACGGGCACAAATCTTTTGCAGATGCTAGAAGGCCGGCTGGACAACGTGGTCTATCGACTGGGATACGGCTCCACAAGAGCGGAATCGCGACAGCTTGTTTCTCACAAGTCGATAACGGTTAACGGCCAGTGTGTAAATATTGCCTCCTTTCAGGTTAAGCCCGACGACGTGGTCGCGGTGGCTGAAAAGTCTCGCGGACAACTCCGGATCCAGGCTGCGATGCAGCTGGCCGCTCAGCGGGGCGCAGTCGACTGGGTAGAAGTCAATGCTGAGAAAATGGAAGGCGTATTCAAGCGGTCACCAGATCGCGAAGAGTTACCGTCTGAAATCAATGAAAACCTCATTGTTGAGCTTTATTCCAAGTAATTGAATGGAGCGCTTGCGCTTTTAGGAGACACCACAATGTCACAGTTGGCGAACGATTTTTTAACTCCTCGAAATATAGACATCCAGTCAGACAGCCCGACTCGGGCGAAAGTGACGCTGGAACCGCTGGAACGGGGATTTGGTCACACGTTGGGCAATACGCTACGACGAATTCTTTTGTCGTCTATGCCTGGTTGCGCGATTACAGAAGTGCAGATCGACGGTGTTTTGCACGAATATAGCACCCTCGAAGGTGTGCAAGATGACATCATCGATATCCTTTTGAATCTCAAAGGGATCGCAGTGATTTTGCATGACACCGATGAAGCGGTCATCAGCCTATCGAAGAGCGGAGGCGGTGCAGTCACTGCGGGCGAATTTCAGCTCACGCAGAGCGTTGAGATAGCCAACCCCGATCATGTGGTTTGTACGTTGAACGATGCCGGGTCGATACGCATCGAAGCCCGCGTCACTCGGGGAAGAGGTTATGTCCCAGTTGATTCAACGAATAACGAAGAGGACGAGCGTCCAATCGGCGTGCTGCGTTTAGACGCCTCCTACAGCCCGCTTAAGCGCGTGGCTTACTCCGTTGAGAGCACGCGAGTGGAACAGCGTACCGATTTGGACAAGCTGGTATTAGATCTCGAGACAAACGGCACGATTGACCCCGAAGAAGCTATTCGGCGGGCGGCGACGATTCTGCAACATCAGTTGGCAGTTTTTGTGGATCTCGAAAGCGAGAGTGAACCAGCGCCGGAAGACATTAAAGACGAGGTCGATCCCATATTGATTAGGCCAGTTGATGATCTCGAGCTGACGGTCCGATCGGCGAACTGTTTGAAAGCTGAGAATATCTATTACATCGGTGATTTAATCCAGCGCACAGAAGTTGAATTACTCAAGACACCCAATTTGGGTAAAAAGTCACTTACCGAGATTAAAGATGTATTGGCATCTCGCGGTTTAGCACTTGGCATGCGGCTAGAGGGTTGGCCGCCGTCAAACCTACACGGCGGTCGGATCGGTTAGTTTAGAGGCATAGATTATCTGGAGGTCAGTTGCCTTCAGAATCATAGATAGGAAAGGTAGAAGATGCGTCATCGTAAGAGTGGTAGACAGCTCAACCGTAACAGCTCGCACAGGCAGGCTATGTTTCGCAACATGGCAACGTCTTTGATTGAACACGAAGTTATCAAAACAACGTTGCCAAAAGCAAAAGAATTGCGTCGCATTGCGGAGCCGTTAATTACATTGGCCAAGGACGACTCGGTTGCCAATCGGCGACTGGCATTTTCCCGCACACGCGACAAGGCGGCCGTGGGAAAACTTTTCACCGAACTGGGTCCAAGGTACGAAGCTCGGCCAGGCGGATATACACGAATATTAAAGTGTGGATATAGAGCGGGCGACGCGGCGCCAATGGCGTATATAGAATTGGTGGATCGCCCGATAGCACAATATGAAGAGGATTCTGCGGAAGAAGAATCAGAATCCAGCAGTGTAGACGCTGCAGTGGAAGGTGAAACCGCCGAAATCAAAGCCTAGTGCAGGATGTATAGGTCGTTTAACCCTACACCACGTACTCTGATGGGCCCCGGCCCGTCAGACGTCCACCCGCGAGTGCTCGCGGCCAGTGCCCGGCCTACCATTGGGCACCTAGATCCCGAATTCATTACCCTAATGGATGAGATCAAAGGGCTGCTCCGAGAGGCTTTCAAAACTAACAATGCGTACACTTTGCCGTTGTCTGCTCCGGGTTCTGCGGCTATGGAGGCGGCTTTTGCCAATTTGGTGGAACCCGGAGATAAGGTCATTGTCTGTATCAACGGCGTATTCGGTGCGCGTATGGCGGAGAACGTTCGCCGGATGGGCGGGGTCTTGATCACGGTCGAAGACCGATGGGGTGAGCCCGTGGACCCTGAAAAATTACGCGCGGCGCTGGTGTCTCATCCGGATGCAAAGGTTGTGGCTCTGGTCCATGCAGAAACCTCCACGGGGGTGTGTTCGGATGTCAAAACGCTCTGCGCAATGGCTAAAAATTCAGGTTGTTTAACCATCGTTGATTCAGTGACCGGTTTGGCGGGTGTCGAGTTGAGGGTGGACGACTGGCAGATTGATGTGGCTTATTCTGGGACGCAGAAATGCCTTTCTTGCCCGCCGGGAATTAGTCTGATCACGTATAGCCAGGCAGCGGCAAAGTGTGTAGAGGGGCGCAATACGCCAGTTCAAAGTTGGTTCCTGGATCTGTCACTTTTGATGGCTTATTGGGACGGCGACGGTGCCCGTGCATACCATCATACTGCGCCGGTAAATGCGATGTATGGTCTTCATGAAGCCTTGTTGATGGTGCATGAAGAGGGCATAGAAAATGCTTGGGGAAGACACCGTGATATGCACCAGCGGCTGCTGGCTGGCCTTGATGAAATCGGGTTGACCATGGTTGTGGACGAAAAATACAGGCTGCCGCAGCTCAATGTGGTTTCGGTACCTGACGGGATCGACGAGGCAAAGATTAGGCGGGATGTGTTAAACCGGTACAATTTGGAGATCGGCGCTGGTTTAGGGGTCTTTGCAGGAAAGGTTTGGCGTATCGGCTTGATGGGATACGCGGCGCGTCAGGAAAATGTCACGCTATGCACTAATGCGTTACGCCAGGCGCTTCTCTAAGCCTGCATACTAGTTCGGGTTGCTCAAGACGGTTTTCAGAAAATGTCCTGTATGTGACAGTTGGTTTTGTGCGACCGCTTCGGGTGTGCCCGTTGCGACAATGGCGCCGCCACCGGAGCCGCCTTCAGGGCCCAAGTCAATAACCCAGTCTGCTGTTTTGATTACATCGAGGTTGTGCTCGATGACCACAACGGTATTGCCATGGTCTCTCAACCTGTGCAGCACCTCTAGCAACTGGGCGATATCGTGAAAGTGTAGTCCGGTTGTGGGTTCGTCCAATATATAGAGTGTCTTGCCGGTGTCTCGTTTAGAGAGTTCGCGTGATAGTTTGACGCGCTGGGCTTCGCCTCCGGATAGCGTGGTGGCCGATTGCCCCAAACGAACGTATGAGAGGCCGACCTCAACCAGCGTTTGCAGCTTTCGCGACAACATGGGCACTGCGTCGAAAAATGCCCTGGCCTCCTCAATTGTGAGATCCAGTACCTGGTGTATGTTTTTGCCTTTATAGCGAATGTCTAACGTTTCCCGATTATAGCGGGCCCCTTTGCAAACATCGCAGGGAACGTAGATATCGGGCAAAAAATGCATCTCGACCTTGATGACACCGTCTCCCTGACACGCTTCGCAGCGACCGCCTTTGACGTTGAAGCTAAAACGCCCGGGTTTGTAACCGCGCGCGCGCGATTCCTGAACCCCTGCGAATAGTTCCCGAATAGGTGTGAACAATCCCGTGTACGTTGCGGGGTTAGAACGCGGTGTCCGACCAATTGGGCTCTGATCGATATCAACCACTTTGTCCAGGTGGTTCATTCCCTCTATGCGCTCGTGCGCCGCGCTAACCAAAGTGGTGGCCTTGTTCAGCGTTGTCGCGGCGACAGGGTAAAGGGTGCGGTTGATCAAGGTTGACTTGCCAGAGCCGGATACGCCGGTGACACAGGTGAGCAAACCACAAGGAATAGCGACGCTGACATGCTGTAAATTATTGCCGCTGGCACCGATTAGACGAATACATTTTTTCTCATCCCAAGGCGTTCGTTGGTTTGGCACTTGGATGTGTTTCTGACCCGACAAATATTGGCCGGTGATCGACGCTTCGCTGTTGATAATGTCTTCTAGCTGTCCGGCAGCGACCACCTCTCCGCCGTGTGTGCCTGCACCCGGGCCGATGTCGATGAGATAATCGGCGGCTCTGATCGCCTCCTCGTCATGTTCAACCACCAGTACAGAATTACCGAGGTCTCGAAGGTGTTCAAGGGTGCGTAACAGTCTTTTGTTGTCCCGCTGGTGCAGGCCGATAGATGGCTCATCGAGAATGTACATGACACCAACTAGGCCGGCGCCAATTTGACTGGCTAGCCTAATACGCTGTGCCTCGCCGCCAGAAAGCGTGTCCGCACTGCGATCAAGTGTCAGATAGTTGAGTCCCACGTCGACCAGAAACTGCAGGCGGGCCAAGATCTCTTTGAGGATTTTATCCGCAATTGCGGCTTTCTGTCCTTTCAACTTCATCTGGTTGAAATGCGTAAGCGTCGCTTCTATGGAGCCGCTGGTTATCTGCGGCAAACTGGTTTTGCCTATGAATACGTTGCGCGACGAGGAACGTAATCGCGTTCCTTCGCAAGCAGGACAATCCGCAATTCTGACAAACTTCTGCAGGTTTTCGCGCACCATGTTCGAGTCAGTCTCGTGGTATCGGCGTTCCATGTTGGGGATTACACCCTCAAATCGATGTCGCCGGCTGATCACGTCGCCACGGTCGTTGGTATAGCTAAAATCGATCCGATTCTGTCCACTGCCGAAAAGGATAGCGTTGCGATGCTTTTTGCTCAGGGTATTAAAGGGCAATTCGACATTGAATCCGTAATGGTCAGCCAGTGACGTCAGCATGTGAAAATAATATACGTTACGCCGGTCCCAACCCCGTATCGCTCCTTCAGCTAGGGTCAGGTCCTCATCGGCGACCACAAGATCGGGATCGAAGAAATTCGTCATGCCTAAGCCGTCACAGGATTCGCAGGCGCCGGCAGGATTATTGAACGAAAACATTCTCGGCTCGAGTTCGGAGATACTGTATCCGCACGTCGGGCAGGCAAATCGGGCTGAAAAGACCAATCCCTGGGCACGACTGTCGTCCATATTTTGCACAAGGGCGACGCCGTCAGATAGATTCAATGCGGTTTCAAAGCTCTCTGCCAGACGTTGCTGGATGTCGGGTTTAACTCTGACTCGGTCGATGACCGCTTCGATGGTATGTTTTTTATTCTTATCAAGGTCCGGGGTCGCATCCAGATCAACGACCAGGCCATCAATTCTCGCGCGTACAAAACCGTTGCTGCGCAGTTCTTGAAAAACATGTAAATGTTCTCCTTTGCGTTCATTAATCACAGGCGCCAAGATCATCACGCGTTGCTCGGCTTGGGCTTCCAGCACCTGATCAACCATTTGGCTCACCGTCTGTGCGGCCAACGGCAATTGATGGTCAGGGCAGCGAGGTTCCCCAACTCGGGCATACAGCAGGCGCAGATAATCATAAATCTCTGTAATAGTGCCGACCGTGGAGCGCGGATTGTGGGACGTTGACTTTTGCTCGATGGAAATCGCCGGCGACAGCCCTTCAATATGATCTACATCCGGTTTTTCCATCATGGATAAAAATTGACGAGCATACGCAGACAAAGATTCTACGTAGCGTCTCTGGCCCTCGGCGTAAAGCGTGTCGAATGCCAGTGAAGATTTCCCTGAACCGGATAGCCCCGTGATGATAACCAATTGATCTCTGGGAATGTCTAGATCAATGTTTTTTAGGTTATGAGTTCGGGCGCCGCGAACAGAAATCTTATCCAACGTGTCTTTCTCTGAAGTAAACAAGTTACGGTAGCTTGAACTGTGCGTTCGAGCAACCAGACTGATCACTTGTCTGAGCCTCTGGAATAGATTTAGCCTTCTATAATCAGTTGAATCTGTAGATATCTCTCACAAATGGGATGAATCACAACTGCTGTGATCGCGCCACAATTGAATTACACTAAGCGCAGAACGGCGAAAAGAGTGGGGCAATGGCGCGCGGAATAAACAAAGTAATACTAATTGGTAACTTGGGTCGAGATCCTGAAACTCGGTACACACAAAGTGGGAGTGCAGTCACTAACTTCAGTATTGCCACTTCTGAAAATTGGCGAGATCGAACAACGGGTGAGCAGCAAGAGCGCACGGAATGGCATAATGCAGTTTGTTTCACCCGGCTGGCGGAAATCGCTGGCGAGTATCTGCGCAAGGGTTCGAAGGTCTACATCGAGGGTAGTCTTCGCACCACAAGTTGGGAGCAGGACGGGCAAAAAAAATACCGCACTGAGGTGATGGTTCGGGAACTTCAGATGCTTGATGGGCGAGCCGATTCAGGTATGGGAGGCGGCAGCAGTGGATACACTGGCAACGGCGGTTCGGCGCCCAGCGCACCGTCTCGCGGCGCACCGACCGGCTTCGAACAGGGACCGCCTATGGCAGATAACGCACCGACATTATCTGATGACACAGACTTTGAGGACGATATTCCATTCTAGGATAAGCTCACAGGAAATAGATTATGAGCAGAATGGCGCCTAATAGCCCTCGGTAAATCACGTAGGGCAGCATGCCGGTTCTTTCGACCAGCGCAATAAAGTAGTGGATGCACAAATAAGCGGACAGCCCGGCAATTAGGGCCCCGCTGACAAGGTCACGCCAAGCACGATCGACATCACCGTTGATTAGGTCAAGCGTCAGCAGCAGCTGTGCGCCGGCAATGGCTGGTATAGATAACAAAAATGAAAACTTGGCGGCGCTGGTTCTGCTTAAACCAAGCATCAGCGCGGCTGTGATCGTAATGCCCGAGCGCGATGTGCCGGGAATCAAGGCAAGGGTTTGGGCCAACCCGATAAGAATCGCACTAGACCACTCAGGCCGCTCTTTGGTGCCGGGGCGTCGGTCTGCTATCCACAGTGCTGCGCCGAAAAGCAAGGTGGTACTTGCTATAACAGGCACGGTTCGAAGGTGATCTTCGATGAGTGTTTTCCCCAGCCAACCTGCGATGACGACAGGTAGGGTTGCCGCGGCAAGCTTAAAGGCTAAATCGATCTCTGGGGTGTAGGCTTGTTGTGCTGGAAAGTTGATCAGCGCACGACTCATGCCGGTTAGTTCAACGCGAAAGTAGATGACTACGGCAATCAGCGTGCCAAAATGTACGCCGACGTCGAATGCAAGCCCCTGGTCGGGCCAGTCGGTAAGTTGCGCGGGTAGCACGAGATGTGCTGAACTTGAAACGGGTAAAAACTCGGTAAGACCTTGTATTAAGCTCAGGGCAATGATTTGCAGCCAATCCACAGTTTAGGCACCTCGGCTTCGTGTTAACGCAAACGGTATGCTCGACGTTGCGGTGGTCTGTGTAAAAGCGATCGTGTTGTCATTATAAGGGCTAGACATGCTTTATCCGGATGAGTCGAGAGCCTGAAACTGGGCATTAGTATACCTTTTAAAACCGGCGGGTAACGAAGTCGCTTTGAACAATGATGATCCCAATGTGCCATCCGTGGGTGGTGTCCAGTCCAGTGAATTGCTTTTGTTCCCGGCGAACGCGGTTTTGTTCCCGGGCGTTAAGTTGCCTCTGCAAATTGTTGAACCTAGATATTTGGATATGGTCGCCCACTGTGCGCGCAATGAATGCGGCTTTGGTGTGGTATACAACGGCGGAGCTAAAGGTGACCTAGGTTTGGATTTGTCTGGCGCTGGGATTGGCACAGGCACCGAGGCGTGGATTGTTGACTTCGATCAGGCCAGTAATGGCATTCTGAACGTTGTCACCCGAGGGAGCCGTAAATTTCTTTTGCATGAGACATCAATGCAGGGTGGCGACCTGCTGGCCGGGCGAGTTGATTTTTTGGCTGACGAAACGCCCGCTCCCCTTATGGTCGAGCATGCTGCACTGGTTGATTTATTGCGCGCCTTGGTTTTGCACCCCTCAGTCGAAGTGCTTGATCTGCAGGTTAACTTTGATGACGCGTTAGCGGTCAGCTTTTGCTTGAGTCACCTACTACCCATCGACGCAGAGATGAAACAACAATTGCTAGAAATGACCTCGCCTGGCGAGCGCTTGGCCGAATTGAATGAAATTGTCGACAGATTTCAAGGATAGGGTAAAAAAGCGTATGATGGCGGCATGTCAGCAGAGTTAAAACACTACATTTCGGCACTAGGGCAAACTGCACGTGCGGCCTCCCATGTGATCGCTTCTGCGTCCACGCAGGTTAAGTCAGCGGCGCTCCAGGCTGTGGCGGCGGCGACTGATGAGTCCCGCGACGCAATAAAGGCGGCCAATGCCCAAGATATGGCCAAGGCAGAGCATCAGGGTATCGATCAGCCGTTGATCGATCGACTTTACCTGGATGACAAGGGTATCGACCGCATGATCGAAGGCATTCTTCAAGTTGATGCGCTAGCGGATCCCGTAGGTGAGGTGACCGGTCTGCGGTATATGCCTTCGGGTATTCAAGTTGGAAAAATGCGGGTGCCGTTGGGTGTGATCGCTATGATTTATGAGTCGCGCCCCAATGTGACCGTTGATGCGGCGAGTCTGTCTTTAAAGTCCGGTAATGCCTGTATTCTGCGGGGTGGATCGGAAGCTTTTGAGTCAAATCAAGCGATTGGTGCCTGTGTTCGGAAGGGATTGCAGGCTGCCGGATTGCCAGCAACTATCGTCCAACTATTGAACACACCCGACCGCGCTGCGGTGGGTGAGCTGTTGCAGTTGGAGCAGTATGTTGATGTCATTGTGCCACGCGGGGGTAAAGGCCTGATAGAACGCATCAGCCGCGAATCAAGAATACCAGTGATCAAACATTTAGACGGTGTTTGCCATGTTTATGTGGATGCCGCGGCCGATCTGCCTATGGCAGAAAAGGTGGCCTTTAATTCCAAGGTTGAAAAATACGCGGTCTGCAATGCTCTGGAGACGTTATTGGTGCATGAGCGTGTGGCGGCACAATTGCTGCCTGGACTCAGCAAAAAGTTGCAAGAGGTTGGCGTAACCTTGCGCGGATGCGCAGCAACTTGTGCTCTTTTGCCGCTGATTGAATCTGCTTGTGAGGCCGACTGGTACGAAGAATATTTGGGGCCAATTCTGGCCATTCGCGTTGTGGAATCTATGACAGGCGCCATCGAGCACATTAATACCTATGGTTCGCAGCATACAGACTGCATTATAACCAACGACTACACGCATGCGCGGCGGTTTGTTGCGGAGGTCGATTCGGCGTCTGTGATGGTGAATACGTCAACCCAATTTGCAGACGGGTTCGAGTATGGTCTGGGTGCTGAAGTGGGCATCTCGACCGATAAAATTCACGCGCGTGGACCCGTCGGTTTGGAAGGGTTAACTTCGCAGAAATACGTGGTCTATGGTAACGGAGAAATTCGTCATCGTTGAAAATCGATGAGACACTTGTGCTGATCGGACTTTACGGCGGGACATTCGATCCTGTGCATCTCGGACATTTGCATGCTGCAATAGCTGTGCAAAAGAGCTTGGGCTTTCCTACCGTACGTATGGTACTCGCTGCTCGCCCTGGACATCGCGGCCAGCCATCGACAGATATTTATCATCGTTGGCGCATGTTATGCCTTGCTTGTGAGTCCTATCCTGAACTGGAACCAGATGACGCTGAAATAGCCCGTCAGGGAGCGTCCTATACATTAGAAACGCTGGCGGCCTGGTGCGAGGCAAATCCGGGTACGGTGCCCTGCTGGATTCTAGGTGAGGACGCGTTTGTGACTTTGCCGCTGTGGCATCGTTGGGAATCATTGCTGGATTATTGTAATCTGGTGGTTGTTCGGCGGCCGGGTTTGTCGTCGCGGTATTCCGAGACACTCACCAGATTCTGTGATGAATATGAAGTGAGACAACTGAACCGCTTCTCGAGTGGACAGATTTACCGGTGTGCCTTACCGATGGAAAATATTTCTGCAACGCAAGTGCGCTCTGCTATAGCAATGGGGGAACCGGTGGGTCATTTGCTTGCCGAGCCCGTCTGCGCCTATATTGAGCAACACAAGCTTTATGGTATTACGGAGAACGCTTCTTGACCGCAAAAAAACTGCGTGACCTTGTCGTAGGGACCCTTGAAGACGCAAAAGGGTTAGACATTCTTGATATTGACGTGAGTAAACTCACACCGCTGACAGACTATATGGTGGTCGCCAGCGGTACCTCCAACCGCCATGTCAGAGCGCTCGTAGATCAAACGTTGGAGGCGGCAAAATCCCAAGGGGCGACCGCAATTGGTGTTGAAGGCCGGGAAACCTGCGAATGGGTACTGGTGGATTTGGTCGACGTAATTGTCCATGTTATGCAGAAAGACGCTCGCGAATTTTATGAGTTGGAGCGGTTATGGACCGATATGCCCTCACCCAGCCACTCTCAAATCTAGCCTCGTGGCAAGATGAAAATAAAGATTCTGTCTGTAGGCACTAAAGCACCTCAATGGATTCGTGCTGGTTTCGAAGAATACGCAAAGCGTATGCCACGAGAAATGCCGTTGGCACTGGTAGAAATTGCGCCGCCTAAACATGGAGCTGAGGCTGACAAATTCATCCAGATAGAGGACGCAAAGATGATGTCCCAGCTGGAATCGGATGATTGGGTTGTGGCGCTGGACGAGAGAGGCAAACAGGTCACCAGTACTCAGCTTGCTGGCAAGCTAGACCGCTGGCGAATGCAGGGCGGGAATGTGGTTTTTGTTATCGGCGGGTCTGATGGCTTAGGGGAATCTGTTTTGGCGCGCTCGAATGAACAAATTGCACTGTCGGCATTGACGTTTCCACACTATATGGTGCGCGTTATTTTGGCTGAGATGATCTATCGAGCGTGGACGATTGTTATCGGTCATCCCTACCACCGGGCGTGACCGGGCGCCTATTGCTGGGAGGTTTATTTTGACTGGACTGTCAATCAAAGACCCAAAAAGAGAGCAAGAAATGTTCGCCTCGCGTGGGTTGGTGGTATTTCTGATTGTGGTGATGTTGCTGGGCGTTTTGATGTTGCGCTTTTTCCAGCTGCAGGTGTTGCAATTCGAAACTTATCAAAAGCGCGCAGATCGAAACAGAATACATGTTCAGCCTTTGCCGCCTCAGCGAGGGCTGATTTTTGATCGTAATGGTGAGGTGCTTGCAGACAATCGCGTCTCCTCAAGTTTGGCGCTGGTGACTGAGCGTACAGCAGACGTTGCCGGGATTATCGGCGTGCTTGGAGGGCTTGTGGCCATTACGCCAGCCAATATCTCCGAGTTTGAGCAACGCCTCGCACGCAAGCGGCGTCCGTTTGAACCCGTTGTATTGCGAATGTCTCTGACTGAGCAGGAAAATGCCATCTTGGCGGTTAATCGGCACCGGCTGATTGGGGTCGAGGTCACCACGGAATCGTTGCGGCACTATCCGTACGATGCATTTTTTGCCCATGCCGTCGGCTCTGTTCGTCGCATCACAGAGAAAGATCTGGATGATTTAGATCAGGTCAGCTATCGCGGCACCAAATTTTTAGGCAAACAGGGTGTTGAGAAATTTTATGAACGCTCACTGCACGGCGAAGCCGGTTTTCAGCGCGTGGAGACCGATGCGCATGGTCGTATTCGACAGGTTTTAGAGGTATTGCCGCCAATTGCGGGCCAAAATATCAGTTTACATTTGGATGCGCGTCTGCAGATTGCGGCTACCGCAGCGATGGAAGGACGCCGGGGTGCCGTTGTCGCGCTAGATCCCCGGTCAGGGGGTATTTTAGCCTTGGTCAGCCAGCCGAGCTATAACCCTAATTTATTCATTGCTGGGATGAGTCGCACGCAGTACGCGCGGATGAGTGATTCGGTTGTGAAACCGTTGTTTAATCGCGCGATTAAAGGACAGTACGCGCCGGGCTCCACATACAAACCGGTTGTTGGTCTGGCCGGAATCGCCAGTCAAACCACAACTTGGGAAGACACGATCGAAGATAATGGTTTTTTTAAGTTGCCAAATCAGGAGCGTATTTATCGTGACTGGAACTGGACTGCTCAGGATGCTGGCGGACAGGGCACTGTTGATCTTCGGCGCGCGTTATTTCGTTCCTCTAATGTGTTTTTCTATGATTTAGCTTCCAGACTGCCGATTGAGTTTTTAGTCGCCTTCTCAAAACAATTTGGCTTTGGTGATGACGTGAGTGTTGATGTGACGGGCGCCAACCGGGGCTTAATGCCGGATCCGGTCTGGAAGCGCAACTTTAAAGGGCAGCCTTGGTATGTAGGAGATTCGGTTAATCTAGGAATAGGTCAGGGAGATTTGTTGGTCACGCCGATGCAAATGGCCACCGTCGCGTCGGCTTTTGCGAACCGGGGATATCCAGTACGTCCTCGAATGTTACTGTCCAGTGATGCGCCCCTGCCTGAAGCGGTTAGCTCAGAACCCATGTCCCAGATCAAAGGCCTTACGTCACAAGATTGGGAAAAAATGGTTGATGCGATGGAGGCTGTTGTTCATTTGGGTAATCAGGGGTTCGGCGGCAATGGTACGGCTTGGGCTTATATCGGTCGCGACATCGAATATCGCATGGCGGGAAAATCGGGGACGGCTCAAGTGGTTGAAATTGCTCAGGGTCAGGAATACGAAGAGACGGAAATTACAGAATTTAATCGTAAACACGCTTGGTTTATCGCATTTGCGCCCGCGGATAATCCAACCATCGCATTAGCGGTGCTGGTGGAAAACGGTGGTGGCGGTAGTTCGGTAGCCGCACCGATCGCGCGGCAGGTGATAGACACTCATCTATTGCCTCAGTTGGCCAATCGATAAGATGTCACAAGATTATATAAGAAGTTTACCTGAGCATGAGCGTGAAGCCGGTACATTCGGGTTGCGCAGACTGCATATTGATCCCGTGATGTTTATCCTGATTGTATTGGTGGCGATTTACGGTCTGTTTATTTTATATAGCGCGGTTGGACAGAGTGATGAGCTATTTACAGCGCAGCTGAAGCGGATCTTATTTGCTTTTGTTGTGATGATTGGCGCGGCTCAACTGCCGCCACAGTTATATATGCGGTGGGCGCCGTTTATCTATGTTGCCGGTGTCATTCTTTTGTTGGCGGTCTTGTGGATGGGCGTGACGGTGAATGGCTCTCAGCGGTGGTTGGACATTCCCGGATTGATCCGTTTTCAGCCATCCGAGTTGATGAAAATTGCGGTGCCGATGGCAGTTGCGTGGTACTTCCATAGCCGACCTCTGCCGCCTTCGTTTAAGGATGTTGCTGTTGCAGTTGCGATTGTGGCGATTCCTGCGGCTTGTATTATGAACCAGCCAGATTTGGGGACGGGTATCTTGGTGATCTGCGCTGGTTTGGCGGTTGTTTTTTTTGCTGGTTTGTCATGGCGCTGGATGCTTGCAACAGTTGCCGTGCTGGCAGCCGCGGCCCCGGGTATTTGGTTGCTGTTAAAAGATTATCAGCGCCAGCGTATTCAGACATTGTTTGATCCGGAGACAGATCCATTGGGCGCGGGCTGGAATATCATGCAGTCGACAACGGCGATAGGCTCTGGTGGATTATTTGGCAAAGGCTGGTTACAAGGCACTCAAAGTCAGCTTGATTTCTTGCCGGAGGCGAGAACCGATTTTATCATTGCAGTGGTGGCTGAAGAGTTAGGCTTTGTGGGTGTCACGGTACTTTTGATTTTATATTTATTGCTCATTGCGCGGGGTTTGTTTTTGGCCGCTGCGGCGGAGAGCACCTTCGGCCGTTTATTATCCGGGGCATTAATGTTGACTTTTTTTGTTTACTTTTTTGTGAACATAGCGATGGTGAGTGGATTGTTGCCGGTTGTCGGTGTCCCCTTGCCGCTGGTCAGTTATGGTGGTACCTCGGTGCTCACTTTGATGGCGGGTTTTGGTATTTTGATGGCGGTTCGTTCTCATAAAGCTTGGTAAACGATAATGCGAATAAGTGGAAAATTGTGTCTTGTCTTTTTATGGGCTGCGTCTTTTGGGGCTAGTGCTTCAACGCTCCAAAGCGATGATCATCCGACGCCTTATGCTGAACGTGCAGATGTGCAGGCTTATATACAAGAGCTGGTTGCTGAACATGCATTTTCGCGTTCTTGGCTAGAGGCGGCTTTTGCTCAGGCGCGGCAGCGAGACGATATTATTGAGCGTATTTCAGCGCCGGCTGAGAAGGTTTGGACTTGGGGGCGATATCGTAAACATCTGGTTGATGATGCGCGCATTGCGCAGGGGGTTGAGTTTTGGGCGGCCCATGAAGCGACCATTCGCCGAGCATCCCAGACATTTGGTGTTGCCCAAGAGATGATCGTAGCAATTTTGGGCATCGAAACCTTATACGGGCGGATCAAGGGCAATTACAGGGTGATTGATGCGCTAACGACGCTAGGGTTTGACTACCCGCCACGGGCTAAATTTTTTCGCAAAGAACTCACGGAGTTTTTGTTGCTTGTTAGAGAGGAAGGCAAAGACCCGCTGGCGGTAATGGGCTCTTATGCGGGAGCGATGGGTTATGGCCAGTTTATATCATCAAGTTATCGCTATTATGCTGTCGACTTTGACGGTGATGGTGTGCGGGATATCTGGCAAGATCCCGTTGACGCTGTAGGCAGCATAGCGAATTATTTTTCTAAACATCGCTGGAGCGGGCAATATCCAGCGGCAGTGCCGGTTGTGGTTTCTGATCACCAAATGGCAGATGCAGAGCTTGTCGATGGGTCCTTAAACTTGAGTCGCACTGTGGGTGAACTGCGAGCCAAGGGTGTGCAGGTTGAGGGGCTGGATGCTTCATTGAAGGCCGCTCTGTATAAATTTGAGGGTGACCAAGGGACCGAGTACTGGGTGGCGTTGCATGATTTTTATGTCATCACGCGTTATAACCGCAGCACGCTTTATGCCCTGGCAGCCTTCCAATTGGCGCAAGCGATTAAGGCTGAAAGACTCACTTCACAGAATTCATAGGACCATGTACAGCCGTTGCATATTTAGTGGTTTAGCCGGCTGGGTCGCGATCGTGTTTGCGCTGGTCTTGTCGGGTTGTGCCTACGAAGGCGGCACAGTGGCTGTTGCTAAGGATGCCGCACCGCCCCACGATGCAGACCTCATCAAATTTTTGGAGGCGCTGCCCGACCCGGTGGTTAAAGCAGAATCCCGCAGTCAGCGCGGTAATGGACCTGTATATGAGGTATGGGGTCAAGCGTATCGGGTAATGGAGTCGGCAACCGATTTCTGGCAAGAAGGTGCAGCCTCTTGGTACGGCACGAAATTTCATGGCCGAGAGACTTCCAGTGGCGAACGCTATGATCTTTATCAATTAACCGCTGCCCATAGACATTTGCCGTTGCCAACCTACGTGCGGGTGACCAACCTTGCTAATGGTCGGCAGACGGTTGTCAGAGTTAATGATCGTGGGCCGTTTCACAGTGATAGGATTATTGACTTGTCCTATGCCGCAGCGGTCAAGTTGGGGTTTCACAATCAAGGGATAGGGCAAGTGCGTATAGAGGTTTTGGAGCCGGAGCCTCCACAGCAGCATTTTATGGTACAAGCGGGCGCGTTTACCGAATTTGCGCGTGCACAGGATAGTCATGAAGAACTTCAAGTGTTAACGGGAGTTCGCGGCGTGGTTATTCAACTTCCCGACGACGGATTTTATCGTGTGCGTCTGGGACCGGTTTTGGCGCATGAAGTGCCGCGATTACAAGCGATACTAGAAGCCGCTGACTACGGTAAGCCGACGTTGATTCCAACAGCCGCCCCAATGAACTAGACAGCCGATTTTAGAGTCTAAAGCAGTGGTAGACTGGTCAACTAATCGATAGGGAATGAGTTTCTTGATGACTGATCGTTCAAATTTTTTAATTCGCTCCGGCAGCCTGGTTTTGACCGTTGTGTGGTGCTTGAGCGGGGTGATAGGGGCTGTGCACGCCGCTGTGCCGGTTATTCCCCCACCGCCGAAGATTGCGGCTGAATCTTATTTGTTGATTGACGCCGCTTCGCAGGAAGTCTTAGTGGCTCACAATGCACATGAGCAAACGCCGCCAGCGAGCTTGACTAAAATTATGACCAGCTATTTGGTTGAGCAAGAATTAGAAGCAGGGCGCCTGGCTCTTGATGATGATGTCTTGATTAGTGTGAATGCATGGCAAACGGGCGGATCGAAAATGTTCATTCGTGAGGGTACAAGGGTAGCCGTGAGTGATCTGATTAAAGGCGTGGTAATCCAATCGGGAAATGATGCCAGCGTCGCTTTAGCGGAACTGATTGGCGGCAGTGAGCTTGCATTTGCAGATATGATGAACCAGCAGGCTGCAATATTGGGCATGGAAAATTCCCAGTTTAGAAACGCAACGGGGTTGCCCGATGCTAACCACTACAGTTCTGCCTGGGATATAGCGTTGCTGACAATCTCCCTGATTGAGCGATTTCCAGAGCAATATGCGTTGTATTCCCAGCGAAGCTTTAAGTTCAATGGCATAGATCAGCCGAACCGCAATAAATTATTATGGCGAGATCTGACCGTTGATGGTGTCAAAACGGGTTATACCAATGATGCGGGCTATTGTTTGGTCGCCTCCGCGGTGCGGCAAGGCATGCGTTTGATATCGGTGGTAATGGGCACGGACAGTGATGCTGCGCGTATGCGCGAGAGCCAGAAACTGCTCTCCTATGGCTTTCGCTACTTTGAAACACAATCGTTGTATGAGGCGAATGTCACGCTGAAAGAGCAACCGATTTACTATGCTGAGGCCGACAGCGTGAGTTTGGGTGTGACCGAGGATGTGACCTTAACTTTCCCTCGCGGTTTTTATAAAGACATCAAAGCTGAATTGGTAGTGCCTAAGTTGTTGGAAGCGCCGTTGGCGCAAGGTGAATCGGTTGGGGAGATCATTTTGCGACTCAATGATGAAATTATTTACCAAGCACCGCTGGTCTCGCTTGAATCGGTCACCGAGGCCGGTATTTTGTCTCGCACATGGGATTTCATTACTTTGTTCTTCTCGCAATCAGTGGAAGCCGATTAGATGGAAGCACCACGAATAGAGTTCCCTTGCCCTTACCCGATAAAAATAGTCACTGAGTCGCAAGCCTCTATTGCCGAAATCGTTGCGGTGGTTCGCCAACACGCGCCAGAGGTGACCCCGGATCAGATAGCGATTCGAGAAAGTCGAAAGGGCAACTTTCGTTCAATTCGGGTCACGATCGTGGCCACAGGAGAAAGTCAACTCAAACGGCTTCATCTCGCATTGATGGCCGTTAATGGCGTGCGCTTGGTCTTGTGATAGGGCCTCACCCGGTTGTTCTGCGTGATTTGGGTAGAACCGCATATGAGGACGTGTTTGCTGCTATGCAAGCCTTTACGCAGGCGCGTGGGCCGCAAACCGAAGACGAAATATGGTTGACGGAACACTTTCCCGTTTTCACACAAGGTCAAGCTGGCAAGGCAGAGCATGTCTTGGCGGCAGGCGATATTCCGATACTTCAATCTGATCGCGGGGGGCAAGTAACCTATCACGGGCCCGGTCAGTTGACGGCTTATTTGCTGTTTGACTTGCGCCGTTTAAGCTTGGGTGTCCGTGATCTGGTGACCGGAATAGAAGAGTCTATGGTTGCGGTATTGGCGCAAAGTGGTATCACCGCACTGCCGCGTGATGATGCACCGGGCGTTTATGTGCGAGGTAATAAAATTGGCTCGTTGGGGCTGCGTGTGCGGCGAGGCTGCTCGTACCATGGGTTGAGTCTGAATGTCGACATGGACCTAGAACCGTTTTCTAGAATTAACCCTTGTGGACTGTTGGGTATGCAGGTAACCCAGATGTCTGACTTTTGCGAAGTAGAGGTTTCTTGTGTAAAAGGGCAACTTTTAGATGTGTTGCTGGCACGATTTAAACTGCGTCGCAGCAAACCGGACACTGGGTGCGCCGAGAAAGTTTGAGTTTACGCCACTCCATATACTTGGCATCAAAATACAGCACGTGCCCGGAGAGCGGCTGCCCAACATTGGCGATTAGTTTAATGGCCTCCAGCGCCTGAACCGCTCCTATGGTGCCCACCAGCGGTGCGATAACGCCGTTGGTTGCGCAATCTAAGGTACTTTCTCCTGAGGTGTTGGGATACAGGCAGCGATAACAGGGTGCATCTTTGACCCTTGCGTCAAATACGCTGATCTGCCCCTCCCACCCGATGGCGGCGCCTGAGACAAGCGGTACTGATGCGCTCCAGCATGCCTCGTTGATCATATATCGTGTGGCGACATTATCGGTACAGTCCAAAACAAGGGTGACCTGTTTGAGTTGATGTTGAAGTAGCGCCTCGGAAATCTGCTGATCGATCACGTGGACGGTCACGTTTGGGTTGATCGCCGCAAGCGTTTCTTTGCCCGAATGTGCTTTATTGCGTCCTATATCGCCGGTGGCATGGACTATCTGACGCTGTAAATTGGACAGATCAACTGTGTCGTGGTCGCACAGGGTTAGCCGGCCGACACCTGCCGCGGCAAGGTAAAGGGCGGCAGGGGAGCCCAGACCTCCAACGCCAACAATTAGTACGTGGGCTTCGGCAAGCGAATTTTGCCCGGCAACATCAAAATCCGGCAGCATGATTTGCCGGCCATAGCGGATGAGTTGATCGTCGTTCATCAATTACCGCTCGGCTCTAAAGCGGCGGCCACTAGTGGCGCGTGCAATAAAGGCTAAGTCTTGCATTGATTCCACCTGAGTAAAACCATTTGCGTTCATCATTTTGTTGACGGGCTCCGCTTGGTTGTAGCCATGTTCTAGTGCGAGCATACCACCCGGTGCCAAATAATTAGGACTGTTTTCAATGATCTGTTTGAGGTCGGCCAAGCCTTTGTTGGGCGAGACCAAGGCTAGCTGAGGTTCGGCCTGCAATGCAGGTAAGTGGGCATCGCCTGGCGCAATATAAGGTGGATTTGCAACGATAATATCCCAGTGACCTGTGACGTTGGAGAACCAGTTGCTGTTGAGGAAAGTGACGCGGCTTTGATGATCAACGGCATTTTTTTTGGCGACCTTTAAGGCCGCTTCACTGCAATCTACAGCCGTAATAAGCAAGTCCCGTCGCTCGCTTTCGATGGCGATGGCGATCGCGCCGCTGCCCGTGCCCAAGTCCAGTAGGCGACCACCTTGAGGCGCCCGCTCAATGGCCCATTGCACAAGCAATTCTGTTTCTGGTCGGGGTATGAGTACCGCGGGGTTGACCTTAAAAGAAAGACCCCAGAATTCACGCTGGCCCAGTATATAGGCGATTGGAAAATCTTCGCGCAGTTGAGCTACCCCGGTTCCTAGGTGTATTAGCTGCTCGTTGGTTAACTGATATTCTGGATGGATCAGGATTTGAACGCGCGAGAGTGACATGACGTGACTGATCAAAAGCTCAAGGTCAAGTCTAGGTAGGTCGGCGTGCGCGTGCAGCCAACCGCGCACGGTGGTCACCCCTCTTGGCCGAGTTGCTGCAATAAATCAGCCTGATTTTCCTGATTGAGAGGTTCGATGATGGCGTTGAGTCCACCTTCGATGATTTCATCAAGCTTATAGAGTGTCAGATTGATGCGGTGGTCGGTGACTCGTCCTTGCGGAAAATTATAGGTTCTGATGCGCTCCGAGCGGTCTCCTGAGCCAACAAGCTGGCGCCGGTTTTCAGCTTGCTCAGAGTCTTGGGCCGATTTTGCGGCGTCTAACAATTTTGCCTGCAGCAGCGATAACGCCCGGGCTCTATTTTTGTGTTGTGAGCGCTCGTCTTGACACTCCACGACAGTACCCGTTGGTAGATGGGTCAGTCGAATTGCCGAGTCGGTTTTGTTGACGTGTTGTCCCCCTGCGCCGGAAGCGCGGAAAGTGTCCTCTCGAATGTCTTTTTTGTCTATGGCGATTGAATCGATTTCATCGACTTCGGGCATGATGGCAACGGTACAAGCGGATGTATGTATGCGTCCTTGGGATTCGGTTTCTGGAACCCTTTGTACACGGTGTGCGCCAGATTCGAATTTCATTAGGCCGAAGACATCTTTGCCCTCGATGCGGGATATGATTTCTTTAAAGCCGCCGTGCTCACCATGGCGTTCGTTAAGAACCTCTACTCTCCATCCTTTGGACTCAGCGTATTTGCTGTACATTCGAAACAGGTCACCAGAAAAAATTGCAGCCTCGTCGCCCCCGGTTCCTGCGCGGATTTCAAGAAAGACGTTGGAGTGATCGTTTGGATCTTTGGGCAATAAAAGGGTCTGTAGCTCGCTTTCTAAGACGTCCATATCGCGGGTGGTGATTTGAATATCTTCCTCCGCCATGGCCCGCATTTCAGCGTCCTCCTCTTGGAGTAGGTCTTTTGCGTCCTCCAAGTTTGCCTGAAGTTGCTGCAAATTTTGGTAACACAGCACAACAGGCTCTATTTCAGAGAACTCTCTGGACAAAGCGGTGAATTTTTCTCGCTCAGACATAACCTCCGGATCGGATAAAAGTCCGGATACCTCTTCAAAACGATCGGTAAGGCCCGCCATTTTGGCGACCATGGAGGGGGATAAAGGCATGTGCGGGTTAATGTTCTCGGTGAGGATCTGATGGTTGCTGCAGTGTATCCGCCTCTTCGAGGTTGTAAAGCGTTCTTACTGCGTCCAGAACATCACTGCGCCCGCTGGCGCTTGCATCACGTATGGCTTTTGTGGGTCCATGAATAAGCTTGTTGGTTAGATCGTTGCTGAACCGCTCCAGAACTTGTTCAGGGTCGGTGCCTCGTCTTAAGTCTTTTCTGGCTCGTTCAAGTGATTCACTTTGAATCGTTTTGGCTTTTTCACGGTAGGTCCGCACAAGTGCCTGATCTTTTTTTACCCGGCTTTCGCGCAGGTAGCGGCTTGCGCCTTCGTGTACAAACGTTTCTGCGCTCGCCGCGGCGGCTTGGCGCTGTTTTAGATTTCCTTCAACGATCTGGGTCAGGTCATCGATGGAGTATAGATAGACGTCTGGAAGGGCACCGACTTCCGGTTCGATGTCTCGGGGTACGGCGATGTCTACCATGAAAATTGGGCGGCGGCGGCGTTGTTTGATCGCCGCTTCCACCGCGCCTTTGCCAATGATGGGCAGAGAACTGCCTGTCGAAGCAATGACTACATCGTATTCCGCGAGTCGCTGGGCCACGTCGGTAAGTTGCAGAGATTCTGCGTTATATTTTGCCGCAAGTATTTCTGCGTTGGCTAAGGTTCGATTGGCGATTGCCATTTTGCCGATGCCGTTTGTGTGTAAATGGTCGGCGACCAGGCCAATCGTCTCGCCCGCGCCAAGCAGTAGGGCTTTCTTGGCAGACAGGTTGGTGAAAATTTGTTGTGCTAATGATACAGCAGCATAGGCAACAGAGACGGGGTTGCGGCCGATTTCTGTATGTGTTCGAACCTGTTTGGCGGCTCGTAAACTGATTTGTGATAAGAGGTTAAGCTGGGGTCCTAGCGTGCCGCATTCGCGAGCGATTTCGTAGGCGGCCTTTATTTGCCCCATGATTTGGGGTTCTCCCAGCACTTGGCTGTCCAGGCCAGACGCAACACGTATCTGATGGCTGGCTGCATCGTGGTCCCAGTGTTTATAGGCTGCGTTGTCGAGCTCCGCAAATTCAACCGAGCGGTGTTTGCTCAGCCACAGGCTCAAGTCACGCTCGGCGTCTGGGTGAATGGCGCAATAGAGTTCTGTGCGGTTGCAGGTGGACATAATTGCTGCTTCATCCAACCCAGCCACATCTCGTTTGATCTGACGTAGGGCATCCTGCAAATGGTCTGCAGGGAAAGCCACACGCTCCCTCAGTTCAACTGAAGCCGTGCGATAATTTAAGCCGTATGCCAATATGCTCATGACGTGACGAGAACCTTCCTTGGAGACCAAATGATAGCAGACTGGTGGTGCCGCACAGAAGTTAAGCCACTCATTTTAAAAGGTATTCTCGTCACACTTTGGGTAATTACCGTGCTTGGGGGTTGTGCTGCTGTGCCAAACAACGGTGTATTTGCCCGCCAGCCGTTGGAATTTTCCGTGGTTGGTAAGTTGGCCTTCAAAGATAATAATGAAGGTTATGCGGCAAGATTTAAGTGGCAGCAGTACAAAAATAGCTACGTTATTCAGGTCTGGGGGCCGCTAGGACAAGGGTTAACGTCTTTCGAGGGAGATGGCAAAACGATTCAGGTGAGTCGTGGTGGCGCGATCCTCGCGAACGGTTCACCTAAAAATATTATGTTGGCGAATTTGAACTGGTTTATCCCCCCACAAGTGCTTGCCGCTTGGCTTCGGGGGCAACCCGGGGTTGATGATGCGTATGTCAATGCGGTGACAAACGCTTATGGTGGTTTTGATGAGTTTGAGCAGTTGGGGTGGCGAGTCGAATTGAGCAATCCTACCCTGCGCAAAACGCGCCCCGACGCCTTGATGACGCCGGGGCGGATAGTTGCGCGCAATGCGGGTAAGAAGGTTGTTGTGGTGGTTCGGGAGTTTTTGAATTAAGTCGCTGCAGGGGGATATGTGTTTGACACAGGCTAGCCGGATCAGCACAATAGCGCGCTCGAAAAAATGGGGTGTCGCCAAGCGGTAAGGCACCGGGTTTTGATCCCGGCATGCGCAGGTTCGAATCCTGCCACCCCAGCCATTTTTGCAAATGCTCACGCGATCTGACCAGAGCCCGGTGGCCGGGTATCTGTCCGGGGAAACCTATTTTGGCTAATTTAATGCTTTTTGCCGGCGGCTCTAACCCAGAATTGGCGCATCGTGTGTCAAGGCAGCTTCGGGTGGAGTTAGGGCGTGCAGACGTTGGTCGCTTCAGTGACGGCGAAGTCATGGTAGAAATCCATGAAAATGTGCGTGGTCACGATGTCTTTTTATTGCAGTCAACCTGCGCGCCAACGAACGACAGTTTGATGGAGCTGTTGATCATGGCTGACGCCATTAAGCGAGCTTCTGCAACTCGAGTGACCGCAGTGATCCCTTACTATGGCTATGCCCGCCAAGACCGCCGACCTAGATCGGCCCGAGTGGCCATTAGCGCAAAAGTGGTCGCTGATATGATCAGTGCCGTTGGCGTGGATCGTATTCTAACCGTCGATCTTCACGCAGATCAGATTCAAGGGTTTTTTAACATTGCGGTCGATAATGTTTATGGTTCGCCGGTATTGGTAGACCACATTATCGCTAAGGATTACACACGGCCAATAGTGGTCTCGCCAGACGTCGGAGGTGTTGTTCGAGCCAGAGCTATAGCCAAGCAGATAGATGATCTAGATCTGGCGATCATTGACAAGCGCCGTCCTCAGGCCAATGAAACGCGAGTGATGAATGTTATTGGTGATGTTGATGGCAAGACCTGTATCTTATTTGACGACATCGTAGATACTGCAGGTACGCTGTGTACAGCCGCGCAGGCTCTGAAAGCTGAAGGTGCAATTAAGGTGGTCGCTTACGTTACCCATCCGGTACTTTCTGGTCCAGCGATCGACCGTATTGCCGAGTCCGAATTAGATGAAATGGTTGTGACAGATACGATTCCGCTGGAACAACAGGCAAGGGCCTGCGGGAAAATCACGCAATTGAGTTTAGATAGCCTGCTAGCGGAGTCTATTCGCCGAGTTAGCAATGAAGAATCGATCAGCGCAATGTTTCGCTGATTAAACGAATTTCCGGCAGTGGAACCTTATGCAGGTCCACTGCTCGGCGATAAAGTGATTGCCCTATATTGGTCGCAGATAAGGCAGTTGTCATAAAATAAAGGAGAAGGATATGTCAGAGACATTAAACCTGACGGCAGAAATCCGTACAGACATGGGGAAAGGTGCGAGCCGCCGCCTGCGTCGCGCGGGATTACAAGTTCCGGCAATTATTTATGGTGCAGAAGAGGCACCACAAACGATCAGCCTAAAGACGAATGAATTGAATAAAGCCATGCAGCAGGAAACTTTTTATTCGCAAATACTGAACGTGATCATTGATGGAAGCAGCACCAGTGCGGTCGTCCGTGATCTGCAGCGAAATCCTGCTACAGGCAGGGTGATACATATTGATTTTTTGCGGGTAAGCGCGAACAGAGCTTTGAACGTTAATGTTCCCCTGCATTTTATCAACGAAGACAAGTGCGTTGGTGCGCGAGTAAATGGGGGCTCAATTGCGCACACGTTAACCGAAGTGGAAATCACTTGTCTGCCTGCAGACATTCCGGAGTTCATTGAAGTGGACATGGAGAATGTCGACGTTGGCTCCAGTGTGTTACTGAGCGATTTGTCGTTGCCTGCAGGAGTGCAAATTGTTGCCTTGGCGCAGAGCGCAGAGCACGATGCTACGTTGGCTGCTGTCAATGCCCCGCGCGGGGTCATCGCGGAAACAGATGAAAGTGACGATTCCGATTCCGATTCCGAATCCGATACCCAGTAGTGCAATGTTCGGAGGCCGTGAATGATTGTCAACATTGCCTCCAATGCCTTGTCTTAAGTTGATTGTGGGTCTGGGGAATCCCAGCCCACAGTATGACTCTACTCGACATAATGTAGGTGCTTTATGGGTACGCGGTCTCGCAGATCGCTACGGCATCAAGCTTCTGCCGCAGGCAAAGTTTAAAGGTGAAGTTGGTCGGGGCAGCGTTGCCGGAGTCGACTTGCGTTTGCTCGTGCCTTCAACATATATGAACCTCAGCGGCGAGTCTGTTGGCGCTGTAATGAATTTTTATAAATTAAAGGTCGATGAACTGCTCGTCGCTTATGACGAAATGGCGTTCGATCCCGGACTTGTTCGGCTCAAACATGGCGGGGGCGATAATGGACACAATGGCCTGAAAAGTGTTCGTGCCGGCTGCGGTGCTGATGGTAGTTTTCACCGATTACGGATAGGCGTGGGACACCCGGGAGATAAAAACCGGGTCACTGCCTACTTAACCCAACATACCTTGCCTAACTCAGAGCGCAGTTATATTGAGTCCGCTACCCATTTCGACGAGTCCGTGTTGGCCCAACTTGTCCGGGGCCAATGGCAGGCAACCATGAACGTCATCCATGCTTCAGGAGAAAAATAATGGGTTTTAAATGCGGAATAGTTGGTATGCCGAATGTGGGGAAATCGACGCTGTTTAATGCACTAACCAAGGCGGGTATTGATGCAGAAAATTTCCCGTTCTGCACCATCGATCCCAATACGGGCATTGTTCCCGTGCCTGACGTGCGACTGCATACGCTGGCCAAAATGGTAAATCCGCAAAAAGTAGTGCCGGCAACTATGGAGTTTGTAGATATCGCCGGGCTGGTTGCTGGGGCTGCTCAAGGGGAGGGTTTGGGAAATCAGTTTTTGGCGCATATCCGCGAGACCGACGCGATTGCACATGTCGTTCGTTGTTTTGATGATGACAATGTGGTGCACGTTTCGGGTCGTGTTTCACCGCGAGACGATATTGAAATTATCAATACCGAACTTGCTTTAGCGGATCTGGAAACACTAGAGCGGGTTTATGATCGCAACCGTCGGGTGGCCAGCTCTGGTGATAAAGATGCCCGCGCGATGATGGAAATTTTAGAAAAAGTCAAAGATACGCTCGAAACAGGCATGCCTGTTCGGGCGGTTGAGCTGGCGCCCGAGGAACACGTGGCGTTGCGCCAATATCACTTTATAACGGCAAAACCGGTACTTTATATTGCCAACGTCGCTGAAGATGGTTTGGTTAATAATCCCTTGGTGGACGAAGTGAGGGCGATTGCGGAGCAAGAGGCGGCGGAGGTAGTTGTCGTAAGCAACCAAATTGAAGCGGAAGTTGCGGAATTAGAGGACGATGAGCGAGAAGAATTTTTGGCGGATCTTGGTATTGACGAGCCGGGCCTGAATCGCGTGATTCGTGCGGGTTATAAGTTGTTGGGATTACAACAATATTTCACCGCGGGGCCGCAAGAGGTTCGCGCATGGACAATTCGTATTGGCGCCAAGGCTCCGCAGGCGGCGGCGGTCATTCATACCGATTTTGAGAAAGGATTTATTCGCGCGGAGGTTGTCGCTTACGATGACTTTGTCGAACACGGTGGTGAGGCCGGCGCAAAGGATGCAGGCCGATGGCGCTTGGAAGGGAAAGAGTATGTTGTCACGGACGGAGATGTGGTGCATTTCCGTTTCAATGTTTAACTTGAGTTAACGCACGACTGGAGAGCAAATGAAAGATTTAAAGTTGGGGCTGCAGATGGGTTATTGGGGCGCCGGTCCTGACCCACAAATGGTAGCTATCGCTCAAGAAGCAGAGCGACTGGGTTACGACGCGTTGTTCACTGCGGAAGCCTGGGGGTCAGATGTGTTTACGCCTTTGGCTTGGATAGGCGCTCATACCAGCCGAATTAGGCTCGGTACCGGTATTGCCCAGATGTCGGCTCGCGCGCCGACGGCAACGGCTATGGCTGCGCTGACGCTGGATCACCTTTCCGGTGGTAGGATGATTCTAGGTATGGGTGTTTCGGGCCCCCAAGTGGTTGAGGGCTGGTATGGAGCTCCTTTTGCGAAGCCGCTCTCAAGAACCCGGGAGTACGTGGACATTGTTCGTCAGGTTCTTAGCCGACAAGCGCCGGTAGCCAACGACGGTGAACACTACCCGCTGCCGTTTGCTGGGGAGGGATCTTGGGGTCTGGGTAAACCCTTGAAATCAATCACTCACCCGTTGCGGCCAGACTTGCCGATTTTTCTCGGAGCGGAGGGCCCTAAGAATGTAGCGATGACAGCTGAAATCGCTGACGGATGGTTGCCTTTGTATTATTCCCCCTATCGGCAGGAGGTTTATGCAGATCAAATAAAAGATGCCAAGCCCGGGTTTGAAATTATGCAAGGCATCACAGTGATCATTAATGACGATGTCGAAAAGGCGTTGATACCGCTAAAACATAGTCTGGCGCTTTACATAGGCGGCATGGGAGCAAAGTCGCGTAATTTTCATAACGAGTTAGTGAAGCGCATGGGTTTCGAGGCGGAAGCGGAAAAGATCCAAGATCTTTATCTGGCGGGTAAAAAAGACCAAGCCGCTGCAGCCGTGCCTACTGCGTTAGCTGATGAGATATCGTTGGTTGGATCAGTTGATCGAATTAAAGATCGATTGCAGGCTTGGCGTGAAACGCCAGTCAATTCGTTGCTGGTATCGACCCGAAATCTGAGTCAACTGCGTACATTTGCTGAGTTAGTACTCGGCTAGACAAATCAGTCCGCGGGGTTGCTGACAACGCCCGCGACTTTATTTTGTTGGCGCGAAGGCCGCCTTATGAAGCGGCCTTGCGTGCTTTGACTTCTGCAATTACAGATTCTGCGACGTTGTTCGGGCAGGGCGCGTAGTGGGAGAATTCCATCGAGAATTGGCCCCTGCCAGAGGTCATCGTGCGTAGGTCGCCGATGTAACCGAACATGGCGGCGAGCGGGCAGTCCGCCTTTACGCGTACGCCGGTAATGCCTGCTTCTTGCGATTTGATCATGCCACGACGTCGGTTTAAGTCTCCGATCACGTCGCCGACATGGTCATCGGGTGTAAATACGTCCACTTTCATCACTGGCTCAAGCAATTGCGGAGAGGCCTTAGGTATGGATTGCCGATAGGCGGCTTTGGCTGCCAACTCATAGGCAATTGCGGATGAGTCAACCGGGTGGAATCCACCATCGGTCAAGGTGACCTTCACGTCCAGCAACGGGAATCCCGCCAAAGTACCTTCATCCATGGAAACACCGAAGGCTTTTTCAACGGCAGGCCAAAATTCACGCGGGACGTTGCCACCCGTGACAGAGGAAATAAACTCGTATCCGCTGCCGGTTTCACCGGGCTCAATAATATAGTCAATTTTTGCAAACTGCCCTGCGCCACCGGTTTGTTTCTTGTGGGTATAGCTGTCCTCAATTCGGCGGGTGATGGTTTCACGATAAGCCACTTGAGGCTTGCCGACGTCAACGTCAATCCCATGGGTGCGCTTGAGAATGTCTACTTTAATGTCAAGGTGGAGCTCCCCCATACCTTTCATGATGGTTTCGCCAGATTCTTCATCTGTTTCAACATAGAACGAAGGATCTTCCTGAATCATCTTAGAAAGTGCGATGCCCATTTTTTCTGCGCCTGCTTTGTCTCGTGGCGCAATGGCGACTGAAATAACCGGATCCGGAAACACCATCGGTTCTAGCGTGGCAGGCTGATTGGGATCACAAAGGGTATGTCCTGTTTTGGTATTTTTCATTCCCAATAAAGCAACGATGTCACCTGCTTGTGCGGAATCGAGTTCCAGGCGCGAATCCGCATGCATTTCCACAATGCGACCAATGCGTTCGGTTTTGCCGGTAAACGTATTGAGCACGGTATCCCCTTTGGACAAAGTGCCTGAATAGATCCGGGTGAAGGTGAGTGCTCCATAACGATCGTCCATGATTTTGAACGCCAACGCGCGTAAAGGCGCTTGGGGGTCGACAATCGCCTTTCCACCTGTTTCGACACCCTCAAGATCAACCTCGGGTTGAGCCTCTACTTCAGTCGGGTTAGGCAGGTAGTCAACGACGGCATTGAGTACGTTCTGCACGCCCTTGTTTTTGAAAGCAGAACCGCAAAATGTTGGGAAGAAGGAAAGCGCAATAGTGCCTTTACGAATGCAGGCTTGAAGCGCTTCAACTGATGGCTCTTCGCCCTCAAGATAGGCCTCCATCAAATCGTCGTCTTGCTCCAGAGCGGTTTCGACCAATGCCTCACGGTATTCTTCAACTCGATCTACCATATCCTCTGGCACGTCTTGTACTTCATAGGATTCGGGGTTGCCGGTGTCGTCCCAAACGAAGGCCTTGCGGGTCAGAAGGTCGACAACGCCGACAAACTGGTCTTCGATGCCAATAGGCAGAGTCATGACCAGTGGAACAGCGCCCAAGATATCTTTAATTTGCCCCACTACGCGGTAGAAGTCTGCGCCCAGTCGGTCGAGTTTGTTAACAAAGATGAGGCGAGCCACTTCCGACTCATTGGCGTAGCGCCAGTTGGTTTCAGATTGAGGCTCGACGCCGCCAGATCCGCAGAAGACTCCCACGCCACCATCTAAGACCTTTAAAGAGCGATAGACCTCGATCGTAAAGTCGACGTGCCCGGGAGTGTCGATGATGTTTAGGCGATGCCCGTCCCATTCACAGGAAGTTGCGGCAGATTGTATGGTTATGCCGCGTTCTTGCTCTTGTTCCATGAAGTCCGTGGTTGCCGCGCCATCATGTACTTCGCCAATTTTGTGGATTTTGCCGGTCAGTTTTAGTATGCGTTCTGTGGTTGTGGTTTTACCAGCATCCACGTGGGCGAAGATCCCGATATTACGATAGAGCGATAAGTCAGTCATGTTAGTTCTCAAATAAACGTTTTTTTAGCAGCTTCAGCTTACTAACTTATTGAAAAATAAGGAGAAAAATATGAAGCCTAATTCGCGAGCGCGCATGTTATCAAACAACAGGGCAAAGCTCACGTGAAAAATGCGTGTCTGGCGCTCATATTGAAGCATTCGTTGCGTAGCGGTTGTAGCCCGTGAGGGCCCTGGGCCGGGCGTGAAACGCAGCGGTTGCAGAGTCTTGTCTGTGTTTGGTTCCTTGGGGTGCGCGTTGCGAGGCAAATAGGTCAAGGCCCGCTTGACGGATTGGCTTGGCAACATCCAACAATTTAGTTAATTTGGCACAGTGCCATAACGTGAGGGATTTGATTGTGCCTATGTTAGAACGATATGACTTCTTTCAAGAAGCCTACTTAGTGAACGATATAGAAAAAGCGTGTGAAAAGTGGAATCGGTTATACCGAGCGGGCCCGTTTGTGGTCACCCATCATCATAAAACCGACACCTTTATGTATCGCGGGACTACTCAGGAGGCAGATGTCAGTTATGCATTTGGATATTTGGGTAACATGATGATCCAGTTCATACAGCAGCATGATGATACGCCTTCGATATACCGAGATATGTATCGGTCAGGAGAGGAAGGGTTTCACCACGTGGGTATCCTCGTCAATAACTATGAACAAGAGAAACAGCGACTGCTGGATATGGGGTTTGTGCTGGCTTGCGAATTGCACGCAGACAATGTGGATGCCTGTTACGTCGATACTCGTAGCTACAGCGGGGGATTCACCGAATTGCACGATGATCCGCCACATATATTGAATGCCTTTACCAGCTGGAAGCGTGCACACGAGTTATGGCGGCCCGGAGACCCGGCCATTATGCCCAGAGTCACAGGATAACCTCTGTATTAACGTTTGGTTGACAGTGTGATATCGCGGGTCGTTTTGCGTGATGAAACTCGTCGGGGGTGGTTTGAATATACCCACCCCGTCGAGGTGATTGTTGCGCGCAGTGTTAAGGATGTTTTGCCGGCCTTAATTGACGTTGAACACCTCGTGCGATCTCGGCTGTTGTACGCCGCCGGATTTGTAACTTATGAGGCCGCGGCGGGATTTGATGATGCTTTGCCTGCTGCAGCGCCTGGATTTATGCCGTTGTTGTGTTTCGGGTTATTCAGCGCACGCCATTTTATGTCATCACTTCCGCAGTCGGCGGATTCGGCGCTCGGCAGTTGGCAATCGAAAACAACGCGAGATGCTTACGAGGCCGACGTGCGATCACTAAGAGCCCGTATCGGCGCAGGTGATATCTACCAAGTAAATTATACGACTCGGTTTGCGGCGCCGGGAGTTCTTAACTTTGAGGCCTTTATCCGCATGGGTGCCGATGCCCCTTATGGCGCGTTTATCGACGGGCCTGAATTTAGTGTTGTGTCAGCTTCGCCTGAATTATTCTTTACACGCCAGGGTCACCAAATCACCTGCAAACCGATGAAAGGTACGGCGGCCAGAGGATTGGATAGCGCGGCTGACAAGCATCAGGCGTGCTGGTTAGAGACTTCTGCGAAGAATCGGGCAGAAAACCTAATGATCACTGATATGGTCCGTAATGATTTGAGCCGCATTGCGCAGTCGGCAAGTGTCTGCACGCCCGCATTGTTTAACGTCGAGCAATATCCAACCGTTTGGCAGATGACTTCAACTGTAACCGCGCGCACAAGCGCGAGTATCGCCGATGTCTTTCGGGCGCTTTTTCCCGGCGCGTCCATAACCGGTGCACCCAAGCGCGCGAGCATGGAATTTATCAATTCGCTGGAGAACTGCCCCCGTGAAATTTACACCGGTGCTATCGGCGTCTTGTGCCCCGACGGTGATGCAGAGTTCAATATCGCTATTCGTACGGCATGGTCGAACAAGCGCGAGGGCATCAGTGGTTATGGTTCGGGGGGCGGGATTGTTTGGGATTCAGACCCGTCAGACGAATTTGCTGAATTACAGGCGAAGACCAAAGTGCTCACTCGTGTTGTGGAAAAGTTTGACCTATTCGAGACTATGCTCAGCGATTCGAATCAGGGTGTGCATTTATTAGAGCGGCACTTGGCCAGATTATCAGCCAGTGCTCTTTACTTCGCTTTTGACTTTGACGAACGAGCCGCGCGGCAGGCCATTTCTGAGCTAGTTGCCGGGTTGCCTGCATTACCTCATCGCGTGCGATTGGTGCTGGCAAAAGATGGCGCAATTGCGCTGCAGTCATCACCGCTAGCGAAGGTTGGCACCGCACAATCGGTTCAGTTGGCACAAACCGCAGTTAATGCTGCGGACGTTACGCTTTACCATAAGACCAGTTCACGCAAGGTGTATGAGCGGGCCGCGGGCGAGGTAAATACTGATTGCGAAGCGGTTTTGTTCAATGCCCAAGGTCGTGTAACCGAGTCGGTGATCGCAAATTTGGTCTATCGTTGGCAGGGTGTGTTGTACACCCCGCCGGTGAGTGATGGTTTGCTGCCAGGGACGCTGCGGTCGGAATTATTGGCCTGCGGTGAGATATATGAGCGTTCATTATCGCTGGACGAATTACCTTCAGTTGGCGACCTATACTTAATCAGCGCTCTAAGGGGTTGGCGGCGCGCTAAGATCGTTCTGCCAGAGGAGTCTGAAAACCTGCCTGCGTGTGGTTGGCTTGATGAGGATCAGATCAATGTATAAATCTTATTTTTTTCTTGAAGGCGCGCAAGGCATTGATCCTTTTTGCATGCGCGCACAAGAGGCGGCTGACGCGTTGAGTGATTTGTTGCCTGAGGCTGCAGGCTATGTGCAAACTCGTACTTTGACGGAGGCGGTTGACGCAGCGGAGCCCGCCCCTTTTTTGGGTATTGCCGAGCTATGGTTTGCGGATAAGTCGTTTGCGCTAGACAGCGCGCGTCAGGCGCGGTTGCTGGGTAGTTTACTCACTCCGGATGTGCGGGTGGGACCTGTTGTGACGGGGCGCGCACGCACCGTGATGCGTCTGCCGGATCATCATCAGGTTGGATCGATAAAAGGCGTTTTCCCGTTTCGGCGTTTAGCCCGCCTGACGGTGGCAGAATTCCAGCGTTATTGGTGGCTAAATCATGGTCCGATAGCCGCACAAACTGAGCAGGCGCTTTATTATTTGCAATGTCATCCCTTGGCTGAATCCTACACTTCTGGATTGCCCCCGTATGATGGTATTACTGAACTCCATTGGCGGGATATTGAGACGGCAAAAAAGGCGATGAATTCGCGTCAGATGACGCAGGACCAGTCACAAGATGCGAAAAATTTTGTTGATACCAACAGTGTTTTGCTTTTTTTTGCACACGAAGAGATTGTGCTAGAGGCATAACCACGAGCCACGGCGCGGCTACTCAAGGCCGGCGTACGAGCAAGGAAAAGACCAGTGACGGTCAGCTTCAATGGGGGTTTAGCAGCAACGGCCGATTTGAAGATTCAGAAAATGCCAGTGGCTTTCGCTGATATACCCGTGCTCCCCAATTGACAAGACTGAGTTCGCCAAGGAAAATGCGGCCCCCCAAGGGCCAGCCCGTCGACTGAACGCGGTTAAAGTCCTGCACAATGGCTAGGTAGCTCAGCTGGTTAGAGCGCACGATTCATAATCGTGAGGTCGGGAGTTCAAGTCTCCCCCTAGCTACCATTGTGTGCCAAGTGGTAGCTTACACTGCCTGTAAATTTCAAGTCCGATTGCAAAAATTTGAAGGGCACTGGGTTACGTTGGCCGCGTCAAAATCACGGGATTTTTCGGCAGTAAACACAGTTGTTCGAGCATATAGTGAGCGGCTGGCTCTACACGCCAAGCGTCACTGCCAAGGCTGAGCATGGGTAGGACTGCAGGCTTTGGACCTAAGGCGTATGCGGTATTTGGCGCAGTTGCGAAATATCGTAACCTTGGTCCTCAATCAGGCTCACGAGGGACTCGTAAGTGGCACTATCGATCCTCGGCGTGCGGGCCATCAGCCAGACGTAATCGCGCGCCTCGCGGCCGATGATAGTTACCTCGTGGTTTGGGTCGACGTACATGACTCGATAATCGGCTTTGAAAGGCCAGATGAACTGCATTTTCCAAACGGCGTTGTTCTCAGGGCTGACGAATCCCATCGGATTGGCGGTTTTTAGGGGGCCGCTGAGGGCGCCTTTATTGTAGGTAAAAGTGGTGGCTACTTTGCCATTGCCCAACCATTGATAATCCTCGGTAGCATTGTAGATGTCTTTTTCAATGAAAGTTGGGATGTTGGCAATCACAAACCAGCGCCCCATAAATTTTGGGAGGTCCAGTTCGGCGGTCAGGGAGAGGGGTTTATTTGTCATGGGTCGTGGGTTTGCACATGCGGTGGCGAGTATCAAAGTAGTGACGGCGGTGGCTGCAAGCAGTACGAAAGAGTTTCGCATGTCCAGATTTCGTAGAATTGAAGAAGCAGTAGGATAATAAAATCGCTGTGAAAATCCCGCGAAGGGCCTTGGGTAAGGTTTAGCGCAGGCAACCTCATTGTTGCCGCTGCTGCTTGCGAAGTCGCTATTACAGGCCTAAACTCCGCGCCGCAGGTGGCTTTGCTGCCTAGTGAGAGGGAAGAGGGTGCCCGGGAAATCAGTGTGAATCTGATGCTGGCCTCGCAACGGTAATTCGAGTTTTTGTAGTTCACTAAGCCACTGTGCTCAAGGCATGGGAAGGCGATCTACAAGAGTTTTGCTCAACTCATAAGTCCGTAGACCGACCTTTTTCTCCAATTTATCAGCAACCGCTCGAGGGCCAGCGGTACGTGGAGTAAAAATGTCTTTGAACTATGTGTCGAAGCTGGTCGCAATTGCCAGCGTGTGTTTTTTGCCTGAATTTTCTGTAGCCGAAGTGATAAGTAGTGAACCCGCTGCAAGGGACTCGCGCACTGTTGGTGCGTCTGGAACAATGATCGACGAAATCACTGTGGTTGCCTCTCGATTGCCAGTGCAATCGTACGCAAGTGGTCGCGCTGTTACAGTTTTAGATCGAGAACAGATCAGCAAGCTCGGTTATCGATATGCGGTGGATCTCCTTCAGTTTGTCCCGGGCGTTTCTGTGAATCGTGCGGGGGGCTATGGCGGCGTTGCTCAGGTTCGAATTCGCGGCGCGGAGGCCAATCATTCAGTGGTGTTGATAGACGGCATTGATGTGTCAGCAGCGGTGACAGGGGAGTTTGATTTTTCCAGCTTGTTGAGTGCGGATATCGAGCGTATTGAGGTCCTCAGAGGTCCGCAAAGCGGCGTTTTCGGCTCCAACGCTCTGGGCGGTGTGATCAGCGTGACGACACGTCGTCCGCAAACCGGGTTCGAGTCGGATATGTCAATTGAAGTCGGCGATGACCGGCTCAGGGAAGGATCGATTTCTGTGAGTGGCGGTTCAACTCAAGTGCTTGGGCGCTTAAATTATACGCAAAGAAGGTCAAAATTTGATCTATCTGAGGATGATACATTAGCGCAGGAAAAAGATCAGGACGACAATCAGACGCTCAGCGGACGGTTACTGATATCACCCGGCGAGACATTTTCGCTAGCGATTTCTGGGCGTTATGTGAGCAAGGATACAGACACTGAAGGGTTTGACTTCTCAGGTGGCCCACTGCAAGGCTTGGCGGTAGACGACGAGAGTCGGTCCAAAACCAATGATTGGTCGCTCGGGGCCGTTGGGACCATGCGTCTTGCGCAGGATCGATCGCTGACCCGGCTTTCCGTGTCGCAAAGCGAATCAAAACTAGATGCATTCTTTTTTGGCAACCAATCTGAGCGCGAACAATGGCGGCTGGATAGTCGCTGGCAATGGCAGATGGCGTCGCAGAATCAAGCAACAACGGGATTTATTGAGCAGGAAAAAGAAAGTTTCCGTAACCTATATCCCTTTGACGCGAGTCAGCGGGCGAAGCAGACGCGAAAACTCGTTGGTTTTGGCGTTGAGCATAGATTAGATGTTGGCGAGCACTGGTATATAAATGGTGTATTGCGTCGCGATGAGAACGATGATTTTTCCGACATCACCACCTATGCGCTCGACGGATCTTATCGCGTGAGCGCCAACACGCGTGTGCACATGAGCTATGGTAAAGGTGTTACCAATCCAACCTTTTTTGAGCAGTTTGGCTCGGTGCCTGACCGTTTCGAGGGAAATGCTGCGCTGAAGCCGGAATCTTCGCAGGGTTGGGATGTGGGTGTCGAACACCAGTGGCAAGACGGCGTATGGTTTGCTGACCTCACTTACTTCAAGGCAGATTTAGAGGACGAGATCATCAGCGTTTTTCCAAGTGTTGCCAATAGTCCGGGTACAAGTCAGCGTCAGGGGGTGGAGTTTACGACCCGCTTTCAGCCTAACGTTTCAACGGTGTTGAATTTGAGCTATACCTACACGGATGCTAGCCAGCCAGGGGCTAAAGAAGTTCGCCGACCAAAGCACAGTGGGGCGGCCAGTTTTGCATATCGGTTTGCCGCTGATCGAGCACAGTTTACGGCGAACGTTACCTTCGATGGAAAGATGTACGACGAGGATTTCCGTAATTTTTTCAACAACGGTTTTGTTTCCGAGCAGGTCGCCTTGGATAGCGTGATGTTAGTTAGCCTAGGGCTTGATTTCTCGATCAACGCGGCGTGGCAAGTGCATGTGCGTGCAGAAAATTTATTTGATGAACGTTATCAGGAGGTGCTGAGTTATCGAGCGCCGGGTCGAGCAGTCGCAGCCGGGGTGCGTTTGACGTTGGGCGGGGGGTAAACTCCACCAAAAGGCCCGGTCGCGCTCGAATCTTTCGATAATAGCGCTTTTATTGAGGTAAATTGGCCCAAAGACTCGACGTTTGGCTATCTTTGTATAAAATTCCGCGCCTCTGTCTCTTGCGTTGTTCAGGAACCTGATTAGACGCTGTTAGGCGGGATGACCACAAACCGAGCCACCCGATTTTAGGAGAAGGCGTGACTTCGATGGCGGGTCTTGCGTGACTTTAAATGGGGGTGCCCCAAGGCGCCAAATTAAACAAAAATATTTAGAGGTTAGAACGTGGTTGTAATCAACAAACTTAATCTGCGATATGGAGCTATCGTTTTGATATCGCTCGGACTGTTGACTTCTCTAACGCACCGGGCTCAAGCCGCTGAGCAAGCGGGTGATGATCAAATCATCGAAGAGTTGGTGGTAACCGGTGATCTGCGCAGTTTGCCCGGTGAAAGTGTGGAGTCAGTCTTTGGGTTTCAAAAATCGTTGCTCGAAACGCCAAGATCCGCTTCAACCGTGTCTTGGGAGCAAATCGAGCGTTTCAATTTGAGTGACATCGATGACTTGGTGGCTCTCGCACCGGGCACCTATACACAGTCGTTTTTTGGCGTTGCGGGCGGGCTGGATGTTCGCGGTACGCCAGGCGAGACATATTTCCGGGGGGTTCGCCGACTGGATAACCCTGGCAACTATCCGACGCCCATTGGAGCCGCAGATCGTATTGATATCGTGCGAGGGCCGGCCTCTCCGATATTTGGGCCTTCCAAGATAGGTGGCTTTCTGAATTTCACACCCAAGTCTGCTCGTGCGGACAGCGGCCAGTATCTTGCGGAGAATGAAGGTGGTATTTCATACACTGCGGGCAGCTGGAACAAAAGCGTTCTGACAGCAGAGGTCGGTGGGCCTGGGCAAGTAGCGGGTAAAGACTTTGGTTTCTATCTCTACGGCGAGATCGAGGATTCTGGTAGTTACTATGACAATACCGCTACCGATCAGACCCTACTCCAAGCGTCTTTTGACATGGATGTGAATGCCAATTTACGCATTCAAATGGGTGCTATGTACCACAACTATGAGGGTAACCAAGTAGCGGGCTGGAACCGATTGACCCAAGATTTGATCGATCACGGAACCTATGTCACGGGTAATCCATTCCCGCTAGATACGAACGGAGACGGCTCAATTTCGCATCAGGAATTCGACCTCAACGGTGATGGCTTTACAGATTATAACCCTTTCGCGCCAGGGATTGTGCCAGGGCAAGAGGATCCTTTAGGGGATATCCTCATTTTTGGGGATACGTCTTTACTGGCACTTGATCCAAGTACTGTGGGCACAGCGAAAATTAAGGGCAGCGATGTTTTGGTCGCACCTGATGACAGGCTAGATTCAGAAGATTACGTCTTTTATTTTGATGTGATTTGGATGTTTGATAATGGCATGGAGCTGAAGAACCAGCTCTATTACGAGGGTTACGAAAATCTAAGTGAATCGTCATATGGGTTTTCACAGTTTCAGGATTCCCATGTTATAGAGAACAAACTTGTGTTGTCAGGTACGTTGGAAATGGATGGTGTGAAAACAGCGTGGCAGCTATCGCCTTCGATCCGGTATACCGATTTTGAACGCGGTGATGATTATACCAACGAATATTTTGATCGCCGGGACCTGACCGGGCCCTCTACAGCGCTGGACCGTCGGCTTCTGTCAACGCGGATTGACGACGACTATACTGAGTATTACTACGGGGATTACCTGAATATAGGTCTTTCGGCGATGGTAGATGTCGATTTTGAATCTGGTCTGAATGTGGTTGCGGGTTTGCGATGGGATACGATAGACCTGGAAAGTAAGCAGCCGTTTGAAAAGCTGTTATTCGCAAGTTCGAACAACTTTTGCGCGCCGGCGAGTGCCGCGGATTATTTTGCCGACTGCGGTAATTATCTCAGCGCGAAGGACGATGTGGACGGCGTTTCCTGGACCGTGAGCGTCAGTTGGCAAACGCCTTTCGGCCTGCGCCCTTACGTGACAGCCTCCGAGCAGTCGACGTTAATTGCCGGGCAGGGTGCGGAAGTTACGACCAACAACATCGCCACTGGAGAAGCGTTTGATACGTCTGAATTGCTTGAATTTGGTCTGAAAGGCAGCGTGTTGGACGATAAGTTGTACTTTGCTCTAGCCTACTATGAGCAGGAGCGCACAGATTTTTCTGCACAATCGATTGTGACCAACCAAAGCGCAAAGACGGAAGGTTATGAGCTTGAAGTTCGCTGGTCGGTTACGGACCGTTTGTTGATGACGGCGGGCTGGTCGAATACCAAGGTAACGAACCTAAGCACCAGAGAAAGCGGTGGTCGCTTTAGCTTTATCGGAGCTGACGATTTGCCTAATGTGGCACCTGAATTGCTCTATGGTGGTCAGGTCGGCGGTAACGTTTTCCCGCCTTTGAGCCCAAGCCGTGCTGCGCGTCGCGCCGGAATGCCAAAGAATATTTATTCTTTAACAGCGACGTATGACGTAACGGACACGATTGCCGGCAATCTCAGTGTTATTCATGCTGACGAAGTTGCGTCAGGCTTTTCCCAATCAGTTCAATTGCCTGATTATACGTTGGTCAATTTGGGTGCTGTGTATCAGACTCAACAATGGCTATTTGGTGTGACAGTCAAGAATCTGACAGACGAGGATTACTTCCGCGCAAACTTCCCTAATTTGTTCGGAACAACCATTGTGCTGCCTGAATTGCCGAGGCATTACTCGGCGACATTACAGTACACCTTTTGAGGGTGTGCTGACTAAACTTGGTTGAGCGCCTCGGCGGCGCTCCTAGGGATAAACGCCCGTTGAGCGATTGTGCTCACGGGCGTTTTTTTTGCGCAGTATGCATGGTCTTTTGGTTGGCGGCTTGTCGCCTGATGGTCTGCGGTGTGATGTATAGTAGCAACGGAGAAAGTCAAATGTAGGCATGATACGGTGCCAGTGCGAACTAACCGGGTGAATAAATGTGGCCAGTGAAAGAAGCTCAGACATGCGTCGAATAACGGTTCTTGGGATGGGAAATTTTGGCACGGCGCTCGCTTGCAATTGGCTTGCTGCCGGACACCGCGTGGTGGGTTGGACCGTTGAGGGTGTGGTTTACGAAAGTATTATTGAAAACGGAATTAATGAAAAATATCTTCCCGGAGTCCGGCTCGATGGGCTGGCGGCGACGATGGATCTTGAAGCTGCTGTTTCGAATGCAGAAATCGTCGTTTTTGCATTGCCCTCCTCTGTGGTACTTGATGTATTTGCCCAGGCGCTTCCCGCGCTCAAAAAAGGGCAGGTCATCCTGGATCTGGCGAAGGGCCTAGCGCCAGATGATCGGTTGATATCGGAGGTCATGGCGGCGCAACTGGCATCAGTAGGAAAAGCGAATCCCTTGTGTGTGATGATGGGTCCAACCATAGCGCCAGAGTTGGCCCATGGGGTCTATACCAACGCCTTAGTGGCAAGCTTGGATCATAGGTTGGCGCAGCGAGTAGCCTCTGAGTTAAGCACCAAGACGCTTACCTTGTCCCCAGCAAACGATCCTATGGGCGCTGAATATTGGGGTGCGTTCAAAAATATCATTGCCTTGGCGTGTGGCGTGGTTGACGGGTTAAAGGCGGACGGGCGCGGAGGTGACAATTTAAAAGCGGCAGTTTTCACCGCAGGATATCGTGAAGCGGTTCGGCTGTTACCTGAATTGGGTGCGGCGATGGATACCGCGTTCAGCCCCGCGGGTATCGGCGATCTATTTGTAACCGCGACGTCACCTCATGGGCGAAATCGGGAGATGGGGGAGCGGTTGGGCCGCGGGCAGTCGCTCGCGGAAGCCGAAGCAGCGATGGTCATGGTGAGCGAGGGAGTGCGCGCTGCGCGCATGTTTGCCGCGCTGTTCGCTGCTCGTTCGATTGATGCACCATTTGTTAAAGCGGTTTGTGGATTGCTGCAGGGAGAGGCCGATATGGACTTCTTTTTGAAGCAATTGATGGCGCTAGACTGAAGACCACCGGATGGTAACTTTATACAAACAAGCTGACCCAAAACATCAAGGGAAACCGGATCCTGCAGGTGCCCTCAATTTAAGTATACGGTTTGGGGTAGTTATGGCTTCCCCATGGCCGGTGGATCTCGGTTGGAGGTTTTGGGTGTCTATAGCGGGAGTGATGAGGTGTGTTACTCAGCCTATGAATCCAAGACCGAACGTTCTACAGGCACCACGGTGCCTCGTCCGTATGGCCTTAAGTTAACCTACTCGTTGGGTGCCTTATAAGGGTTTAGCCTAGGGTTACTGGCAGTGAGCCAGATGAATAAAAAAGGGGCGCAGTGCGCCCCTTTTTTATGTGTTCTAAACGCTCGATGAAATGAAAAAATGTTACCAAAATACACACTTGAGGTTTATTTACCCATCTGCCTGCCTGTTTAACGTGCATTTGCTAAAACTAACGGATCTTCATTGACTTGCGCAGATCGCCGGTATTGAATGCGCGAAGGTGTTGGCAGATCTTAGACCGTGTTTTATGAGCATGGGACTTAGTTTTAAAGGGTCTTTTGCATGCGCCAATCATAAAAAGGAGAGCGGACCGGGCGATGACGATTAATTTGATCGTTCGCTTGGATGGCGAAAAAAATATGAATGGAAGGGGAATTATGAAGAAATCATTCTTTGGGCTAAGTGCGGGTGCAATTGTTGCAATCACACTAATGCCTTTTTCAATTACAGCCGTTGCTGAAGAGCAGGCCGGTCGAAAGATCGAAGAAGTAGTGGTTACCGCTGAACGTCGTGAGGCATCTATTCAAGACACCTCTATCTCAATTACGGCGTTTACCGGCGAGATGCTTGATGACTTTGGCATACGGAATCAAGAAGACTTGCAGAACTTCATTCCGGCCACAACGATACAACCCTACGATGCAACAATCCGCGGTGTAGGTCGGAACTTTCGAGCCTTGGGTGGAGATCCGGGCGTGGCGACCTATATGAATGGCGTTTACTCGGAAGATTTGTTGACTGCCACGGCAGCGACATTTTGGGACGTTGAGCGTATTGAGGTTTTACGCGGCCCTCAAGGCACACTTTATGGGCGTAATGCGGTAGGGGGTGCGATTAACATCCTCTACAAAGAGCCGACCCATGAATTTGATTACTCGGTTAAGGGTATTGTGGGTAACTTTGGTACGGCAGAAAGTTATGGCATGGTCAACGGCAGTATTATCGAAGATAAGTTGGCTGCAAGGGTTAATTTCAGCCTGCGTGACCGAGACGGAGTTATCGAAGAAGTCGGTCAAGGTAAAGATCTTGATGGGCTAGGCACCGCGAATGTGGCGTTGCAACTTTCGTTTACGCCGACGGATACATTGTCGTTTAATCTTCGTGTCAATGAGATGTCGATTGACCGTGATTTTGGTGGTGCTAATGGTGGCGGTCTGGTTGTTCTCAACGAGCTTGATAATCCTTTTCGTAACACTACTGAGGTTGTTCCGGGTTTTCGGGCAATCGACACGGCAAACACTGATCCGGCGAATTTTGCGCAGAACAGCTGGTATGACACAACTCGCCCGATTTTAAATTTTAACGATCCAATAACTGGTGATTTGGTTCAGGCGCAGTCTAATCGACTGGGTGTTGATGTCGCGGAGTTTGATGGATTTCGCAACGCAGCGGCTTCGATGGATGGCCTTGGGTTTACCAGTGATGCCAGTGCAGCGGCGCTAAACAATTGTGTATTCGACGGTGATATCGATGGTAAAGACGTTTGTGCTGCGACCAACGGGCTAAACAAAGAACGTTTTGACCAGGAAGGTACTCAGTTCACGGCGACTTGGGATGCATCGGACAACCTGCAGTTCAAATACATCTATGGTCACAATGCGTTGGTTTATGCGCGTACCACTGATGATGATAATACCAACAGCATGATTCAGGATCGTCAGTTTTATGTGAATCATGAAGCCACTTATGCGTCTCATGAATTACAGATGTTCTTGGACTTTAATGACAATATGTCAGTGACCTCGGGTATTTTCTTCTACGATGCTCAAATTGACCAGCGTGGTGATTTCTACTCGTCTGTGGCGAACGGCACTGACCGATTTAGTAATCCGTATGGCGATGTCACGGGTCTAGATGGCGTTGTCGCCTCATTGCTACCCGGTATCATTGGCGCGGGCACATACAACGGGCAAATGCCAACGTTGCACTCGGCTCGGGCGTTGTGTGAAGACCCAGCAACGAGACTGCCGCAGTGTGAGACAAACTATGCCTCCAGAAATCCTGCACCGGCGCAGAACAACAACTTACACATTGGCGTATGGGAAGGCGATCGTGGCCAAAATGGCGATCTGAACGTGTCTCATGGTATCAACAGCATCGGTAGTGATCTGCTGTACCATACACAGACCAAGCGTGAAGCGTATGCCCTCTATACTCAGGGTGTTTGGGATATCAACGATACCTTTACATTGACGGTTGGTCTGCGATATGCAGAAGATGAGGTTCTAGCTGAAGAGAATTTGTGGCGTTATACAGAACTTGCGCCAGGATTTTTGCCTGCGTTTGGCCTTGATATGTTCACATATAACCTACTTAACGGCGGCGTTGTCGCGGACGCAGAGGCCCCTGGTGGTTTCCGTGGCACCGACCGTGCGGTTAATGGTGGATTTCCTGCGGCGATTAGTGTTTATCGTCAGTTCAAGCGTACGGATAAAGAAACCACTGGACGTGTTAATTTAGATTGGAATCTTTCTGACAATGCCATGATTTATTTGTCAGCAACCTCTGGGTATCGTTCAGGCGGCAACAATCTGGTATTTTTCAGTGCAACGCCTGATTATGACCCTGAAGAGCTGATGGCCTATGAGTTAGGCTATAAACTGCAGTTGCTGGATAATTCATTGCAGCTCAACGGATCGTTTTACTACTATGATTATGAGTCGATCCATACCGTTGCCACTGAGGTGACCCCGCCTTTGGTTCCCGGTGGTGCACCGGGTACAACCACCTCTGTATTGCCAGCACCTGGTGCTGAGATTTACGGTATTGAGGCAGAAGCGATGTGGCTGGCGACAGATAATCTGACTTTGGGTGGTAATTTCAGCTTTACGCCAAGTGAGTACACCAAGGACTTGTTTATTCAAGATCCAGCAGAAGTGGGTACTCCCGAGTCGCTGTTTCCAGATACAAACAAGCTAACCCAAAACATTAAGGGAAACCAGATCCTGCAGGTGCCTGAATTTAAGTATACGGTTTGGGGTAGTTATGGCTTCCCCTTGGCCGGTGGATCTCGGTTGGAGGTTTTGGGTGTCTATAACTGGATTGATGAGGTGTACTACTCACCGTTTGAATCCAAGGGCGAACGTTCTGATGCGTATGATCGTTTAGATTTGCGCGCGACGTGGACATCAGCTGGTTCAAATTGGATTGTGTCAGCCTTTGTAAACAATGTGTTTAATGACGTTGGCGTGCTGCAGGTATTGCGTGAAGGTGAAGCTGAGAGCTTCCGCCGTTCTGCAGGCACAACGGTGCCTCGTCTGTATGGCCTTGAGTTAACCTACTCGTTGGGTGCCCTTTAAGGGTTTAGCCTAGGGCTACTGGCTGTGAGCCAGGTGAATAAAAAGGGGCGCAGTGCGCCCCTTTTTTGTTGCTACTGGGTTTACACTAAGCGGACGTAACATCATAAACAGGTTTAGGATGAGTCAAAAAACCCCATTCACGTTTTGCTTGATTGCCGTCGTATGCTCCCTTTTTTGCCTAAGTTCGGGGGTCTTAGCAAAAGAGAAGCGGCAGAAAACATATACAGTCACTCATGGTCCTGTTGAAACGCTCATGATGACCCGCGGCTCGACCGGCCATGAACTGGGTGATCTGCGCATTTTGCCCGCAACCCCTATATTTGATCTGCAGGGCCATGAAATAGGGCGTTTAGATGCGAATTTGATCACCACTTCCGTTGATTATCCGACTTATGGCGATGAAATTCGTATGAGCACGCTTAATTTTGTCTTTGGCACGGCAGAAGCCGCTTTTTCAGGCTCAGCCCATCAAATTGTGGTGGCTGGCAGCGGATTTTATCCGGGTGATCAGAGTACCATCGCCGTGGGCAATGAACTCATTCGGCCCATAACTGGAGGTTCTGGTAAGTATCAGGGGGCGACCGGTTCAGCGTTGACAGAACATTTAGAGGATGGGTCTTGGCGCCATACCTTTGTGTTTGCGCGTCAAAAGCGTTTGCGCAAACTTCGCGACCATGACTGAGTGCCTCTAGTAGCGAAGTTGCCTAAAAAACGATGGTTTTATTTGTTTCAGAGGAAGTAGGCGATGCAAACTTGCGTGCAAGCGATGATAGAGCGCCAGAACTTTGACCTGTGAGCGAAAAGAAAGTCGGTGCTGTGCTGATACTCAGCCGTATCTTAACTCGAGTAGCACCTGCGGCAGGAGCAATTTTGCTTGTCGCATCGGTGGGCGGGTGCTGCATAATGCCTATACCAGATGAGATTTTAGAGGCGCTATGACATCGCAGATAGCAACAGATCTTACGATAATGGACGGCGGAATGGGCAGCGAGCTGCTGAAACGCAGTGGCCAGCGTGGTGGTTTGTGGTCCGCACAGGCGCTGCTCGATGCTCCAGAAACAGTGGCTCAAGTGCACCAGGACTATATCGATGCTGGTGCGCGTTTAATTATCACCAATACTTATTCGACCGTACCTAGTTATCTGCAGAAAGGTGGTTGGCAAGACCGGTTTTTGGAATTGGCAACGCTTGCCGGTCAAATTGCGCGAGACGTGGCTGATCAGGGGCCGGATCATGTTCGTGTGGCCGGATCATTGCCTCCTTTGAATGAGAGTTATCGCTTTGATCTAGTGCCGCCAGCGCAAGAAGCGGCATCGGTTTACACAGCGCTAGCCCAGGCGTTGATGCCCTATGTAGATCTTTTTATTTGCGAGACAATGTCCAGCGTTCGGGAAGCCCGAAATGCGGTTGCTGCGGCGCGTCGAGTGGGCGGAGCCGACACGCCTGTTTGGGTTTCTTGGACTTTGGCTGAGGAGCCTGGGCGAGGCCTGCGCAGTGGTGAATCCATTTCCCAAGCGGTTGCCGAACTTGCTGATTATGGGGTTGAAGCCTATCTATTCAACTGTACCTCAGCTGATGCGATCACGGCGGGATTAGCTGAGTTGCGTACCCTGACAACGCAGCAGATTGGTGCTTATCCGAATCTGTTGCACATTCCTGCGGGTTGGACGTTGGATAACGAAGTACAGGCTGGTCATTATGAAATGACCGATGAGGAATTTCGAGCCTATGCGGTTATTTGGCGAGAACAGGGCGCGCAAATCATTGGTGGTTGTTGTGGTATTGGACCTCAACATATTCGTGCGCTGGCTACGCTTTAATTGCACGCAAGCATAAAGGCCCGCCAGCCAAGATGGTGTTGCCCGGATGCGTTTTACCGAAAGAGGCATTGTTTTGGCGGATGCAGAATTCAGAATTTTTTCTTATTTACCGAACCCGCGAGTGTGGAAATCGTTAATCACTGCGGATTTATGTGGTGTGCAGGTAGACGTAATAGGGGATAAGCCAGCTCGTCTGTCACAATGGTTATGGGACTATGAAGCGCGTCTGTTGCCACCAGAAATGCGCGGTGAGGAAAGTGTCTATGCCCGGACTGGCCGCAGGGGGTTTTCTGGCACGCTTTACAAAACGGATGCTTTTCTGCGGGCTCAGCCATTTGGTACGGTGCCATGCGCTTTTGGCCCGAGCGGGCATGTTGGCCTTTTCGAATCAAATTCTATTTTGCGGGCTGTGGCCAGAGCAGGTTCAAAAACGCTTAATTTATATGGCGATGATATTTATTCAGCATCCCGTATTGATGGTTTTTTGGATGCAAACTTAGTGTTTGCGCGTGAAGTACAGGTTTATCTGCTGAGTATCGAAGACCTGAGTTCAGGGGCGCATGAGCGCATGGTGTCAGCCTATGAATTTTATTTGAGTGGTATTGAAAGTGCGTTGGGGCACGGTCAGTGGATCAGCGGTGACACCATGAGCATCGCCGATATCTCTTTTGTATGTGATTTCGCGCAATGCTTGCGTGATCGATTTTTCGATGCGCAGCTGCAGTCTCAAGGTTTTTCTGCTGTGAGTTCCCAGTGTCGAATCGACTATCCTCGCGCAGTGCAGCACATGTTGACGCTGTGCGAGACGCCGGCCTTTAAATCTCATATGGGGGATTATCTTGACGCGTTCAAAACTGCTGAATGATTTTTGATATTTCGTGAAATCTTACAGGTCAGGCAATCAAGCATGAATAACAAACAACAATCTGAATATTGGAATGGTGCTGCGGGTCAGACTTGGGTGGGTGCTCAGGTGCACTTGGATGAAATACTCAACCCAATTTCACAGGTGGCTCTAAGTCAAGCTGCTGGGATGCCCGGAGAGCAAACGCTTGATGTCGGCTGTGGTTGTGGCACAACCAGTTTGGCGTTGGCCGCTCAGGGCGCCCAAGTGCTGGGAGTGGATATTTCTGCACCGATGCTGGTACACGCCAAGAACCGTTTGCGGGGTGTTGAGCGCGTTTCGTACCTACATGCAGATGCCTCTGCCGCCGTCTTTGAGCCAATCTATGATCTTGTTTTTTCACGTTTTGGGGTAATGTTCTTTGATAACCCTGTGGGCGCGTTCAGCAATTTGCATGGCGCGTTAAAGCCGGGGGGGAGATTGGTCTTTGTGTGTTGGCAGTCTTCAGCAGCCAATCCTTGGATTGCGGTGGGTGCGCAGGCGATAGAGAGTTTTTTCCCGGCGAATGATCCCCCTGACCCGCGAATGCCGGGCCCGTTTGCTTTTGCGGATCCTGAATATTTACAGGACGTGCTGGTCAGGTCTGGTTATCAGCAGATCCATCTGCGGCCGCTGTTGATGGATTTGACCGTGGGTTCGGATCTGGATTCAGCGATGAAATTTCAAACAGAGGTGGGTCCCGTCAGCCGAGTGATGACTGACCTCAAAGGGGGCGTTCGGGATCGAGCGGTGAACGCTGTGAGAGACGCATTGACGCCCTATATCACCCCATTGGGGGTGCGGATGTCGTCCTCGACATGGATTGTAACCGCTTCAAAAGGAGATAAGTGATGACCGGGAATACACAAGTGCTTATAGACAGTCTGCCCAGAGGCAAGCTCGAGGCGCACCACTATCGGCTGCACACCGCTGAGGTGCCCACAGTGCAAGAGGGAGAGGTATTGGTTAAAACCAGGGCATTTGCGATTACCGCGGGTACGCGTGCGGGTTTGCAGGGCAGCGCGAGTTATGCGGGTGCCCCGCAAGCCGGTGTTGTTATGAATGCGACAGGGGTTGGAGAGGTTGTTGAAAGCCGGGTTGCAGAGATTCCGGTGGGTAGCATGGTTTTAGCACCCACGGGATGGCAGGAATTCTCGGCTCACAAAGCGCGTATGTTGACGCTGATTCCTCGTTTACATGACCCAATACACTATCTGGGACCTCTGGGGGTGAATGGTCTGACGGCATACTTTGGCCTGCTTGAGGTCGGCCAGCCTCAGCCGGGCGAAACTCTAATGATTTCAGCTGCAGCGGGTTCCGTAGGTCATCTGGTTGGACAAATAGGTAAACTCAAAGGCCTTCGCGTGGTCGGTGTCTGTGGTGCTCAGAGCAAGGGAGACCTGTTGCAAAATGAGCTCAGCTTTGATGCTGCAGTTAACTACAAAAAAGATACTTTTCGGGCGGATCTGAAATCGGCGACGCCGGATGGCGTCGACGTTTATTTTGACAATACAGGGGGCATGATTCTTGGTGCTGCGCTTTTTCGCATGAATGTCTTTGGCCGTATCGCATGCTGCGGTGTGGTCTCGCAATATGATACCGACCGACCCGAGCCAGGACCCAAAGGTATTCCTGGGTTATTGATTAACAAACGAATCCAAATGCGTGGGTTTTTAGTGTTTGACTTTGCCGCTCGTTATGCCGAAGCGCGCGAGGAAATCACCGCGTGGATTCAATCGGGCGAATTGCAAGTGCTTACAGATGACGTCCAAGGTTTGCAGTCCGCTCCAGATGCCTTTGTTGATTTGCTCAGCGGCGGTAATGTGGGTACCCGAATCGTACATTTGGATTGAGCATGGCAAAGCGTAAAAAAGCCTCTGGAGTGTGGGTGGTTTGTATTCTTGCGACTGTTTTTGCTAGTCAAGCCGCGGCGGACAGATCTGCAGATATAAAGGACGTCTGCACCGATTTGGTGTTGGATTATGCCTACTATCGCGATCGCCCTGAACCTGAACAGTTGGGGCGGCTGTTCACGAAAGATGCAACGCTGATGGTAATGGGACAGGCGTTTAAAGGTCGATCCGAAATCGAGAAAAGGGTGCGCGATGCCCGAGACGGCCCCGTGTTTCGCCATATGATGAGCACCATAAGAATTTTTGTCCTAGATGCGGATCATGCGCGTGGCGTAAGTTATGTAACGGTGTATTCCGCGCCGCCGGGTGAAGGTCCTAGGCCTCTTCAGGATCCGGTTGCGGTCGGGGAATATCATGATCAGTTTGTGCGCACCGAGCACGGCTGGCAAATCGCTCAGCGGGAATTTGTCGCTGTGTATTTGCCTTGAGGGCAGCCCGTATAGTCACTCACATCGGCTGGGCCTATTTCAGGGGTAGCCGTTGCGGTGAGCGGGGTGTGGCAGGTGGCCGCTGAGGCTTCCTTTTTTTCTGCGAGTTTCGATTATTCCTTGCTTTGGGATCCTTGTTTGAGGGAGCCTGTGTCACCTGTTGAGGTCGGTTGCTTTGGCTGGACCTGTTTAAGTTAGGCCTATTTTGGTTGTTGCGACGCTCGGTGCGCGCGTTGCTCCGGTTGGGATGTCGATCAAACGTCTCGCGCCTATCCGCTTTAGGGCGGTGTACCGTGGAGCGCTCGTAGGTCTGCTGTACGCTGTTGATCTCGCGGGTCACCGGTCGGTGGGCACTGGCGCGTGATCGATGGTTGTTGGCATCGGTGTTGCGTTGTTGTCGATTAGGTCGACTCTGATCGTGCCGCGTGTGGCCTCGATGGCGGGGCCTGTCCGAGCGGTTACGATGATTGGGTCGCGCGCCTGAGTAGCGCTCATCAGGCTGCCATCGTTGCCTATTTTTTTGTTTGTGGTGGTGATGTTTGCGGGATTTGAATCGATTATATTTTTGCGTGCGGCGGTAATGATTGTGATTATATCTGCGATCATAGTAGGGGTGGCGGTGGTAACGATGAGTGTAATGACCTAGATGGTTATCGTGCCAAGACAAGGCAAACATTGAACTGATGCCCCAAAATCTATAGTCGTAATTATAGTAAGCGTGGCCGTAATCGTAGGGGTAAAAATACAGGGGATAGGGGGTTGGATAATAATGGTATACCGGCTGTGGCTGATAAACGGTGACTGCCTCAGGTGCATAGTAGGGGACATGCACAACTTCGGGGTCGCGCGATGCTATGGTTACTGCGCCATTTTGACGATTCACAATTTGGTGCTCGTCCGTTTTAAGATTGCCGGCGGCTAGTGCCGCTTCCCTAAATGCTTTGATGGCGGTGATCACATCTTCCTGTTGGGTTGCGACCGCTTGCCCGAGGGCCCATGTCCATTCGAGATCTTCGTTGAGTTGATTCAAGGCTTCCGGGTAATTAAGTAACGCAACAATCGATTCATCCCAGTTGTCGTCGGGTTCTATTCCTGAGTTTGTTTTACTTGATTCGTGAAAGCGCGTCGCGGCAACAATTTGTAAAGGGTAGGTGGAAGCGGGTAATACCAGCGCCAGCAGAGTGTCAGAATACAGAGCAACGGGCCCGACCAGTTCACCTAGTGCTGCTTCGTCAAGCCATTGATTTCCAACTGCTGGTGTTATTTCTCCATCGTTGGCCGCTTGGATGCTACAGGATGCAAATATCCACAGCAGCGCAAGTAGCATCATTGGCGTTGAAGCGTTCTTGATTCGGTTCATATTGGACCCCTGTGCGGGCAATGCCGGCTTGTTCACTATGCCATCAGGGTAAAAGGCGCAAGCTGAACCTAAACTTAATGCCGGTGACCGATGCAGTTTTAAATCACCGCAAACAGCCAAGCAGTGGCGGCAATCATAAATGCGCCCGCTCCGGCGCGCTGCTGGTCGGTGACTGTGACTTGTTTGGGGTCCATGCCGCAGACAATAAACCCCATCGCAATTCCGCAGATAAAACCAAGTATATGGCCCATAATATCGACGTTTTCACCGCCGAAGCCGGTGAATACCAGTAGTGCTATGGCACCAAATAGAGGCGCAAAGCCGCGGGTAAATCCTCTACCGCGAAAAAATCCTCTGCGCCAGCCGTATGCGGGAACAATTCCCAATGCCGCGAAGGTTGCTGTGGATGCGCCAATGGCCATAAAAGAATCAGGTTGAATTAATGCGTTGATGCTGTTGGCCAGAATTCCGCAGACCAATACCAACAGCCATCCGACTCCAGAGCCTAAATAGCGGCCGACAAATAATCCGAAAACACAGCCGAAGATAGAATTTGACGTAATGTGAGCAATGTCCGCGTGCAGGGTTAGGGCGGTCGCGGCACGCCATAGATCACCATTGATGAATGCCCCTGCATCAAGACGCCCCAGACTGAGAAAATCCAAAGTACTAAAGGATGCGAGCGCCGGAATGAACCAAATGACAAATAAGTAGCCGACGACACCGGGCCAGCCACTGTCGACGATCGGTGCCTCGACAGGGGGTAGGGTTTTGGGTTGGTTCTCATCCCAAAAATCTAACAGTTGGTGGTGGGCACGGGATTGGTCCTGTGCAGACACCAGCAAACTCCAGCCGTTGGGATGTTGCTCAATGATATGGTTGATGCCGACGGCGGTCAGGACCAGAGCTGCATCATTGACAGCCCTTCGCGAATCCGCTGCATACACCCTGACGTCTGGTGAGTTCATAGCACAGAGCTTACCAACCTGACGGTGGTTGGCTACGTTAAATTATTAAGATTTTTGCAAACAGACCGATCGCCGCCTCTACGAACGCTGCCCCGTGGTTCGATAGAGGAAAAGATTGGAAATTTGACTTGTGTCATCTGCCCAACCAGGTCGGGACTTGCAATTGTCGCCAGATGTCCCAATATATGCATGCAATGTATCTTTTTAGGTAAAAATAATGGTCGAGCGGTCTATTTCTCAGGCAAGTGTTGCGGGCTTATCCGAACTGGAAACAAGTAAGGTCCTGCGCAACACCTATCTTCTTTTATCGATGACACTGGCCTTTAGCGCACTTACAGCGGGCATCTCAGTGATGATGGGCGTGTCGCTGATGAATCCTTGGATTTTCCTCATAGGAGCAATTGGCTTGAGCTTTGCTGTGCACAAGACAGCAGACAGTGCGCTAGGGTTGCTGATGGTGTTCTTGTTTACAGGATTTATTGGGTTTTACGTCGGCCCTGTGATTTCGTTATACACATCTCTTCCAGGAGGCAGCAGTGCGGTTGTATCAGCATTGGGCCTGACCGCCGTTGCGTTTCTTGGGTTGAGTGGCTATGCGCTGGTAACTAAGAAAGATTTTGGATTCATGACTGGATTCATTACGGTGGGCATGTGGGTTCTGCTAGGCGCTATTGTACTGGGCTTAGTGTTTGACCTGGGTGCGGTCCGGTTAGCGATCAGTGCGGGGGTTGTGCTGCTTATGAGCGCGTTAATACTGTGGCAAACCAGTGCCATCATTCATGGCGGCGAGACGAATTATATTCGTGCGACGGCGACGTTGTTTATGTCGATTTATAACCTCTTTATGTCATTACTGCACCTCTTCATGGCATTTGGTGGTGACGACTGATTTAAGGTCTACAATGTAAGTAAGGCCTCTGGTTATTTGGAAAAGTAGATAACCAGAGGTTTTTTTTTGCTTATTAGCCAGTGGTGAGTGCGGTATAAACTTTGCTTAGTTGATCAGGCAGATCTGCCATATCCTCGATGACCAGATAGCGTTCATTCGGGCACATTCGTTGGAGGTAATCCGGCCCGGACCGATCAACGGTGACACAAAATGTTTCAACTCCCTTTTGTTGCGCCTCTTGCAAAGATTTTGCCGTATCCTCTACCCCGTAGTTATGGTTGCCTCGTTCCGGCCCATAGTCGCTGTCTTGCGGGAAACCGTCGCTGATCACAATCAAGACTTTCATGGCATGCCCGGATTGCGTCAGCTTATGGGTGGCGTGCCTTATGGCCGGTCCCATGCGGGTTGAGCGCTTTGGGGTCATGCTCGCGATCGCTTGGAGGGTGCGCTGGGAAAACGCCTCATGTGGATCTTTGGCCGTGTAGATCTCAACGTTGTCCTTACCATAACCAGAAAATCCGTACACGCCGTAGCTGTCTCCCAATGCATCTAGGGCACTGGCCATTACCACCATTGCTTCGCGTTGAATGTCTATGATTTTTCGTTTTGGTGTCTCGTCGACGGGTGATTCTTCGAACTCCGAATCAAAAGGATCGCGCAAATTGTCGTTGTTGTTTTTTTGGTATGTGTCCCAGTCAAAAGGTTCGGGTGGCTCTATCGGATCGTCGGTTGACGCGGATAAATCGATTAAGAAAACGGCGCATACGTCGCGTTGCATGCGTTCCTTGCGTGAGTAAAATTGCTCGTTGGGGCTATGCCCTGCCCGTATGTCTTGGCGGGCTTCTATGATCGCGTTTAGGTCGAGCTCATCACCGTCTTGTACTCGAGAAACTCTTTGCAGACCGGTGGGACGAATCTGCTCCAGCTGTCGTTGCACGAGCGGTTGAAAGTGTTTGATGGCGTCTCTGAGCTCGGTGGTATCATAATCGTCGCTTCCGGTCAGTGGTTCTTCGTATACTCTGCACCAACGATTCAGGTAGCGGCGTTGCTGATAGTCCCATTCGTCGTAGCGGAAACTTCGTGCATTAGCGCGGTTGGTGCCTAGGGCATGTTGAACGGAGGCACGTTCCATATCGATTCGCCGTTTGAGAGTGTCTCGTTCATCGGCCAGTGATTTGATATCTAGCTCAGCCTCGCGAATCGCAGCATCGCCGGAGTCGCCGCGTTGCGCTTCAACGTCTTCTGCCGCTAACATGTCAACAGCCATCAGGCGTTCATCAAGTTGCTCTAAGTCCTCTTCCCACTCCTCAACGCGCTGTTCTCGATTCAGCCAATCGGGCAGCGATTCCTGTTGTTGTGGGTACGGATCAGTTTCGGTGAATACGTAGGCAGACTCAATTAAACTATAGAGCGTGCATAGCTCGGATACGCTGTCATAAACGTCGGTTGAGGATGCTTCCAGATTTTGTAATGCGCAGCTCAACAATGACCATTGTTGGGGTATATTCGCTTCGCCCCACAGGTAGCGGTGACCCCAGCTAAGCGGGTCGATGTCAGGGCTTTCAGTGCTTAAAAGATGATTGTGGTAGTTTTGCAGGTGGCGTTTTAAGCCGGGGTATGTGCGCAGGAGGTAGGCTTGCACCCTTGCTTTTTCTAATAATGTGAAGAGGTCAGCGGCCAGATTCGGGTGAGTGAAACTGCCGAACAGCAGGTGGAAATCACCGCTGCGTGCGGTGCCCGTCGCAGGCTCCGAATAGTGGGCTTTGAGTGTATCCACGCGCGCCAGCGCGGTACGCATTCGGAAGCTGAACGTTTGACATTCGCGCAAGCCCAACTGCTCCATGACCAGCACACGATAACCGTTATGATCCGGCGCGTTGATATGTTCGGGCAAATAAATAGCGTCGCTGGATTGTCCCGTCTGATCTGGCCGATAGGCCAAACGCCGATGATTTACAAATTCCTCCGTGGATTTGATGTGAATATAACGCCCGGCGATTCCCTCTGTGAATAATGCGAGAGTATCTTCAGATTGGGCTAGACTGACCATTGGTTACGGTAAAATGACGTCAACGATATCTGCAACTGCATTTTGCACAATTCGATCGTCTGAGATGGCGGTGACGATGGCGACATCAGCGGCGCGTCTCGCCGCAATGCCGGCAGTCATCAGATTGGCGGCATAAATCAGAAGTCGTGTGCTTACGCCTTCCTCGAATCCGTGTTGTTTGAGGTTCCTTACGCGTTCACCAATGACGGCAAGGCGCTCAGCGTCGGTGTTTTCTAGGCCCGCTTCATGCGCGATAATTGCAGCTTCCGCTTCGACGCTGGGGTAGTCAAATTCCAGGCTGACGAAGCGTTGACGAGTGCTTGGTTTGAGGTCCTTAAGGACGCTTTGATAGCCCGGGTTGTAGGACAGCACGAGCAAAAACTCGGGGTGCGCGTGAAGGAGCTCGCCGGTTTTATCGATGGGCAACACTCTTCGGTGGTCGGTGAGTGAATGAATCAGTACGGTAGTATCTTTGCGGGCCTCAACGACTTCGTCGAGATAACAGACTGCGCCGGTGCGCACCGCGCGCGTGAGTGGACCGTCGGTCCAAATAGTTGAATCACCTTTGAGTAAATAGCGGCCGACCAAATCAGTAGCGGTCAGATCTTCATGGCAGGAAACCGTAATCAGCGGTACTTCCAGAGAGTTTGCGGTTTCCTGGTAAAGACGCCAAGTCATATGTTCGACAAATCGAGTTTTCCCGCACCCGGTAGGTCCTTTAAGGAGAATGGGTAGGCGCGCGCTGTAAGCGGCGCGAAAGATTTCAACCTCGTCGGCCAGCGGCAGGTAGTAGGGCTCTTTGTCAGCGGTGAAAAAATTAACGGATTGGCTCATGTTGTCAGGTATTTACAAAACATTGATTGGCACCTTTATGGTCGGCGAGGCATTGGACTTTTGGCTGGCTTAAAGCCATCAGCTATGGTCCTAAAATGCGGCCTTAGTGCCGCATCCCGCGGGAATGAGCGACTAACTATACAAGAAAGTCGGTGAAGTAAAAGATCTTGCCCGGATACAGGAGATTGTGCGCGCTCATGCACTGCCGGGCCTGAGTCTAAGCGCCGGGTGGAGGCACCTCGGTGACTTCGTAAAATTTAGCCTCGACATTCTTTGGGGGGTTAGCCGCCATAGCGGCCTGAAAGTCAGCCATATGCGGCATACCAAAATGTGCGTTGAGGTCCGCCATGCTTGACCATTTCTCGGTGATTCTAAGTATGTTGGGGTTATTGAGCTCGACGCTAAATGTGTAGTCATGACAACCTGATTCAGCCCTACTGGCGACTTCCATATCGGCTATGGCTTGTTTGAGTGCATCAATATTTTGTGCGGTCGATTCAATGGTGGCGTTGACGACAATCATAAAGGTTCCTGTAGTAGTGACAGATGGATGTAGTGAAATATTAGCGTAAGCCAAGACGGACTTCGGTGCCATACCTATTGTGTCGGCAGCGCAGAGCACAAGTCACTACACATCGACAGGTCTCATGGCAAAACGCTGCCCGCAAGAGAGCTGCTGGTGATGGAGCTTATCAAAAAGTATTCGAAATTCAGAACGTTACGCTCGCGTGCTAAATCTGCAGTGGACGGTCGACATGAGTGCTATCCTTGGTTAGCTTGTAAAACCCTCAATCCATATATTTTGGTGCGGGTATTCTAAATTTAATAACGTCAGATCAGCGAGGGAGCCCGCCTTGGGTCAAAGTTTTCAATTTCAATATCGGCAAAAGTTGTTCCAGTTAAGCGTGACTGATGACGGTGCGCTAGAGCTTTACCTGCAAGGTTGTTTGCGAAAGCGGCGTGAGCGCGGCAGTAAAGAGCCGCAATATGTCTGGACTAATGTAGAGCTTGAATGGGAAGAGCACCATTATGTTGAGGCGCGTTATTGGGCGAGTTCCGGAGAAGTATCGGTCACGGTCAATGGCAATGTGTTACTAACTCAGGTGTTGGCGAGCGCGGTAATTGGCAGTTAGCCGTTCCGGTTGTCAGCGATCTTTTAAAATTGTTCTTGGGCAGCAAATCTGCTCGTGTTTTAAATTTCGGTAGACTTTATCGGGCAAGATTATCCAGAATGCTGCACGCAAGCATGAAAGAGTGCACTCCGGCGAATACATAAATAGAGGAAGCATAATAATGCAGGACATCACAACACAATCTATGGCAGAAACGACACAAGAGACTTTGAATGAAATCCTCGATCGCCAGCGTAGGGCATACCTTGCAGAAGGTGTGGTGACGAATGCCACGCGTATCGATCGTTTAGAGCGTGCGGTCAATTTGCTCAAGAAACATGAAGGGCGGCTAGTAGAGGCGATGACAGCCGACTTCGGGCATCGTAGTGAGCATCAATCTCTGTTCACGGATATAGCCAGTTGTATTGGCCCATTGCGGCATGCGCAGAAACATCTAGCGCAGTGGCGCAAGTCCGAAAAGCGCAAGGCGGGGCCTTTCCCATTGAACCTGTTAGGCGCGAAAGCACGAGTGGATTATCAGCCCTTGGGTGTAGTGGGGGTCATCAGTCCTTGGAATTTCCCGGTTAATCTGACCTTCACGCCGCTGGCAGGCATTCTGGCTGCGGGTAACCGTTGTATGATCAAACCAAGTGAGTACACACCGGCAACATCCGAGGCGATGGCCCAAGCGATTGCGGAGAGTTTTAGCGAGGAAGAAATAGCGGTAGTGATTGGTGGTCCGCAAACAGGCGCAGATTTTTCAGGCCTAGCTTTTGATCATTTGCTCTTTACAGGTGCCACGGGTGTGGCCAAGCATGTAATGCGGGCAGCGTCAGAGAATTTGGTGCCGGTAACGCTAGAGTTGGGCGGAAAGTCTCCAGTTGTGGTTGGTCGTAGCGCAGATATCTCAAAAACAGCCGACGCCATCATAGCGGGTAAAATGATGAATGCGGGGCAAATCTGTCTTGCGCCCGACTATGTTTATGTCCCCAAGGAGCGCTTGCGCGACTTTGTAGATGCCAGTGAAAAGTCTGTTGCGAAAATGTTTCCGACATTGCTGGACAACGCAGACTATACCTCAGTGATCAACCAGCGACACTTTGACCGGATTAATGGCTATGTTGAGCAGGCGCGCGAGCATGGCGTGGAAGTGGTGGAAATCAACCCTGCTAACGAAGATTTTGGGCAGCAGCCACACAATAAAATTGCGCCGACGTTGGTGATCAATCCAGCGGATGACTTGGACGTCATGAAGGAAGAAATATTTGGCCCCGTAATGCCGGTCAAATCGTATGACGAGTTGGACGAAACATTGGATTACATCAATCAAAACCCACGTCCGCTAGGGTTGTACTATTTTGGGTCTGATGCAAAAGAGGAAAACCGCGTGCTGACACAAACCACCTCTGGGGGGGTTACGGTCAACGATGTGGTGATGCACGTGGCGCAGGAAGACTTGCCATTTGGTGGAGTGGGCCCATCTGGGATGGGGTCTTATCATGGCGAGGATGGCTTCAAAACGTTCAGCCATGCGAAGGCGGTTTTCACCCAGACTAAATTGAACATTGCTGAAATGGCGGGCTTGCGTCCGCCTTATGGTGAAAAGTTGTTGAAAGCGGTGCGTATGCAAATGCGTTAGAATTGGACTTATGCAGAATCGATTGAGCCAGAATACGGTATCGCGGTTTCGTGAAGAGGGATTCATTGTTCTGCGGGGCGTCTTGGACGATCGTCTCATTGAAGATGTCACTGCATTTGTGCGTGCTTCGTTGAATCCTTTGGTTGGCCCAGCAGAATTTGAGGCGGATGTTGGCTACCCGGGCGCGCCAGATCACCGACAAGCGGAGGGAGGGTTAACGCCCCGAAGGCTGCTGCATGCCTATGGCCGTTCTTCAAGGCTTCGAGATGTTGGGCTTCACCCCGAGGTTGTTGCTGCGGTAAACGGGCTGATGGGCGGACCTTGCCTGTTGTCCCAATGTCACCATAACTGCGTCATGACCAAATATCCGGGTTACAGCAGTGCCACAATGTGGCACCAGGACATCCGTTATTGGTCGTTTGATCAGCCGGAGCTGATTTCGGCGTGGTTTGCCTTGGGTGAGGAGAATGAGCGCAATGGTGCGCTGCAGGTGATCCCAGGTTCGCATATGGCGTCTGTTGACCGGGGTCGCTTTGACGCCGCGTTATTTTTGCGGCCGGAATTACCGGAAAATTCAGCGTTGCTTGCGATGGCGGAAACTGTTGTGCTGCAGCCCGGTGATGTACTGTTGTTTCATTGTCGGTTGTTTCACGCGGCCGCTCGTAATGCCAGTTCCGTGGTTAAGCTATCTCCCGCATTCACTTATCATCATCATGAAAATAGACCTATTCCTGGAACACGATCGGCGGAGTTTCCCAGCATTCCACTTTCTTCCCCTTTCCCTTTGCGCAACTGATCATGCTGCCCACTGACCGATCCGACGAACAGGATTTATTTGCTCAGGCGATGCAGGACGTGGCGCCAATTTCCAAAGGTCGCCAGCAGGCTGGGAAAACCGGGATAGACGACAGTGATATGCATCGTCAGCGCCGGGATGCCGCAGAGGGGCGGCATGCGCCTCTAGTAGATCCAAACTTTTTAAGTTTGGGTGACGTTAGGCAGCGTCATCCTATTGAATATTTGGAATGGAAAAAGGTCGGCGTGCAAAATGGTGTTTTTGATCGCTTGCGGCGTGGTGGCTATGATGTGGAGGCGAGCTTGGATTTGCACCGAAAAACGGTCAAAGAAGCGCGTGTTCTGGTGTATGGTTTTTTGCAGATGGCCAGTGCTAAGAACCAGCGCACGCTGTTAATGTCGCCGGGTAAAGGGGAGTTCAGCCAGACGCCGGCTCGCCTAAAGAGCTATGTCGCGCACTGGCTAGAGCAGCATCCAGAGGTTATTGCGTTTTGCTCTGCTCAGAAACATCACGGTGGCGTCGGAGCGGTTTACGTCATGGTGCGCAAATCACCCGCGAGTCGAGAAATGAATCGCGAGCAGCATGGCATGAAAAGCGACAGCTGAGCGTTCCTGCCCACGCTTTACGGGCAAAGATAGCTGCGGAATTGTTGCCCACCGTTTTTGGGCTCGCCAATCGGTACGATGCCGTTTGCTCCCAAAGTTGCCGCTTCGTTTCGTGCGAGCACGGTAATTTCTTCGATCACCGTTTCACGGTTGCGATTAAAAACAACCTTAGCGTTAGTTTTAGTGGAGACCACTCCTTTTTGTGTGCACTGGCTAACTGCCTCCGCAGTGAGCTGATCCACATTGGCTCCTGCGTCCGTCAGTTGCACAAAACTGCAACCGCTGAGTGCGCTGATGCTCAAAAACATAACAAAATATCTCATTGTGATGCCTAAATTCGCCCTTTACCCAACTCCAAAATGCCTCGACCGATATTCAGGCGTAAGACGTCACTTGCGCCCTCGGCGAGGCGCCAAGTGCGTACTTTTTGATACAGCTTTGCCAAAGGGTGATCCTCTACCAGCGCGCCTCCTCCAACCAGTTGGATGGCGGTATCAACAATTTCCCCAACGGCCTCTGTGGCGAATACTTTGCAGGCCATGGCCTCATTGACGATGTTTTGGCCTTGATCAGCAAGGCGTGCTGTTCGATAGAGCATGCTCCTGGCTGCAAAGGCCTTAATGCGCAAGTCTGCATAGCGTAAGCGGACGACGTTTTGACTGCCGCGTGGCTTACCACTTTTGTCGATGCCCAGAAGATGAGTGTTGAGTAAATTGATCGTCCACAGCATATAGCCGCTGGCTTGCGCTGCGAAAAGCAGGCGCGTGTCGCCGATTTGCCGCATTGCTTTGGGTAGCCCTTGACCAGGCTCACCAATGATGTGTGCTGTGGGCACAGTCACGTCGGTAAATTTAAAAGCGGCGTGATGGGATCCATCTAAGGCGGTAAAGCGACGTTCTAAGGCGACTCCGGCAGTTGCGGTATTAATGACAACAAGAGACGAACCGCGACCCTTGATATCAACCAGTGTATTGATGAAATCCGCGTCAGCGCCGCCTGTGACATAGGATTTTTGGCCGTTGATGATGAGTTCGTTGCCCTGAATGATCCCGGCTGTCGGATGTGCGGCATCGTCAGGCTCGGTAAAGCCAAAACTTCCGCGAATAGTGCCCGCGAGCAAAGGCCGCAGGTGGGAGCTGTACAAAGGATCCTTCACATTGGCCAATACGCCCGGGCTTGGACCAAAGACCGCATCCAAATAGCTTGGATTGTGTGAGCAAAGGGTTTCGCGTGCGACGCATAAAGCTAGGGCTGAGCTTGCGCTGCCGCCAAAGTCGGTCGGCTGGGTCATTGGAAAAAGCCCCACATCTTTGGCGCCTGCGCGAATGAGCGCTCGTGCGGCATCAGTGGGGTGCTCCGCTGCAGGATTCATCACGTTGGCGACAAATTCGTTGCAGGTATCAATCAGCGTTAATAATTCGCGGGAGAGTGACTCAGGCACGTGATAGATCCTCAGATGTTGCGGTCAGACAGGTATGGAAATGCTTAAACGTTTGGCGCAATGGTCAACACCACTATAATCAGCATGGCCAAAACCATCGTTCCAAAGGCGTAGAGTAATGTACTTTCTCTCTGGGCATATTTGGCCAGCAGGGCCTCGGTTTCTTGCAGTGTACGCGTGGATGCGGTGGTGGTGATGCGATATCGGGTAATTCCTTCGCGTTTGGGTAACTTAACAAATAGCTCGGGGGTGGCCTCTAACCGTCGGGCGACCTCCGCAAAGCTAATCCCGGTGCGGCGTGCAATTTGGGTTGGGTGAAGCGCAACATTACCTTCGTCGAGAAAACAAAAGTAGATGTCCAAAATACGTCGCACTTTGCCACGAAAACGAAACTGAAAAGGAATGATGCCGAACATGAGGTGCTGTTTTTGTTTATTCAGGCGTAAAATTAACGTTATGGCGCAGCAGAAGCAAAGGTAAACCGACCGCTCATGTCGATCAGGGATGCAGCATCGGGCAACGGAAGAACACGTGAATATGAAAAAATACGCAGCAGGCATAACGCTCCTAGGACTGTTTTGCCTATTCGGGTGCCAGTCAAGTGACCCAAAAGAACGTGTTGTGGTGGCAGATATTGCCATTACAGACATTACTGTTATTGATGCGCTGCGTGGGGTCCGTGTAAACCAGACGGTCTGGTTGAAAGGTGATGAAATTGTCGGGGTAACGTCTGATTTTGCACCCGGTTTTGCAGCTGAAGAAAAGATCGATGGTCAGGGCAAGTACCTGATCCCAGGACTTTCTGATATGCATGTTCATATTACCTACGAGCCAGCCTTGACAGATGTGATGCCGAGTTTGTTTCTGGACTATGGTGTCACAAGCGTGCGCGATACCGGTGGCTTATTGGCGCTTTTACAGCCCCAGATAGACCAGTGGCGTGCAGCTGGTGCGATAGCGCCGCGTATCTATTTCAGTGGTCCTTTGTTGGATGGTGCCAAGGTGGTGTATGACGGATATAACCGCCCGCAAATAGGGGTTGCTAATGCCACGGTGCAGTCCGCTAAGCGCCAAGTAGCTAGGTTGGCGGCGGCGGGCGTCGACTTTATCAAGATATATGAACTGGTATCTCCCCAGGTATTTGATGCGTTGGTTGCAGCTGCAAATGCGTATGATCTGCCCATCGCTGCTCACGTGCCATTGGCGCTAGAGGTGAGTATGGCGGGGCCGCGGGTGGACTCAATGGAACATCTGCGCAATGTCGAACTGTCATGTGCTGAGGATGCTGAGGGGTTGCTTACAGAGCGCCGAGGACGGCTCTTCGAGTCAAACGCTGTGAGTGGCTACCAGTTGCGTAGTGAAATACACAGTCACTTTAGACCCCTAGCATTGGCTCACCTTAAGTTGGATAGCGCGCGCTGCAGGGGCGTGATCGGGTCTTTGCGGCAGACGATTCAAGTGCCCACGTTGCGCCTGAATACCATTGCGCGGTATTCGCCTTTGTTGCGAGATGACTGGTTAGCTGTCTTGGCTCGGTTGCCCGAGTCGGTTGCATTGCGCTGGCAAGCGACCGCGCAGGGTTATGCGGGCAAGGCGACATTAAGTCACGAGGAAATGGTGGACTGGAGCTTGGCATTGGTAGGGGCGATGCAGCGAGCCGGAGTGCCCATAGGTGCAGGCACAGATACGCCGATTGGTCAGGCGATTCCAGGTTATTCTTTGCATACCGAGCTGGAACGTCTGGTTCAAGCGGGATTGAGTCCGCTTCAAGCGCTCAGCGCAGCGACCGTTCGGCCGGCACAGTTTTTAGGATTGCAGGATTCGCATGGCGCTATAGAAGCGGGTTATGTTGCTGATCTAGTCATCCTTGCACAAGATCCGTTAACAGATATCCGCCATACGCGAAGCATAGCTGCGGTAATTTCTAAAGGCCAACGGGTGCGCTAGTTTTGCTTGCAGCCAGTGGTTTTAGCTCCAGCTGAATGGGCTCCATCGATGTTGGATCTGTCCATTGCGAACGGCCAAAATTTCACCAAATTGCAGCATCACAGATTCGCTTTGTGTCGGGCGATAAAAGACATAGTCGTCAACTTTAACGTTAACAGCGGCGGATGCATTGAGCATTTCTTGATTACTGCTGCGTCCGAACAGGGGGTTGGTGATTAGGCCTCTAGGGGACACCGGTTTGGCTTTCCAATAACCGCCGTAGACAAAAATAGTTTGCGCTCTATTGGGGTTCCATAGGCTTTGCGCTTCACCGACCCAATTTACTCCCGCTGTCCTTGTCCCTAGTGCCGATTTAAGTACGGGCGTGGCAATATAAATTGCAGGCATGTGTGCGGCTAAGGAGGGGATATCAAAATCTAATGGTTTGACAAAGCCTGAGCCTACCGAAAGCTCATTAGCGATTCCCTCAACTTCTTGCCACAGCTTATAGGTTGGACTGCCGGCCGCGTTTAGGGTCAAGTCATCACCGAAGGGCCGGGCGACTTCAAGCATTTGTTGATAGCGTTGCTGCACGCGTTGAAATTCGGTTTGTTGCTCAATGATCAGTGCAGGCATTTTGACGACATGCGGATCGTAGCCCATCAACCCGCTAAATGAGAGTTCCGGTATGTCATCTATCTTTTTGAGCATGTTCAAAAGCATTGCCGGATCGCCGATCCCGCCGCGGTGCAGACCGACGTCTATTTCAATGTTGACTCGCAACGACACCTGTTTACTTTTGGCTAAGGCGGCGTATTGATCCAGTCTTTGGGGGGTATCAATTAACCACTGCAGCTGTTCGCTGGGGTCAAAATGCTGCCGCGCGGGCCGATCGTAAAATTGTGCTGCTGCCGCAATGGGCATAGGCTTGCCAAATAAAATGTCTGTTGTCGATCTGCCCATGGCATTTAGGAAGGGTTCGTGGAAAGCCATCAGCTTGTTTGATTGGCTTCGGTGGCTGATGTAGTCAATGAGTGCTGCGCTGGGCACTGATTTGGCGACGATCCTCAGGTCGCGTGATTCCAGGGCGGTTTTGACCATCTGGATGTTGTGGTCGAGTGCTTCTAAATCGATGATCATCGTTGGATGGCCCTCGCCGGCCTTGCGCAGCAGGGTATTGAGCTGCGCAAAGTAGGGGGCATGGCCGCCTGCACCTTGATTTGCTGGACGCAGGGCAAATAGAGCGCCCGCGCCAGAGGCTGCCAAACCGCCAAGCAGTAACGCTCGGCGATTAACCATGGGCGTTGCCGGTCAGGCCAAATAACTCAGTTAAGTGTTCGTTTAACAGGCGCCCCGCGGGGTCAATGCTATTGCGCACGGCCAAAAAATCCGCCCAGTGAGGATATAATTCAGACAACGCCTGGGAACCCAGCGTATGTAATTTACCCCAATGGGGGCGGCCAGCGTATTTTCTAAAGATTGGTTCGATCTCTGCGAAGTACTCACGATAATCTTCGTCAGCGAACTGATGGATCGAGATAGAACATCCCGCCTGTTCGCAAAACATGCTCAACCAGATGTTGTCTTGCTGGGTATAGCGATACTCAATAGGAAAAATCACTGGGATTTTCTTGCGGGCAATTCGGGAGAGAATTTCTTCTAGGCACGCGGGTCCGGCATCGGCTGGAACGGTATATTCCATTTCTCGAAACGGCACGACGCGGTCGTGTGTCAGTACGCTATAGGATGGACCGGATGTTAGCGTTTCAGCGCCATCCGCGGCAAAGTCGATAACCTTTTGATACGCGTATTCGCCGACCAGCGGTAAAATTCCCAGCTTTTGGTAAGCCTCTCTTATTTGGTAAATGGCCGTTGGGTCTTCTTCGCCAAATGTGGTTATTGGTGCTGCCGCATCTATGGGATTGGTCCGTACGACTAAGGCCTGTGAAGTATGAGGAAATGCCAGGAATTCGAAATGACGGTTGCGTTCTTTCTCTTGATCAATGTTATTGAGCACGTCCGCAAGCGGTTCCACTGCCGTGGTTTGCGCCAAGTTGAAAGCGGCAGTGGTGTCCAGGTTGACCTGAGTGATGATGCCGAGAGCGCCGAGGCCGCAACGTGCAGCATTAAATAGCTCTGGGCGAGTCGATGCGCTGCAGGTGATCAGCTCACCCGCGGGGGTTGCGATGGTCAATTCGTTGACCATGGATGACAGAGACCCCAGGGCTGCACCACTACCATGGGTAGATGTCGAGATTGCGCCCGCTAAAGTTTGGTAGTTGATATCTGGCCAATTTGTCAGTGCTAGGCCATAAGAGTCTAATGCCGGCCCCAATTGGTGTAGTCGAGTGCCCCCCCAAACTCGCGCGGTATTCGCTTGTGAGTCTGTGCTAATAATTCCGTTTAATAGATCGGTTGATATCAAGGTGCCTTCGGTAGGCACGATCGCGCTGAACGAATGTCCCGCACCGACGGGTCGCATTCGGCTTGAGTGGTTGGCCTTCAAGAGCTCACAAAGCTCGTCTTCGCTTTGCGGTGCGATTCGCTTTGCTGGGAAACAGCCCTGATTCTTTGCCCAGTTGATCCAAGGCATGGGCTTGCCAGCGGTGAATTCGTAACTCAGCGGAGCGGCCGGTCCCATAGATGACTTTTCACAAGCCGACAGACCCAATAACCCCCCGGTGCCTAATGAGCCGATGAATGATTTTTTAATCAGATTTCGACGGTTAATCATGGCGTACTGTTCTGTGGTAGTGCCTCTGGTGTCAAACCGCTGATGACCTTAACTAGGTTGCGAATTTCGGTTTCGGTGCAGTACCCGCAGGTGCCCAGCGGCGGCATATTGCCGATGCCAACCACGGTGTTGTGTACTAAGGCTTCGAAGCCATTTTCCGCGCGACGCTGCCATTGCTGTGTATCTGCGATGATTGGCGCTGTGGTGCCCGTGCGGGCGTGACAGTACGAACAAATTTGGCCCAATGCATATGCCTCTCGGGCGGTTAATTCGGCGGCTTGAACTGGGGCACTGAACGAGCCAATCAAGCCTGCCGCAAGCAGAGTGAGGTAGCGAAAAAATTGTGTATATACGGATGTGACTAGCATAGTGGAGTGTAGTGATCAGCAGTTGTGACTATAGGACGATTAGTGGGCCGGCACAAATAACCGAACACGCCCCTATCCTTGAAGGTGGCAGGGCCTTTTTAACACGGGAATTTGCGCCAGCGATGCAAAGCCCATTTCATCGCACCGGTCTAAAGATGGCTTGGTTTGCGTGCAGCCACCACTGCACGGCAGGGTGCGGGATGACCTTCCACTGTTTGACGATGATCCGTTTGATTTAGCGCTTGTTCGAGTGAGTCGAAGTGCATCCAGCGGGTGCGGCGCTGTTCGGTGGTGCGGGTTGTGCTGACATCTATTGTCTTGATATCGGTCAAACCGGCTGCGCGGAGCCAGTCATGTAGCGCAGATACCGTGGGAATACACCAGACATTGCGCATGCGAGCGTAGCGCCCACTGGGTTGCAGTGGTTGTGGGGCGTCTACGACCAATGACTCCAGTAGCACGCCACCACCGGGTCGGGTCAAACACGCAAGTTGGTGGACGTGCTCGAGCGGATCGCGACGGTGGTAGATGACCCCCATGCTCAGGACCTGATCAAATGAGGGTGTGATAGGGATTTCTTCTATCTTAAGTGGGAGTACCCAGTTTCTGGGGTCTTTTATGTAGTGTTGTATCGCCAGATGCTGTAAGCAAAACAGTAGCGTCGGATCTATGCCAATTACTAGTGATGCTCCCGCGCCGAGCATACGCCAACCGAAGTAGCCGTTGCCACAGCCCACATCGAGAATGGTTTGCCCTGACAGGTTGCCTAAATGCGGGGCTATTCTTTGCCACTTCCAGTCAGAACGCCACTCGGTATCAATTTTGACATCACCGATTTGAAAAGGGCCTTTTCGCCAGGGCCGCAATTGCTGCAATGCATCCGCCAGCTTTGTCTGGTCGGTTATTCCCGACGCGGTTACGGTGTCGCCAAATATAATGTTTTGGATCTGCAAGGGCGGTAGGCTGTCAAGCGCCTGCGACCACCGATTAAAGTCGCCGTGATACGCCGTGCTGAAACGGCCATGGGCTTTTTCCAGCGGCCAGTGGCTAATTTCTTTAGGTAATTGCGGCCAGTGCATGGACATAGTCTAAGGATAGACTAGGAACGAAGCCCAATTCATACAGCGATACCACTGTATCGCGCGCGTGAAACCGGCCTGTTCAAAACGAGCATGATGAGTTTGCTCAGTATCAATCTGCATCACATTCTCCAAAGCGGTGCGCTTTTGGCTGACTTCAAGATCTGAATAACCGTTGGCTTTCTTCCATTGAATGTGGGTTTGCTCATAAAGGTCGTGCAGCCAGGGATCGGTATGGGCGACTTTTTCAGAGACGATCAAAAGGCCTTCCTGAGACATTTGTTCGCGAAGTTGTCTCAGTAGCGGCAGGCGTGCCTTGGGCGCGATGAACTGCATCACCAAGTTGAGCACAACTACGGTGGCACCGGTGACGTCGCTGTTGAGTATGTCTTGTTCAACGAAGTCGGCGCGCGGATCGGTGATTCGGTCCCTGGCGCCGGCGATCATTGCGGCGGAGTTATCCAAACCGGTTACGCGAATGGTCGGTGTGTTGTTGTGTTGCAGAATGGCAAGTGTGGTTGCACCAAGTGAGCAGCCTAGGTCATAGGCATGTTGGTGTTCTCCAAGATGTCGGGCTGCGATTAACCCCGTCACGGGGATCATTGTTTCGTAGCCGGGTACGGACCGTCGAATCATATCTGGAAAGACGGCTGCGACGGCTTCGGTAAAGGCAAAATCTACGATGTGCGGCTGAGAGTGGCGGTAGACCTCGTCACGCATAGGGTGAAGCTCCTCTGACAAATGTTGTGGAGGTATTGTTGCGCTGCAACAGGTTCCAACAGGCGGGCATGCTAACATCGTGGCTTATGATTACCCAAACGAACAGTGCTGACGGCGCTTTGAGAGATCCCGAGCTCTATATTAATCGTGAATTATCACAGTTGGAGTTTGTTGGCCGCGTGATTACCCAAGCGCAAGACGAGCGCGTGCCGCTGTTGGAGCGGTTGCGTTTTTTGTGTATTGCCTGCTCGGTATTAGATGAGTTTTTTGAAATCCGTGTAGCGCGTCTTAAACATCAAGAAGCCTACGGGAGCGTGCGGCGCGGCCCGGACAATTTAAGTCCGCAAGAGCAACTGCGCCGCATTGCGTTGGCCGCTGCCGCTCTAGTTTCGCAGCAATATTCTGTCTTGAAGGAGGTTTTGCTGCCGCAGATGGCTCTAGAGGGCATTTCTGTCCTGCGGCAGGGTCAATGGAGTGCGCAGCAAAAAAGCGAATTGAAGCGGTTTTTTGATCGAGAAATTGCACCCATTGTTTCTCCGATTGGGTTAGACCCGTCGCACCCTTTCCCGCCGCCTATGAACAAAGGTCTCGCGTTTATGGTCACGCTGCGGGGTCAGGATGCGTTTGGTCGCAACAGCGGTAAGGCGATAATTCAAACACCGAGGTCGTTACCAAAAATTTTGCGTTTGTCGGGGCCGACTGCAAAAAATCAATTTGTGCTTGTGGCGTCGATCATTCAAGCCTATGTCAGCGAGTTGTTTCCGGGAATGAGCGTTTCTGGTTGTTATCCTTTTCGAGTCACACGCAATAGTCATTTGTTTTTGGATGAAGAGGAAATTGTCGATTTGGTGATGGCTTCGGAGAGCGAAAAACCTGCACGGCGCTACGGTGACGCGGTGCGTTTGGAGGTGTCCGCAGATTGCCCAGCGTCTTTAATTCACTTTTTGGCCTCAAAACTGGGTTTGAGCCAAGACTCAGTATACCGGTGCGACGGCCCTGTTGATCTTGCGCAGCTTGAAATGCTGGCCGACGTGATCGAAAGCCCAGGGCTGAAATATATCGGTTTTTCGCCTGCAGTGCCGCGCTCGGTGCGCAAACACAAAAGCATGTTTGAAGCGATTCGAGAAGGTGAAATCTTATTGCATCATCCCTATGAATCGTTTGTGCCGGTTGTAAATTTTTTGCGTCAGGCAGCATGTGATCCTCAAGTTTTGGCAATTCGTCAAACGCTTTATCGGACTGGGTCCGAATCAGCAGTGGTAGAGGCGCTGGTAGAGGCTGCGGCTCGGGGCAAAGAGGTGCTGGTTGTGATTGAGTTGCGCGCCCGTTTTGACGAGGAGGCCAATATTGAATTGGCTGGCAGGTTACATGCGGTCGGCGTGCAAGTGGTTTACGGTGTGGTGGGTCATAAAACGCATGCAAAAATGTGCATGGTGACGCGGCGCGAAGGAGACGATATGAACCGCTACGTTCATCTGGGGACGGGAAATTATCATACGCGCACGACGCGCAGATATACGGATTACGGTTTTTTTTCTTGTGATGTTGCACTGGCTGCTGATGTGCAGCGGATTTTCCAACAGCTTACGGCCATGGGTCGGGTAGGCAAATTACAAAAAATTTTGCAGGCGCCGCTCACCTTGCATGCGGACATGCTGAAATATATCCACAGTGAAGCCAAGCGTGCTCGAAAAAATAAGCCTGCTGCGATTTACGCCAAGATGAATGCATTGGTTGAACCGCGGGTGATTCGGGCTCTTTATAAGGCGTCCCAAGCGGGGGTTGTAATTCATCTCATTGTGCGTGGGGCGTGTGCGTTGAGGCCGAATGTCAAAGGCATTTCAGACAACATCACGGTCACTTCGGTGGTCGGTCGATTTCTAGAGCATACGCGCGTATTTTGTTTTGAAAATGCAGGTGATCCTTTGGTGTATCTGTCCAGTGCAGACTGGATGGGGCGAAATTTTTTTTCCCGAGTAGAAATTTGTTTTCCCATCGAAGACCCAGCACTCAAAGCTCGGGTATTTACTGAAACCATAGAAATGGCGCTGGCGGATAATGTGCAGGCATGGTCAATGAAAGCTGACGGCAGCTACATCCGCAAGAAAGCCAAAAAAAAACCACGCTCTATGCAGGATTTGCTGCTCCAACGATTGCGGGAATCCTAGCCCGCGCGTGTTGCTTAGCCTGCTCTGGTGATGGTTGAATCGGCGTAGATGCTGGGAGGTAAGGGACAGTCAAGGGTTGCGGCTATGCCCTGAATTAAAGCACCTTCGGTTGCTGAGACTTGGCCGTCAGCGAGAATGGTCGCTGCACACCCTTTAATGAGGATGGGTTTGACCAGCGGCTTGAGCTGCCGAAGTTTGCCCAAGGATTGGTTCATTTGTTCATAGTCAAAACTATGTTGTTGGATGAAACGTCGTTGAATACCCAGTGTGCTCGCACCGGCTGTATAAGCGGCAAGTTGGCGGCTGGCGTCGGTATCACTGTGGCTGGCTAAGATAGAAAGTAATGTTGCCGCTTCATCTTCGACCTTGCGAATGGTTTTTATGCGGCCATGCAAATTCTGTGGACCTTCGAAGTGAGGATGAAGGTCCTTAACCAGCAGGCGGTGAAGAACCCACTCAAAGACGGCCACGTGGCCATCTGCGGTGATCAGTCTGGCTGTATTTTGTGAGAATTTTCTATATTGATTGCGGCTAAGCTCTTTTAATGCCGGGATGCTCATCTCCAGCAAGGTGAGCAGATGGCAGTGGTCGCTTTGCAAAACCTCTGGTAGAAGGCGTTCAACGGTTGCGGCAACTCCTGTTTCGGCTTCGTGCTGGATAAAGGTCATTTGGTCTTGTGCCAGTTTCGGTTCGGAATCTATTAGCATGGCGTAGATGAGTGCACGAGCTTCAAAGGGGTCGTGAGCTGCTGCAGTTAAGCCCGCCGAAACTCCGGCGATCAGTTGTTGTGCTTTGCCGAGGCTATTGTCTGATAACGTGCCCACGTGGGTTGCGATTGTTTCAGGGGTTACTTTGGTGTTCACGGCAGTATCGCCAGACAGACCTGCAAACCCCGTGGTGCCGCTGCGCTGTTGTTGGCGCGATGAACCTGGCCCAGCAGGTGGGGTAGAGCTTTCGGTAAACAGGCCGTTCCAATTGGGTTCAATGGCCCTGATCCTTTGTTCAAGCGGGGGGTGTGTAGCCATAGCACTTGAGGCGAGTTTTACGGTTGCAGCGCCAAAAAACATATGACTGATTTCTGCCGCGGCGGGATGGGTCATGGTTGATCCCGCGGCGGCACCTCCAATTTTCTTCAATGCGTCGGCAATACCGCTGGGGTCGCGGGTGAATTGAACCGCAGAGGCATCTGCCAGATACTCACGTTGGCGGCTGACAGCGGCTTTGATCATATTACCAAAGAAGGTTCCGCCGTAACCCACTATTAGCAAGCCAAAACCTATTGCGATTAAAGCTAAACCGTTGCGGCGGCTCATGCCGCCTGCTCGTCCTAAGGCGTAGCCAAGCATGCCGATAAACAAGATGCCATGCAAAATGGCCATCAAGCGCAGATTGATACTGGTATCGCCGTTGAGGATATGACTGAACTCGTGCGCGACAACCCCTTGAAGTTCTGCACGAGTCAGACAGTCTAAAGTACCTTGGTTGATGCCAATGACGGCATCATCAATACCAAAACCTGCGGCGAATGCGTTGATGCTGGATTCGTTAATGAGATAGACCGGCGGTACCGCAACACCCGAAGCGACGGCCATTTCCTCAACAACGTTCAATAATTGCCGTTGTTTCGGGTCTCGAATATTTTGATGGATCAGGGTGCCGCCAAGCGCTTCGGCGATGGCGCGACCGCCTGCCTGAATACTCATATATTTATACAGGCTTGCCACGGTTACGATGCCGATGACACCAAAACTTATCCATAGCCAGCTATCCGCGGGGATACTGGCAAGTGTCTGGCTAAAACTCAAACCGGCTTGAGTACCTGTGAATCCAAGTGCTAGCGCAACGAGTATGTTGGTGAGCAGTACAAGAGCGAATACAGCGGCGCCGAATAATAGGGTCAGTTGCCCCGTTTTACGTTTGGCTTTGTCTTGGGCTTCAAAAAAATTCACGTGATGATCAATCTACCTGCTGTTGCTTGTCCGCGTGCCGAGCGGGCTATGCATTGTGTGTGGATTTTCAAGTGCGACGTTCAGGTAAAAGAAATGCTGGGCGCGGCTTGTATTTCCGTTGAATCTTCAAATTCCAATAGCTCAGCGTCATTGTTATGCCCGAATAAATTGGCGAATAGAATGGGCGGGAAAGATTGGCGATAAATGTTGTAGGTGGTGACCTGGTCGTTGTAGCCCTGGCGGGCAAAGGCAACTTTGTTCTCTGTGGTGGTGAGTTCTTCGGTTAGTTGCATCATGTTCTGGTTGGCTTTGAGGTCGGGATAAGCCTCCATGACAACGTTTAACCTCCCCATAGCACTGCCCAGAAGGCCCTCGGCACCTGCTAATCCCTGCATGGCGCTTGGGTCTCCGGGTGCGTCAGCTGCCGTTTGCAGCCCCGCCATTGCCTGATTACGTGCTGAGATGACTGCTTCAAGCGTTTCTCGCTCGTGGCTCATATACCCTTTAGCTGTTTCGACCAGGTTAGGAATCAGGTCGTAGCGTCTTTTAAGCTGCACTTCAATCTGTGCGAAGGCATTTTCAAAGCGGTTCTTTAGGGTAACCAGCTTGTTGTATATGGCAGCGATCCAAAAGCCGAGGATGGCCGCAACAACCAAAATGATGATGAGTTCCATGGTGACCTTACTGATAGAGTGAGCGTCACGTTATAATGGTGCATTGTGTTAAAAATTCAATGCTTTAAGTGCTACGGTGGCCACCCGAGTTGGCCGCGCCGAGGTTAATCGGGCAAGCCTAAAACTCGCTTAGCGATGACATTGAGTTGTACCTCGCTGGTGCCGCCTTCTATCGAATTTGCTTTGGAGCGTAGCCACTGTCCTGTGATATTGGTTTCACGTTCGTCGAAACCCGGTCCTCCCCAACCGACGGCTTGGGTGCCCATGATTTCCAGCATGCGCTCATATTTACGTTTGTTTTGCTCGGTGCCGTAGTACTTGAACATGGACGCCAGGTGGCCATCGCTATTGCCGGTCTTGGCTTCTTCCGCAGCGCGTGCCAGCGTAAAACGAAATGCGCTGTCATTCATGCGGTGTTCTGTGACGCCGCTGCGGATAGCCGGGTCTGCGATTTGTCCTTCCATTTCGCCGACGTACTGTTTGGCCACGTGCTCCAGCTGGGTGCCGGATCCGCCGAGCGCCGAGTTGCCACCGATGCCGGAAACCATTTGACGCTCGTGTTGCAACAAACGCTTGGCGATGGTCCAGCCTTTATTCAAATTGCCAATCAGTTGCTGTTTGGGGACTTTGACATCGTCAAAGAACGTTTGACAGAACGGAGAGGCCCCGCTGATGAGTCGTATGGGGCTGGTCGTGACTCCCGGGCTGTTCATGTCGAAAAGTAAGAAGCTAATTCCCTCATGCTTGGGTGCGGCAGGATCGGTGCGTACGAGACAGAAAATCCAGTCGGCTTGATCAGCATAAGACGTCCAGATCTTGGCTCCGTTGACCAAATAGAAGTCGCCTTGATCCTCTGCTTTGGTTTGTAGCCCGGCGAGGTCGGAGCCGTTGCCGGGTTCTGAGTAGCCTTGGCACCAGCGTATTTCTCCTCTCGCAATTTCAGGCAAGTACTTGAGTTTTTGATCTTCGCTGGCGAATTCTAGGAGTGCCGGGCCTAACATCCAGATGCCAAAGCTTTGCAGCGGAGAACGCGCTTTGATGCGTCGGAGTTCCTCTTGAAGAATTTTGTCTTCATCGGCAGAGAGACCGCCGCCGCCGTATTCGGTTGGCCAGCGCGGGACAGTCCAGCCGCGGTCGGCCATGTTATTTAGCCAGACTCGTGATTCAGGGTTGATCCACTGTTGCTGCCTGCCGCCCCATATAACTTCTTCTTCCGGGGTGGGTGTGCGCATGGTTGGTGGGCAGTGTTCTGCCAGCCACGTGCGGGTTTCAGCGCGGAATTTAGCGAGATCAGTCATCGGGAGCCTCTTGTCAACGGATCGTGGAAAACACAACTGGCTATTTAAGCAAACTCGATTCAGCAAACCAAGTTGTATCGGGTATAGTCCGACATGGCACCCAGTTGTGCCGCAACCGATAAAATTTTGGGGTGATGATGGCGGAATTTGACAGTCGAATGTTGCGAGACGCAATGGGTAATTTTTGTACGGGGGTCGTCATTGTGACAGGTGTGGTAGATGGTGTGCCTTCAGGATTCGCGGCCCAGTCCTTTGTTTCCGTGTCGTTAGATCCACCCATGATTGCTGTATGCCCGGGTAAAAGTTCGGCGAGTTGGCCAAAGCTCCGGGATTCCGGCAGTTTTTGTGTCAATATTCTTGCGGCAGATCAAAAAGACGTTTGCGATGTAATGGCTCGTTCAGGGTTAGATAAATTCGAAAATGTGGTTTGGCGAGGGGGGGTTACGGGTTCGCCGGTGATCGCGGATGTCTTGGGGTTTATCGATTGTGATCTTGTAGCCGAGCACGATGCGGGGGACCATACAATTGCCCTCGGACGGGTTCGGGACTTTAGAATCGAAGATCAAACGAGAGGGCCGTTGCTGTTTTTCCGCGGCGGCTATGGAAGTTTTGACTCCTTCAGCTGATGCGCGTGCTTAACGCTAGTTACTGGCCAGCTGCGCTTAACCCACAGCAACAATGGGCAGCGCAGCGTAAGGTCATCAGTTGCGTTTAGCTGGCCAGTGCTTCCAGACAATCCCAGTGCAGATCGCCAAATTTGCCATTTGGATTGACCGGTTGAATGCATACGTGTGAGGCACCCGCATCCATATGTTCGCGAATTCGCGCTTGGATAGTCTCTGGTCCTCCCCAGGCAAAGGTTGTATCGATGAATTTGTCGCTGAGGTGGTTGATGTCGTCCTCGCTAAGCCCCATGCGCAGCCAATTGTTGCGATAGTTAGGCAGACTTGAATATATTTTTGCCACGGGCTTGGCCAGTGCTCTGGCTTTCTCTGGGTCAGATTCTAAAATCACTTTTTGCTCAACGCACAATAACGGATCAGGTCCCATGATTGCGCGCGCCATGGCGGTGTGATCCGGCGAAGAAAAATATGGATGCGCACCGGCGCACTCCGTGGCCGCTAACTCAAGCATTTTTGGCCCTAAGGCGGCAATGACTGTAGGCGGTTCAGCAGCCGGTGCAAACCCCATGTAGGGTGATGCTTTCATGGCGGCGAGATACTTACGCATGGTGGCAACGGGCTTGCCGTATGTTAAGCCTCTTACCCCTTCAACCATCGGTGCGTGGGACACGCCCATGCCGAGCAGAAAGCGCCCATTTGACTGTTCTGCAAGGCTCTTCTGCGCCTGCAGGGTAACACCGGGCTCGCGGTGATAGATGTTCATGATGCCTGTGGCAAGATTGAGGGTCTGGGTGTTCGCTAGTAACCAGGAGGCCAGTACCGTGGGGCTTTTTCCCACAGTTTCGGGAATCCACAACGTGCCATATCCCAACGATTCTATGCGTTGGGCATTGGCGGCAGTGTCTGCTGATGAAAGGCCGTCGAAAAAGTACCAAACGCCTAATTTTCCTGTATCCATTGCTGTTTCCTTGAATTAATTGAGAAGAATTTAAAAAGAGATGCCCGCTGCATCGTTTGCGAGGCTTCTTCTGTCGAGTCGAGATTGCCTGTACCATGCACGACCGCTGATGCAAAGTGGATGGATAATCCACATGTTCACAGCGTTGACCGGGTCAATACTGCGTTCGTTCGTGCACCTCTCAAAGAGGGTAAAGTTATGCCGATTGTGCATTGTGTCGGCAGATGTCTTTTTTTTTGAGCCACGTTAAGAGCCACCGGTGACCCGTTGCTGCAAGAGCATGGGTGGTTGGGAAAAAAACAAGCCATCGCAGCGATGTGTGGTCACGAGCATTGATCCGTAGATTGCGACACTAGTAGATGGTAACAGTGAGACAAAGGCAAATCATATATCCGTGGAAAATTCTGAAGACAAAGACAGCACTGCAACTGATGAACTCGACTTCTTGCCAGCGGCGGGCAAGCGGCCCGGCATCTGGGAACTAGCGCTTCCGTCAATATTAGGCAACTTGTCCTACACGGTTGTGGGGATGGTCCAGACTAAATTTATTGCTGATTTGGGTGCCGAAGGGCTGGCAGCGGTGGGCGCGGGGCAACGAATTTTTTTTGCGATGCAGGCGATACTCATGGCCGTGAGCGCAGGCACGACGGCGCTGGTTGCTCGTGCATGGGGAGCAGGTGATTATCGCGAAGCCAGCCGAGTAACCATGGCATCGTTGGTTCTGGGAGGTGTTATTGCACTTTTCATTGCGGTGTTGGGTATTGTGTTTGCTACGCCTGTGGCGTCTGTGTTTGGGCTTGATCAAGTCACCTTGGAGATGGCCAGCCTAAACATTAGGTGGTTGTCTGCTTTCAACGTGGTTTTTGCAGCGATGTTTATTCTCAGTGCAGCTTTGCGTGCCTCAGGTGATGCTTGGACGCCGCTGTGGATGAGCGTTGGGGTCAACATAATGAATATTCCGCTGCTTTATGCGTTTATTTATGGACGCTGGGGCATGCCAGAGATGGGTGTGGCCGGTGCATCGATTGCTGCAGGCATTTCATTCAGCATTGGCGTTGGCGTGCTTATGCTGATGTGGATAAAACAAAAATTTCGCGTCAAACACGTTGCCAGTGGTTGGTGGCGGCGCGCACGTTTAAAACAACTGCTAGACATTGGTTATCCGGCGGCTCTGGAACAGGGCGTTTTCCAGATTGGTTTTTTTATCTTTTTGATGCTCATCGGTAACTATTACGGCACTGAAGCGTTTGCAGCCTATAACATTGGCGTCAACCTGTTGGCCGTATGTATGACCGTTGGGTTTGGTTTTTCGATAGCTGGATCAACGTTGGTGGGTCAGCATCTGGGGGCCAATGATTATGCAGGTGCAACGCGCAGTGGTTGGCTTGCGTTGCTATTTGCGATTATTTCAATGGGTTCCTTAGGCCTGTTGGTGATTATTTTTGCGCAAGAGCTGGCAACGTATTTCTTAGGCGACGCAGAGCTGACCATCGCCTACACCGTCCAGTTCATCTACATTCTTGGTGCGTCTATGCCCCTGATGGCGGTTGAATTTACGATTGGGGGTGCATTGCGCGGGGCGGGTGATACGCGGTTCCCACTGCGCGCTACGATCGTCGGATTAATTGTTATGCGTTGCGGCCTGGCTTTTTTGGCGGTGTACTTGGCATTGCCCGTTGTCTACGTTTACGCTGCCCTTGTGGGTGATTATTTGGTCAAAGGCGCGATGTTGCTGTGGCGATTTGAACGCGGTAAGTGGAAAACGGTGATTCGAACCGAAGACCTTAATTTGACCCGAGGGTGAAATGGTTCAATTCGCAGGTTGAAAGTAGGTCCGGTGAGTAAGACTTCTAGATTGAATAGGTAGAATAAAGATGCGTAGGTTTTTTATTTCTGTATTGGTTTTAAATTTGTTAATCGAAGGATTAGCGGCCGTCAGCTTAATTTTTTCGTCACCGGTAGGTGTTTTTGCTGAAAATCGGCCGGCCGGGAGCGAGTGGTCGATGATTTATGGTTTTGCGGCCTTCGCAATCGCGACTGCGATTTTTTGGTTGTGGCCCTATCGCGACGATGCCGCAGCGGTTGGCTCTGTGATGGGGATGCTGGCTACATTTCATACTGCGTTGTTTATTGTTTTGGCAGTCGCAGGTACTCAGATGGCCGGAATGATCATGCATGCGGTAATGGCGGTTTTTTGTTGGCTTATTTTATTCCAGCGCGATCGGTGGTGTCAGTGATCCGAACTGCGGTTTTGGCGGCGCTGTTGTTGCCGTATTTGCGTGGATGAAATGTTATTTTGATATTTATCCTGCGGGACACCGGTGCATCGTTGTCTGAGAGTGTGAGGAAGCTGCAAATCCTCTAGGGTTTTAAATTTGGAGTCTTGTTGTCGACCAAATACGAGAAATAGAGTGTCCTGTTGTTCAAAACAAGCAAGGGCACGGTCGAATTGGTCAGCATTGTTTTGATAGAAGCGTAACTGGCCTATGCGTTCCAGTGTATCAACACCCACAATGAAAGTTGCGCCAGGAAACAGTTGCGCTTTGCCGTCGAATGTTGGCGTATTTGTGAGCCACAGAGAGGCGCCGTGCAGGTCTGCCTGGCGCTCTTTTAGCGTCAGATAATCGAGGCTGGGCTTGTCTGCATTTTTGATGGCCAATTCAAAAGCACCCTCGAGCCCGGTAAGCGCTTGAGCCACGCGTAACATCTCCTTGTGCCCTTCGTGAATGGGATTGAAAGAGCCTGGAAATAATAGGCTGCAAACGGGGTGTCCAAAACAGTGCGAAAATGGTTCGGGGTTGAGCAATTTTTGTAGAGAAGGGGTTGCGCTGGCGTGCATCTGTGTAACGCCGGGGTCCACCTTTTGGTCTGGGTGGTTGCCCATATATTGCTGTAGAGACTGCCAAATATGGTTCGACAGCGCGTACTCCTCGCCGCTTCGATCGCTGTCATAGGTTGCGCTGAAGGTGAACGTGTCCGAGGCAGTCTGTACGGCCCAATGTGCGCGATGTTGTCCTTTTTTGATGCGGCCGGTGGCCAGGCTGGCGGTGCAGCCAAGACCAAATAATTCTCTGTTGCCGAGCGCTTGTGCGCGCTCATAAGCGGCCATAGCCAGTTGTCGCGCCGTGGTTGATGAACATGCCTGTTCCGGTTCCTGTCCAAGTAGGTCCGTCAAGGCGCCTATAGCATAAGGCACTTGTGCGTCCAGAACGCTCTGTGAGGCCCCGGGTGTCTCAAGTAGTTCTGCGAGCAAGGAAATGCCGCCGCCGGTCAGGTAAAACACCCCCTGCCATTGATTGGCATGAAATTCTGCCGCGCGGGTGCTCAAGAACTAGTCCTCAAGGAATTCACGCGTGCGACCAACAAAAGCTTCCAATTGGTCATGATGTACCCAGTGGCCGGCATCGGCGAAGCTGGCGACCTCCAAAGGACAGGAGAAGTTTTTGGCTCGACCGTCAGCGATGGGATCACTGGCCCAGGATTCTAGACCTCTCACCAGTAGCGTCGGACAGGTAATCTCGGTGAACATCGCCCAAATATCTTCAAAGGGAATGCCGCTTGGCGCAAAGGCGCGGACGTAGTTGTCAAATTTCCACGAGTAGGTGCCGTCTTCATTCTGATTGCTGCCGTGAATGGTTAGATGCCGGGCTCGTTCTTTGGATAAATGTGGATTTTCCGTCTGCATACGCTGAAAGGCATCTTCTAATGTCGCGTAACGTCGCACGAGGCGGCCAGAAAGTTTGCGCAAGTCTGCCATCCAATCGTGAACACGTGGGCCTAAAGATTGGTTGATGCGGGCTTTGATCATCGCTGGGGGTGGCCCCATGCCTTCTATGGCAACCAGTTTTCTGACATTCTGCGGAAAAAGTGCGGTGTACAGGAGTGCAATTGAGCCACCCAGAGAATGGCCTATGACCGTGACAGGCGCCATGCCTTTTTGGTCCAACAGCTGAGCGATGTCGTAGACATAATCAATCTGGTTATACGAACCGCCGCGCATCCATTCGCTGTCACCATGCCCCCTCAGGTCTGGTGCAATGATGTGATAGTCATTGCGAAAGTGTTCAGCGACCCAATCCCAATTGCGACAATGATCTCTGCCGCCATGAATTAAAATCATCGGCGGCGCCTCAGGGTTGCCCCAGTCAACATAATGAAGACGAAGTCGCTGCGAGAAATAACTGTGTGAAGTGGGTCCGAGCATGAATAGTGATCTGTGCTAGTGAGCCTGCAGTATACCTTGGGATTTGCTTCGGTTTAGCTCTGGGTCGAGGTTTTTTTGGCTGCTTGGCTCAGGCGCCGGTTAGCCTGTTGTGCGATAAAAGCTTCGATCAAGAAGCCAAAAATAAGAATGCCTGCCGCGCTGATGTGATTTAGCCAGTCCAGCGCATGAAATAGACCTGCGGCGGCAAATATGCCCAGAACGCGGACGGTACTGCCGTAGGCCATGCTGGAGGTTTGGCGTAAATGCATCAATCTGCTGTGGAAATAGTTCCGGTAGATGATCACTGTGGGCATAAGGCACATGACCAAGAGCACCTCAATTGCCAGTTCGATCAACCCGTTGGGTACGTTCATTAAATCTCCCCAGAGCCAATTAGCCAGTGGGGTCAGACTAAAAACCAGCATAATGGCGGTAATGCCGATTGCGATTTGCCGCATGAATTTTTGTTTACCCACCAGATCGTCGAAACCAAAACTAATGAAAAAATGCCGGAATTGGTTTGCGGCTTGTTGGAAGATCATGCTGAAGTCAAAAGCGATGCGCAGGGCGGCAATGGTCAAAAGGCCATCAGGCGTGCGAGCGACGAAGGCGAACAACACTGGACGACTCAGCGCAAACATGACACCCGTGGTCGACACTGGAACAAAAAACTCAAACAAGGTTTGAAAAGATATTTTTTCCGTGATGATCTCTTGTGGTGGTTCATAGTGTTGATTCTTCACTAGCCACAGCAGAGCGTTGAGCAAGCTGACTCCGGTAAGTTCAGCACCAACAATGACTATCATTGGGGTGCCGTCCAGCGTGAATCCAGCGATCAAAAAGACGATAACGCTGGCTAAATAGACGAAATTGCATACGGTAACCCATCCAGTGAGGTGAGCCTGAATCAATAATCCGCTAAGAAAATGGCGTTGAGCGTTCAGCAAAATTAATGGGCACATCATGAATAAATAGCTGGTCACGCGTCGACTGAGTTCACCAGATAAGTCAAACACCCCACTGATAAGCGTATTGCCGAAAGTGGTGCTCGCCAGAATCAACAGAGGCAACATGACCGTGATGCTGGTCATGACCACAAACTGCCACGTTTTGCGGTTCGCCTGCCGGCTGCGTGCAAAAACGTTGGCGAGTTGTGAAATGAATTGCAAGCTGGCATTAAAAAAGCCAAATACGCCATAAGCCAGTGCAAGTACGGCCAGTTCAGTTACCGCGTTTGGGTATCGAGCTAAGGTTGCATTCTGAAATTGAATGGACAAGACCATGCCCATGCCCGTGAGTGCTAAGGGCCAGTAAAAGCGCCAATACGTCATGTGGTGTTTCGTGTTGGCTCAGGGCTGGCCGGTGCGCAGGTTACGGGCCGTGTTTGCGGAAAGTGAGGACGAAGCTGACTGGAACGGATTGGCTGATGCTAGGCAAGCCCGCCAGTGATCGCAGCTTCTCGATGCCTTGTGTTAACCCGGTGTCCTGGGCAGTAAGAATAATCGGTACGAGACTGCTGATGACCAATGTTTCACCGTCTAATTTTGCAACCAGTGTATTGAGGTTAATGGGTATGGTCTTATCTTTAAGCGTTAAGGTGGCGTCGGTGTTGAAAAGCAGGGTGTCACCCGCGTTGAAGCCCGAGAGAATCAAAGGGTCGACATTTGTGCGTAGGGTGGCTTCAGGAAAAATGTCGCTTTGAAAAAGGAACGTTTGCATCCGTTGGTTGCGGATGGGTATCAGCGTCTCGACGCTGGCAAGCTTGACTGAAACTTGGGCGTCACCGCTTTCCAGTAGCGTGCCGGATAAATTCTTGAAGTAATGGACTTCCGCGATGTCGCCAGCTTTTGTCGATATAAAACTCAATCTTGAACGGTCATTATCCAGTGTCCACTGCGCCCAAGTAGACGTTGCCCAGAAACTCAGGGAGATTGTTGCGATTAAGGTAATCCATCGAATAAGCATTTTAGGCGTCCGTACTGTGTTTTAGAATCAGAAAAAGCGGAGTATAGCGGTCTTTTAAGCTCGGGTGGCAGGCGCGAGGTGCTGCTGGCGTCTTTTGTCCGAGTGCGGGACAATGCAGGAATGGAGAATTGGTCAGATGGATCGGATACAAATGCAATGAATCGGGTGGTGATCTTACTAGGCACCAATTACAGCGGTTCACACCTTCTGTCGCATTTGCTCAGTTCCCATTCGGCCTGTGTCGGTGTCGGAGAATTGCATCGATATACCCAGTTAGTGGCGGGGGATACCTCTGCGCCTGTGGTGTCGCAGTATACGACCTCACCGTTGTTTGCTGATCTGGAGGGCTTGCCGATCTCGCGTTGGCATGAGGTTATTGAGCAGCGTATTCGGGATCAATTGGCGATCCCTGCACCGGTGATCATCGACAATTCGAAGAAAATTCGCTGGGTTGAACAGGTGGCGCAAGGATCAAGGCTAGATTTGCGGATTGTACATCTTCTCAGAGATCCCAGAGCCTTGGTTTTGCGTTGGCTCAATACCTACGGCGCGGCCAAACAGCGCCGCACCCAGCGAATCCGAGTAGCTAAACGAGTGCCATCCCGAGCAGTACGGATTCTATTGGGCAATTGGTCGACGGTCTTTACCTATAAATGGTTGAGAGAAAATCGTCAGATTAGCCAGTTTATTGCCCGCACCCGATACCCCCACGCGGTGGTAACGTATCGCGACATGGTATTTGATACCCAGTCTATGCTGACGCGCTTGATGCCGCGATTCGGTTTGTCTTTTGAGCCGGCGCAATTGCGCTTTGGCGAGTCGAATTTGCATGGAACGATAAAGACTGCGCATGCTCAGGTCGTAAGTCAGTCTGAGATACGCCCCGATTTGAAATGGCAAACGCAGCTGGATCAAAGTGCATCAGCTGCGATTGTGGGCAACAAAGACGTGGTAAATTATCTAAAGTCGCTCGGGTTGCACTGCGGTAGCAACGGCCTGCAGTCGATTGTGGATAAGGCCCACGGCGTGAGTTAAAAAGGGGCGTTTTCAGGGCTGGGTGATCGCAATTGGTGCAAGGGTTTGCTTTTCTTGATGCTCGCTTTGGCGCCTTGCGCATTTATACAGCCATGAATCAGCGTTTTACGCCGCATTTTTTGTTTTGGCACGCAATTTGCTAACACTTTAGTGTGTTTGGCAAGAAAAGGAAACAAAGCGCAAGCAAAACAACAACTTCTTATGGCGTAAAAGTGGCACAAATCGCTCTGCGTCGTAAATCTGATTTGAAAGTTTTCGGAACGCTGTGTAGATGTTATCTACTCATACCTCTCCCCTCTCCAAGTGAAGGCATCCCCGCCTGCAGCGTTCTGGGAATGCAGCGCCTAGCAATAGGCGCTGCAACTTTCCAAGGAGGGATTGTCGGCATAGGGCGTCCGCCGGCGCGAGCTTTTGATTGATCTCAAAGCAATCAACCGCTGTCTCATAAACCGAAAAGCGCGCTTTGTGACCGTGTTCACAGGGTAGTCACAATCGCATGAGTATAGTGTCGCAAAATTTAGCAACGGTCAGCCAGAGCAGCCCGTTTACAACGTATTGATGGAGAATTTAGACATGAAATATTGGTTAACGACCAATCCACAAATAGTGTTCCCAAGCTTGCTAATTGCGATAGCACTGGTATCACCTATCTTCCTGGCCTAGTTCAGGCTGACCGTATGTGTGGCGCAACCATTGCGCTAGCATGACGGTGGGTTCACTTCGGTATGAGCTCAAAAACCGCATCAACGCTTGCATAGAATGTGAGTTCGCCTTCGGCGACACGGGTGGCGTCCACTTGCGCTGCTGCAAATCTCCCCGCGGTCATCTTGGGCGCTGAGACGTAATTTTTAACTTCTGACAAGCTGAGCAGGCTCCCCACTCGGTGGCCCGTGGCATCGGCATAAAGGGCCGCTTGTGCGCTAGCCGCCTCTACCGCTTGCTTACGTGCCTCATTGCGGGCGGGGTTGTCGTCGTCAAGCGCAAACGTTATGCCAGAGAACGACTGGCTACCCGCGTTGATGAGCGTGTCGATGATGGTACCGAGCTGGCTTAAGTTGCGCACGGTGACGGTCAATTCATTGGAGCTGGTATAGCCGACCAGACGAGGTGCTTCACCCGGCCGGCGATTGTTGTAATCATAGTCGGGTTGCAGGAGAAAATTAGATGTCTGCAGGTCTGCATCAGGAATGCTCGCGGTTTCCAAAGCGAGAAAAATGCTGTTCATCGCGCTGCGGTTGGCAGCCATCGCTTCTGCCGCGGTTACGCCAAGCGTCTTAACCCCGGTCCGCAGGTAGGCTATGTCTGGCGCCTTGCTGATCCGTCCTTCGGCTGAAACGCTTACTTTAGCAACGGACTGAATCTTATCCAAAAGGGCGGCTGGGGTGTACTTTGATGGCGCGGTGGTTGTAGGTCCAGTGACGTCGCCGTACCCGCATCCAGTTGAAGCACTGGTGACTATGACTAGGAGGCTGGCGGCTAATGCGCTTCGGGTGAGGTCCATGTGGGATCCTAAATTTAACGTAGGCTTGCGTTGATGAGAGTTCTTGCTGCGCAGGCGCGCGCCGCGCATGGTTAAGGGCACCCTGCTGCAGGGTATGGGGCAGGATATACCTGCACAGCGGCGTCTCGCAGGGTGCGGCATTTATCGGGATGTGATGCACCCGATGTGAGGATGTAGAGATTTTCCTCTCCGATCATGCAGGCATATGCGCTGCGCTCCAATGCGATGCGATGTGTCACTTCCCCCCCAATAAGCTGGCGAATGCACTCGTTAGTGGTGGGCGAGGCGCTCCATATTCCGCCTGCTTCATCAAGGCAAATGCCATCAGGGACAGCCGGGCGTGGGAGTTGCGCCCATATCCGTTTGTTGGTCAGGGCGCCGTTGTTGGCGATGTCAAACATGGTCATCCGCGAGGCAAACGTTTCGGCGACGATCAGGGTTTTGCCATCTGGCGTGATCACACTGCCATTTGGGAACATCAGATCATCGTCTTCGAGGAAAATCCCGCCGTTAGGGTCGACGCGTATTAATTCGGCGGGTTTGGGTTTTGCATTGTTGTGCAGGTCGAAGCCGAAGTTGCCAATATAGGCGCGCCCGTTGAGGTCAACGACCATATCATTGCAGTGGCCACTGGCAAGGTGACTTAGGTCTGCATGGACAGCCAGGTTATTGCCGTCAAATCGTAAAATCTGCCGCCGAGTCATACTGACGATCAGTAAATCTCCGTTAGGGAGCCAGCCCAATCCCGAGGGTTGATCATCTGCTAGCGTTACGATGGTCGTGCGCTCGCCGTTAGGCGTTACGCGGATCACCTGTTGCGCATGCATATCTGATAACCACAGGGCGCCGTCGCGCCAACGGGGCCCCTCTGCGAAACATAAGCCGCTCAGCAGAACGTGCTCAGACATGAATTTGCCTCACTGTGCAGCCAAAAGGGCGGCGAGCGTCTTGCCAACTTCCTCTGGCGTGGTTTGTGGTCCAAAACGTTGAATCACATTGCCATCTCGTCCAACAAGAAATTTGGTGAAGTTCCAGCCGATAGCTTCGTTGCCGTCGTCTCCAGGTGATCCCGATTTAAGGGCTTTGAACAGATCACAAGTCCGAGCGCCGTTGACGTCGGTTTTTTCAAACATCGGGAAGTTGACGTCGTATTTTTCTTTTGCGAACGCGAGAATCTGCTCGTTACTGCCAGGCTCCTGAGCGCCAAATTGATTGCAAGGAAATGCCAAAACGGTGAAGCCTTGATCTTGATAATCTGCCTGTAATGTACGCAACCCGGCGTACTGTTGTGTAAGTCCTCAGCGGCTTGCGACGTTTACGACGAGGCACAAAGTGCCTTTATAGTTGGCGAAATCTACAGTGTTTCCGTCAATTGAAGTCATTGAAAGTTCATGAAACTGGGCCATTGGCTATGCTCCTTGAAAGCGGGTTAACGATCTGACGCCGGCGCGGCCGGAGCCGTCATTCTCCATGGTAGCGTCCAGCCGCAGTTATGGGTACCATCTTAGAAGGAAGCGTATAAATTAATTGCAGAAAGGATCTTGACCATGCGTGATGTTGTTATCGTTGACAGTGTTAGAACAGGCCTCGCGAAGGCGTTTCGTGGAAGTTTTAATATGACTCGTTCGGACGATATGTTGGCGCACTGCATCGACAGCCTGCTTGATCGTAATGGACAAGTTGGGGTCGACGAAGTTGAAGATGTAATTGTTGGCGCTGCTACTCACGCGGGCGAGCAAGATGGTAATTTAGCTCGTCTGGCCGTGATTCTTTCTAAGCTGCCAGTGACCGCTGCGGGTGTGACAATTAATCGTTTTTGTTCCTCTGGGCTGCAGTCGATTGCAATGGCGGCAAACCAAATCGCTTCGGGGCAAACCGAGGTGGCCATTGCCGGTGGCGTGGACTCAATCTCGATGCGCACTCGTCAGGAGCCAGGAAAGGCAAAGCAGAATAAGCGGTTGCTGGAGGAGAAGCCTGACATATTCATGGCGATGGGCAATACCGCTGAGGTTGTTGCTCGACGCTATCAGGTGACTCGCGAGAAACAGGACGAGTACGCGCTGCAAAGTCAACAGCGCTATGCGGCGGCGGTAGCGGCGGGCAAAATCGGTGAAGAAATTGTGCCGATGAAAGCCAATATGCTCAAAGTAGACAAGGCGACTGGCGAAGAGAGCTATGTCGATGTTGTGGTAGATCGCGACGAATGCAACCGACCGGGCACCACGCTGGAAGCTCTCGCGGCGTTGCCGCCCGCGTTTGAGGAAGGCGGTAGCGTAACTGCAGGTAATGCCTCCCAGTTGTCTGATGGCGCATCGATGACCATGCTCATGAGTGCGGAGCGTGCGGCTCAGTTGGGGATAGAACCGCTGGGAATCTATCGCGGGTTCACAGTTGCCGGTTGCGAGCCCGATGAGATGGGGATAGGCCCTGTTTTTGCTATTCCGCGATTGCTAAAGAACGCAGGCCTGAGTATCGATGACATCGATTTATGGGAACTCAACGAAGCGTTTGCATCGCAGTGCTTGTATAGCCGTGATGCACTTGATATTGATAATGAGAAATACAATGTTCTGGGCGGCAGCATTTCAATTGGCCATCCTTTTGGTATGACGGGATCGCGGCAGACAGGTTTGGTACTGCGTGAATTGCGTCGGCGCAAAGCGAAATACGGTGTGGTTACGATGTGCATTGGTGGTGGCCAGGGCGCAGCGGGACTGTTTGAGTCGGCATAGTTTGGTTTTGAAGCGCCGATATGTTGAGTATTTTGGCGCTTTCAAGGCACTCGATTGTCCGGCTAGAAACATTTTGATACGTCCGAGAAATTGGCGCGTAACAGAATAGCCCGAGAATGGCCCAACGGTGTGAGGGATGCCGTTGAGCCGGGGCCATTGGGCACTAGAAATAAGAGCAATAAGAGTGAGAAGAGCGGGAGGATAACAGGACTGTGATGTCTGGGCGCAATCAAAGACGAACACTCGGTGCTGGGGCTATGCTCAGCGTCGTCACGTTGCTGTGGCTCCCTTATGCACTGGCTGCCTCACAGGCTATTGAGTCATCAATCGAGTTGGAGCAAGGTCTGCCCGCGAAACTGGCTGACGTCCAGCGCGGTTCAAAATTCTCTGCGCAAAATTTAGCCGGAAAAAGTGACGTCCAGCTGACCCAGCTGACGGCTCAGTGGGGACAATTGAACCCCAGCCAGCGCCGCGATTTGTTGGCTGAAGTGCGACGTCGGATGACGCTGAATAAGGCGAGTGCCGCGGCGCCCAAGGACGGTTTAAAGACTGGCCAAAAAGGCGGCAAAGTAACGATTCGTCTCCAGCGACGTTATGGTCGGTTAGGGGAAAACACGAAAGGTACTGTGGTTGTGCAAACGCGTGTCGTGAAGGTCCGGCCGAGAGTAGCGCAAGTGGGTACAGTGCGGGTTGATAAAGTACAAACGGCCAGTCACAAAGGGCGTAGTCAGGTGACTTTTGGCATTGGTTTTGAGCAGCGGTCCAAGACGCGCTCAGCGCAGCCAAATCAAACGCAGCCGGATCCAAGTCTGCAAGAAAGTTCCGAGCCGGCCAGCGCCGCATCGGTATCCATCGAGCCTGCTGAGCCACGGCGGGCGCCCTAGGACCCGCGTGGATCTCGACAACGCTAAACTGCTTGTGGTGGATGACGATCCGGAATTACGTGAGCTCACGCAAGCCTATTTTGAGCGGCAAGGTTTCGATGTGGCAACCGTCGAATCGGGTGAAAGCATGGATGCCTATTTGGTAGACCATCATGTCGATTTGCTGGTTCTAGATTTGATGTTGCCGGGCGAGCAAGGTTTATCAATCGCTCAGCGCTTAAAAAAACACTCTTCGATTCCCATCATTATCGTCTCTGCCCAAGGGGAAGATATTGACCGCATTGTGGGTCTGGAGGTGGGTGCCGACGATTATCTGGCTAAGCCGTTTAATCCCCGCGAATTGTTGGCACGAGTTCGAGCCGTGTTGCGTCGCTCTCAGGTGACGGCGAATATGACCTCCGCTGAGGCCCCGCCGGCGTTTGAGTTTGGAGCCTTTGCGCTGGATGTGGCGGCGCATCGTTTGACAAAAAATGGGGATACGCTGCCACTGACTTCAGGTGAGTTCGATTTGTTGGCGATTCTTGTTGGTCACCCGAACAAGGTGCTAGATAGGGATAGGATTTTAGATTTGTTGACCGGCGCAGAGCGGGGGCCGTTTGATCGTTCAATTGATGTTCGCGTGACTCGCTTGCGTTCGAAGATCGAGTCAGACCCTACAAATCCTGTTTATATTCGAACAATTTGGGGTAAGGGTTATATGTTTTGCCCAACGGGTGATGGTTGACGTTTTGCGCTTAAGCGGGCCGACCACCCTATTGGCTCGAACCAGCTTTATTCTCTCTGTCGGCGCGTTGTTGATTGTTATGATGGCAACGTTTGCGCTGTACGTTTTTGTGATTGATCCAATCACCGAGCAGTCTGCTGATGACGAAGCCGCAATGCTGGTGTTATCTGCGCAAACATGGGTCGAGCTGCCGCCTGAAGCGCGCCCTTATTTCGAGCTTGAGATGGCCGAGAGTCATGATTTAATCATCAGCGAAGCGCGCCAGCCGCTGCTCGAGATGGTCAACTATTCGCGCTACTTTGATTTTTTACGGCGCCAATTAAGCAAGCGTTTGGGAACCCCGGTGCGCCTTTTGCAGAGTGAGGATTTGTTGTGGGTGGATTTGCCCATGAGTGGAGTTGAATTGCAAATAGGATTTCCGGCAGGCCGTCGCGAAATTCAGCCTCTGTATGTGGCTATTGTGATTGTTGTTCTGGGTGCGGTGATTGTCTTTTTGACCTCGCTATTTATTGTGCAGCGGATTGCACGGCCCTTGGTTGAAGTGGCCAAGCAAGCGGAGCGTTTTCGCGGTAGCGAAGGTATTGAGCCTTTGCCCGAAACCGGGCCGCGAGAGCTGGCTTCGTTAGCACATAACTTCAACACGATGGCTCAAGAAATCTCGACACTGCTGGCCAATCGAACCACTCTTCTGGCCGGAATATCGCACGATTTGCGGACTCCGTTGACTCGGATGAGACTGGCACTGGCGCTTTTGCCGGACAATGTTGACCCGACGTTAACGGAGCGCTTTGAACGCAACCTAGAGTCGATGGACGAGTTGATCGGCGATGCACTGCGCTTCGCCAGAGGCACCTATGAAGTGGCTCAGGAGATCGAGCTGTACTCGTTTGTTAGTGAGGTTATCGACAGCTTTGAACAGCCCATTGTGCTGGAAAGACGCGTTCCAGTTGATCATCGCGCAATATTGCCGCCGAGCGCTTTTCGGCGGGTAATAATAAACTTAATCTCTAACGCGTGGCAGCACGGGGGTGCTGTCAGAGTTGTGCTCAATGCGGGTCTCGTGGAAGTGATCGATGATGGTCCGGGTATTCCTGAGGCCTTTAGGGATCAGGTGTTTCAGCCGTTTTTTCGCTTAGACAGTTCACGCAGCGCCGCTACCGGTGGTAGTGGCCTTGGTTTGGCGATAGTGCAGCAATTGTGCCAGGCACGGGGCTGGACGATTCGCATCGGTGATGCATCAGGGGGAGGTGCTCACATTAAACTGAATTTTTGAAACAAAATGTCACAATTTAAAGGGGTCTGGAAATTCTCCTGTAACTTTCGCAATGCATAGTAGGGACACTCTCCGCAAGGAGGGCGTCTATCCCCTTTAGACTCCAAGGTCTGAATCTCTTGAGACAGTAGAGAAGGCCTTTTTCTAAAGCCGCCGGTCACCTCTCCAGACTGGCGGCTTTTTTTTGTCCGACCGTTTGGCGATGATTGATTGGTCAATCAACTCGCGCGCTCATCAGGTTCAAGCTGAGGAAATATTGTTATGAAACCATTTGCCTGGATTGTTGGGGTAATTTGGATATTTGCAGGTGGTGATGGATGCGCTGGCCGCGGCTAAGCGCGACATGAATGACGCCTCTCAAAGCGAGAGCACAAGTGAAAATGAAATGACATTGGTGATTGAGCGGCTAAGCTTTACGCAAGCTGTTGTGTCTATGCAATCAGATGTTTTTGGAAAGACGCAACTTGATATCCCTGATATGCATTTGCAAGATATCGGCCGCAAAAGTCATGGTGCAACGGCATTGGAAGTTGCTGAACAAGTGTTTAAACCGATATGGATAGCTGTGAACGAAGCGGCGATCAAACAGGGATTGGACATTAAAGGGGCTAAAGCCGATATTGAGGATAAAGTGCGCAAAAAAATTGGCAGCGCTTTGCAAAGACTGACTAACAAGCTTAACCGGAACCCAACAAAATGAAGTTTGAGAATGTACGATATGAAGTCCAAGGCCCCCTTGGGCTTGTGACCATAGACCGCGCGGACAAGCATAATGCGATCTCGCTTGCGACCCTGGATGAGCTCAATGCCGCCGTAGACGCTGCGGCAGCCGATGATGCTGTGCGTGCCATTGCCATTACTGGGGCGGGGGGTAAATCTTTTGCTTCGGGATCAGATCTTTCCGAGGTGCTCAACCGAGATCTTAAGAAGGCGCTGGAGCCGATTGTGCAGGGCCTTGCAGAAAAGCTGGAGCGTACCCCAAAGCCGACCATCGCTGCGATTGACGGTATTTGTATGGGGGGCGGCCTGGAAGTGGCGCTGGGATGTGATCTGCGGGTGGCCACGCCGAAATCTCGCTTTGCGACGCCCGAGGGTAAACTGGGCATTATTCCCGGAGGTGGTGCCACCGCGCGGTTACCCCGAATTGTCGGGCGTGGATGGGGTATGGAAATGATGCTGATGGGCCAACCGATTAGCGCTGATCGTGCACTACAAATCGGCTTGGTGACGCGTCTGGTGGAACCCGAAGAATTGTTGCCCGAAGTGCGCCGTATGGCCGAGCATTTGGCACAATTTGCGCCGTTTGTGCCGCGCACGATGAAAGCGATGGTGCATTTTGGGATGGAGGCGAGTCTTGCCGGCGCGTTGATGTTTGAAAAGTATGCTCAAGGCGCGTTGGTGCAAACCGAGGATAAGACAGAAGGCATTACGGCATTTCTGGAAAAGCGCGACCCTGAGTTTAAAGGCCGCTAATCAACAGTTGTTTAAGCTGGCGCAATTTGCAGTCCTATTAGATACTCTGTGCTGGAGAACATACCAACAACAAATAAGGGAAGCTTATGGCTGTGGAAAAATTTCCCGTCGAAGCGAGTCACATCATGATGTTTGCTCGTTCCGTCGGTGATGATAACCAGATTTATTATGATGATGAATATGCAAAAACGACTGAGCCCGGTACCGTGATTGCGCCACCAACGTTTGCACAATCCAGTGCCCAATTTGACCCGGATTATTTTTTGCGTCCTAAAATTGGAGAGCCTTGGTTTGGTTCAGGTGGGCAGCCTACAGGTATTACACGATCCGCATCTGGTGGCGGTGGCGGTGGCGGCGGTGGTTTGCACGCCGAGCAGCATTTTGAATACCATCGTCATGTTAAACCGGGTGATGTGCTGACTGCGTCTGTCGGTCCCGGGAAAACATGGGAAAAAGAAGGGAAACGATCAGGGAAATTGGTCTTTTCTGAAACGGTCACTGAGTATCGTGACCAAAATGGGGAGTTAGTCATTACCGCGCGGGGCGTAGGGGTGCGTACGGAGCGGCCGGTAGATCAGTAGGAGAGCGATATGGCTTTAAAGGCAGATGATTTGAATGTAGGGGATACCTACAGTGAGTGTCTTGTAGAAGATCTTAAGCGAACACAAATTGTTCAATATGCAGGCGCCTCTGGAGATTATAATCCATTACATACGGATGAAATTTTCACCGTAGAGGTTGCCAAATATCCCTCGGTATTCGCGCATGGAATGCTCACGATGGGAATGACTGGCGGGATGTTGACCAATTATGTTGGTGATGGCCGCCTGACCAAATATGGCGTGAGATTTACGAGTCAAGTTTGGCCAGGGGATACCCTGAACTCAACAGCAACGGTTGAAAGTCTCCAGGATGGGTTGGTGAATCTTGTGGTGGAGACTACCAATCAGCATGGGGTAAAGGTGCTGTCTGGCTACGCCCAAGCTCGAATCGACTGAGGTTAGGAGTGATCTGATCTTTGTGGGGGCTTCTTGTCGCGGAAGTTGTCTCAGCTTGCGGGCGGAATGATCTGCTTGAAGCCCCTGATGGTCACTTTTTCGAATAGCCCGGACTGACGATAAGGGTCGCCGGCGGCAAATGTTTCTGCCGCTGTTTGATCAGTGGCATCAATGACAATCATAGAACCGATCATTGTGGTGTTGTCCGGGGACAGCATGGGTCCGGCAAAGCGTATGTCGAAAGGCTCCAGATAGGCCAGATGTTTGGGGCGCACCGATTGACGTAGGGCCTCGCTGTTGGGTTTGTCCTCACAGATCAAAATGTAAAGCAAGGGGATCTCCTTTTAGCTAGTTTTGGGTGAGATGCTGTTTGATGACACCGGCGGTATCCATTAGCGCCACCGCGGAGCACTCAAAGGCCGCGGCGGTGGCCATGAAATCATGCACGAGGCCGTCGTAACAAACGCTGGTGGCAGCGTTTCCTGCAGCGCGTAGCGCTTCAGCGTAGGCTTCCCCCTCGTCGCGCAACGGATCAAATTCTGCCGTGATCACCAAGGCAGGTGGCAGGTGAGCTAAATCGGCAGCCCTTAACGGACAGGCGTAGGCCTCTTGGCGTTGTTTGTGGTCCGCGCAGTAGTGATCCCAGAACCACGTCATAGTTTTTGTTTCGAGTAAGTATCCTTCACCGTTTTCACGATACGAGGCACGATTGAAGTCACAATCTGTGACGGGATACAGTAGACATTGGAAATCAATTTTAGGGCCATTGTCGTCTCGGGCTTTTTGGCAAACGACGGCGGATAAATTACCGCCAGCACTTTCGCCGGTGACTCCCAATTTCCCGTTGCCGCGGAGTTCTTGTGCGTGGTCGCTCACCCACTGCGTGGCGTCGTAGGCATCGATTACGGCAGCGGGATAAGGGGCCTCGGGGGCTTTACGATAACCGACAGAAATCACAACCACGTTGGCAAGGGTTGTTAGCTGTCGGCAGACCGCGTCTGCCGTGTCCAGGTCTCCGATTACCCAGCCGCCACCGTGAAAATTCATGAGCAGTCCAAAGGGTCCTTCTCCTTCAGGCGTGTAAATTCGTATGGGGATATCTCCCAGTGTGCCGGTGATTGTGCGATCTTCACAACTGCCGACGGATATTGACTCGATGGTAGGGCGCATTGCGCTATAGGTTGCTCTGGCTTGAGCCGTGGTCATGGCCCAAATCGCCGGCGTTGGCTCCTGCTCGGCCAATTGGTCAAACATAGCGGTATATTCTTCGGCAAGTGGCATGGATTCCTCTTATTCTTGTTACACTATGGCGTCAATAAACATAGTACTGGAAATACGGAGTAAACCAATGACTTCATCGGATGGAGAGCAAGCGCTCGAAGATGCTGCTAAAAAATTGAATCCCATGGAATCGCTCATGATGAAACATCGAACGCTCACGCTGTTCGGTGAAATTAATCAAGAGGTTTCCCGAAAGACGGCTGAGAAGTTGCTGGCGTTAGCTTATGAATCAGACGACCCCATCACAATATATATCAGCTCCCCCGGGGGACATGTCGAATCAGGCGATACTATTTTCGACATGATTCGTTTCATCAAGCCGATTGTGCGAACCGTGGGCACCGGTTGGGTAGGCAGCATTGCAACTCATATTTATTTAGCGTCGGACCGAGAGCATCGATTTTGTTTACCCAATACTCGATTTTTGATTCATCAACCCTCTGGTGGTTTTGGTGGCGACGCGTCTGATATCGAGATCCATGCGCGTGAGATTGTAAAAACGAGAGAACGCATCAATGGGATTATCGCGCAGCAAACGGGTCAATTGCTTGCTCGCGTGAGTGATGACACCCAGCGTGATTATTGGATGAGCGCTGAGGAGTCGGTGGACTATGGGCTGGTGGGTCAAATCATCAGTGGTATGGATGACATTGGTTAGCCGATAGTTTGGCGGTGACATCAGAGCAGTATTGATGGCCCTGCACGATATTTGTGGTTGACTATCGAGTAAAGTGCTGTACATATATACAGTATGCAGCTCGTATTAGCCCGCCGGCTCAACAAACGTTTGATTGAACTTCATGACAATACCCGCGGAGAGACCGTGGGTATTTTGCGTCGTGATGGCACGTATGAATATCGTTCTTGGTTAGGTTTTGTTGATCGCAATCAGGCTCGTCATTTGGGGTCGCCGGTAAAGTTGCAGGTGGCACGCGTAGGTTATCTTGGCGATACCCACATCAGCTGGCGTGACGTCTCTCGTGGACGTCACGTGCAAGGCTGCCTGACCGCTGCCGGCGTTTACGCGGTTGCCGATTGGAGTGTCCGTTTGGTCTGAACAAAGCGCTAGGTTTTGCTGAACGCCGCTAACCGCTCTGCCATATCAGGTCCTGCGCCAGGACTGTTTTCCCGCTCGAAAGCCAAGCCGTCTGCGAATGTCCGATCAAGGCCACCGTTGATGAGCATTTTATCTGTACGTAGTGTGAACCAGGAATTAGCCAGGAAACGCCTTGCCATGGCCACAGCAGCGGCATCCAATTCAGCGTCAGCGACGCATTGGTTTGCCAATCCCATGGTGACTGCCTCTGCTCCCCCTATCACTCGGCCTGAGAACATCATTTCTTTGGCGGCCAATAGTCCGATACGATGAGGTAAACGCTGACTCATGCCCCATGTGGGTGACATGCCCCATTTACCGTGGGTATCACAAAATTTTGCAGATTCGCCTGCAATCATGAGATCACACGCAAGGGCCAGCTCGAGCGAACCGGTATAACAGTGGCCCTGAACTGCGGCAATCACCGGTTGCGGTAAGCGCTCGATTGCATCCAAGGTTTCAGCCTGAAAGTGTGGTGTTGGTGCGCGTTCACCATTTTGTATGGCCGTTAAGTCATTGCCGGCTGAAAAAGAGCGGCCCTCCCCGCGCAAGATAACGCAGCCTACCGTCTCTGTTTGGGCGCCGATTGAGTCTACGTGCGCTCGCAATGCCTCGAATAAAGCGGGGCTTAACGCGTTAAGCGTATTTGGTCTATTGAGGGATAGTATCGCGATGCCGTCTGTGTCAGTGCGTTCTACCAGTGCCAATTGTGATTACTCCTGAATAAGTGCTGCGGATTTTGAATGACTAATTTACAGTCCAAGCACTCGCTTGGCCATGATGTTGCGTTGCACTTCGTTGCTGCCTCCGGCAATGGAGGACGCTCTAAGGTTGAAGTAGCGAGAAAATGCAGCAATACCGTCGGCAGGCCCGATAGCGGCGATATTCTGACCAACCTCGCGGGCCTGTGGCTGGTCTACGCTGGCGTAAAAGCCCATGGCCTCTACCATCAGCGCGCTAAGATGTTGTCCCATGTCTGCGCTGAGCGTTTTCATCATTGAAGACTCTGGCCCAGGACTGCTGCCTTTGGAGAGTGCAGCCATTATGCGAAATTCTGTGAATTGAATAGATTCGATCTGTACGCCGGTTCGCGCCAGCTGGTTTGTGAACGCGGGATCGTCGATTAACCTGAGACCGTCGGCGTTGGTTGATTTTGCGAGTAGTTTGAGTTTATTCAAAGCTATCTGAAAGCGCGCCGCGCCGCCGCCACCGCGTTCAAATTCAAGCAGGTACTTCGCCACTGTCCAGCCTTGATTTTCCTGCCCGACGATATTTTGTTTAGGCACATAGACGTTGTCGAAAAAGACCTGGTTGACCTCGTGGGTGCCGGAAGCAAACAAGATGGGCTCCACGGTGATGCCAGGTGAATCCATATCTAGCAACAAAAAGGTAATACCATCCTGAGGTTTCCCTGCATCATTTGTGCGTACCAAAATAAACATACGATTCGCGTAATGCGCGTGTGTTGTCCAAATTTTTGAGCCGTTGAGAATCAAGTTGTCGCCGGCCGACGAGGCTTTGAGTTTTAAAGATGCGAGATCAGATCCTGAAGTGGGCTCTGAGTAGCCCTGACACCAATAGTCTTCGCCAGAGAGTATTCTTGGTAAGTAATGGGCTTTCTGACGATCATTACCGTGTCCGATAAGCATTGGACCGCACATGCCCAAACCCATTGGCGCCGTGGTCGGCGCGCCGGCCAAGCTGGTTTCGGTTGTCCAAAGATACCGTTGCATTAAATCCCACCCAGTGCCGCCATAGGCTTTCGGCCAGGCGGGTGCCACCCAGCCTTGGGCGTAAAGTAGCTTATGCCAAGCCATGTTGTGCGTGTAATCTAAAAATGTGCCAGGGCAAAACGCGGCAGCTTGTTTGAGTTCATCAGTCAACGTGCGGTTTAAGAAATCTTTGATTTCTTCGCGAAAGGCTTCGTGGTGATTACTGAATGAAATTTTCACAGGGGCTACCTTTATTCATGATCGAACGGGCAAGTGACTCTAGTTCAAACACATGTTTGTCACACGCGTTGAGCCTGCGCAAGGCAGTCGCCAATTCAAGTAAATAGCTGATATTGGAGCCGCTGGGGCCTTCACTGCGCAGGATTTGGTGCACGATGATGTCTGCGTCCGCGTGGCCGAGATAGGCCGGATTGTGTTTGGGTGCAACATAGACAAGACTGTCGACGCTCCGGCCGCATTGGAGGGTCAGCGGATGTCTCCAGCGCTCATAACCATTTTTTTCTCGATAATCTAACCGCTCAAATGTGTGCTGTACGATCTCCGGTTTGATGAGGTAGGCCATACCAACGCAAGTTTCTCCGGGGGCTGACACTAAGGTGACAACACGCCCAGGATGCTCGGGCAGCCCCCGATGATCGTGAGAGCCTTGCCAGAACCTGCGAGCAAAGCCACTGAGTGCGGCAGGCACCGCCTCGATGAATTCGAAGTCCGGCCGCCAGATAAGTGAGCCGTATCCGAATACCCACTGTGGAGTGTCATTGACCATTGACACTCTCTTGTCCTGTTGTTTGAGAAAAAATCATGTCAAGTCGTAAGCGGATGCCAAGATTTGGGTGCCAGTTGAATTTATCTTCGAAAGCAACAAACGGGGCGATCTCCAGATACACCCAGTCACGCCAAAAATTTTGTCGATAATGTACGCTGACGCGATGTTCAGACCAGCTGGAGCGAGGTTGGGTAGTGAATTCTGAGGTGAGTCGGTACTTCAAGGCGGCTTCGCCTGCCAATGGTTTTATAAACTCGCTGCTCACTGTTTGCCTGATCCCAGTATCGTCTCTGCGCGACGCCCACCACTGGGTGCGCAAGGATTGGCGAAAAAAATAGCCGGAGTCGAATGCGCGGTCGAAATTTAGGCGAGTATGCGTTTCCCAACCCTCATTGGTATCCCAAAGCACTCGTTGGGTGAAGCGTCCGCGCCATTGTTCGTTGAGTTGACGCCGGTAACGTATACGAGGACCGAAATTAAGTGAGGGATTGTCTAAGCGTGTACTGACAGAAAAACTGGTGTGCAGCCCACGGTCATCATTCAGTAAATACTCCAGTCCAAACGAAGGATCGTCGAATGCGTCGGCATCGTCTTCGTCAATGATGTCAGAAGTATCCGCTTCATCGGCGTTCAGCTCCTCTTCGTTACCGCTGAAGGTTAAGCTGATGCGCTCAGACAGGCTCGGCAGATGTAGCTTGCCCGAGAAGCGTGTTCTAAAATCGGTGCTGTCCCGATCGCTGAATTTGATGATCCCGCCGACGCGCAGTCGCGATCTGGCTTCATCCTCAATGGTTGGATCGTCAAAAAGATTATCGATCCATCGTGCCAACGCGTCTGCGCGGTAAGCGACGGCTTGCTGTGCTCTGTCGGCGCGGACCTGTGATTGGTTGCTTTGGTCAGCGGCATATACAAAACCTGAAAGCGCGCTCGTTGCTGCAAAAAACAATAGTTGTCTTGGCAACACGAGGATGAATTTCGCGCGCTTACTTTTGGGGCAGTGCTTGTGAAGTATGTCGGCTCTCCGGTGTATGTTGTGATTCCAGCAGGCGTGCGCCTCGCATGATATTGCCTAAAGCATAATTGCCCTCATGGCACGCGTATTCATAGACCTTACCTTCAGTGGGACGCCATGTATATTCCCCGCCCCAAGCGCTTGTCCAGATGGTTTTGTCGTTGATCGTAAATTGATAATTTAAGCTGCCGTCATTGTTGCGGCGAAAGCGCTCAACCACGTGCAATTGTTCATCTGCGCCAGATAACGGAGGCGTTTGGGTGAAATTAGTGGTGTCCACAACCAGCGTATCTCCTTCCCAGCGCCCAATACTGTCTCCCAGCCATGTCTTGATGTGGTTTGGGCGATGGTCGGTGTTCATTCTAATGATGCGAGCATCATGGTTCATTTCGGTCAGAATCATGACGTGATGCGGGGTTTGGATGATGCGCTTGTGGTTGTTATAAAAATTGGGGAGCATGGGGGGCCCTGCGGTAGAGCGCGAGCCAAAAATACAACGAGTTGCGAGAGGCCGCTGTTCCATGTGGTCATAGGGGCCTACCGTGCCCTCCCGGAGCCACCACGCTGTGCCATCATCTCGTCCCTCTGTCGGGTCTGGTTTGCGCCAATAGATTTGCCAGTTGGCGATGAAGCGCGCCATTCGCTGGGCGCCGTAATCGGTCATCGCAGGTATTCGCCCATCATCGGGCTTTGTCAAAATAGAGGTTGGGTATTGACCAGCTACCTCCGTTGCGCTCTTTCCCGGATCGAGCCAGAACAAATTATAGCCCTGGGTGATGGTGCCTTTTTGTGGTGCTGCGCGGTTCGGGTTGCTTGCTTGAGCGTCTTGGTCGAAGACGGTGGCCATGCGCAGGGCAATCTGGTCTGCTGCTGCAGGGGTTAAATGCAGACGATTGCCAAATTGGGACGGTCGCTCCAGTGGCGTCAGCGTGCCGACGTCGTAAGTACCAGACAAGTTGGGCTGGGCGATGCAGGGAAGTGCTAAAGCCGGCAGAATGAGGCAGGCGGCGAGTTGACTGACGGCGGTTTCGACCCAGCCGCGGAAATTAAATTTCAGCATAACCCTTGTGAAATCTCGTAGGCTTGCTTGACCTGCTGTTGTAGTGGCTTTGACAGAAAGAAATCAGCTGTCGTCAATGCCATTGCTTTGGCGCCGTCGACGACCGCTTGATCGCCTTTTTCCGATCCTGCCCATTGGGTGAATTCGGGATTATGAATAACCACCTGAGGCGGAGCGACGGCCAACATGGGATGAATTGAAGGCACCCGATAGCTGACGTTACCCATATCGGTGCTACCAGCACCGAATTTAAGCGCTTGCTCAAACGGTACAAATTTGCGCCCCAAGTTTTCTCCATGACGACGAAATTGATCGGCCAACGGCCAATTTGTATTTAAATCTAGGTAGTCAACATTGGCCCAGTTGACGTCTACTTTGCATCCACTGCCAGTGGCGCCGGCATCAAAACAGGCTTGCACGCGCGGCTTTAGCTTGGCCAGATCTTTTTCATTAGCAGCACGAACATAAAACTCCCCGGTTGTTTGATTGGGAACAATATTAGGTGCATCGCCGCCCTGAGTAATGATGCCGTGAATACGCTCGCTCGAACGGATGTGCTGGCGCAGATTGGAGATCGCCTGATAGGCCAGTAATAAACCGTCTAGGGCATTGATGCCTTTGTGCGGCATGGCCGAGGCATGAGCAGATTTGCCGTGATAAACCACCTGTACTTCCGCCACGCAGATACAGGGCATGGAGGCAAGATTGACGCCGGCAGGATGAATCATCATGGCCGCATCGACGCCGTCAAACGCACCTGCTCTGGCCATTAATTCTTTGCCGCCACCGCGTTCCTCGGCCGGTGTGCCGATGAGGCGAACGTGCCCGGGTAATACCTCTTGCACGGCTTTGAGTCCCAATGCGGCGCCCAAAGCTGCAGTAGCAATAATGTTGTGTCCGCAGGCATGGCCGATGCCAGGTAGGGCATCGTATTCGGCAAGAATCGCCACCGTGGGACCTTCTTGCGGCGAATTAATCTGGGCTTCAAAAGCTGTTTCGAGAGTGAATACACCCGTCTGCGGTGTGAAGCCGTGTCGCTTAAGCGCATCGGTGAGCGTTTCGCAGGCAAAATATTCTTTGAAGGCCAGTTCCGGTTGCGCATGAATTGCTCGGGAGATTTTTGCAAGTTCATCTCCTACTGTGTCGATTCGATCCGCAATTAGGGTGTGTATAGACGGGGCCATAGGGAAATACTCATTTGGTTTTACTCAGTAACTGTCCGACGCGCCATTCATGTAGGCCGCCCCAAAACATAACGATGATCATTGCTAGAAGTCCATAGCGAATGCTGTCTACTCCGGCGGTGGCTGCTGTGGCATCGCTGATGATGCCGACAGTCAATGGGCCTAAACCAAGGCCGATGATGTTTAGCACAAACAAGTTAATGGCTGCGCCGACCGCGCGCATTTCAACGGGTAACTGTGATTGTAGCATCGCAAAATTAGTGCCCAGATAGACGCCGCCCAAAGCTGCGGGCACAAAGAACCATCCAGCTGCCCAGGAGGCGTCAAGACTGCTGTAGCTTAAGTAGGCAAAAGGCATATAAATCAGCACCGCGATGCAGACAATCCAAGCGCGCCAGCCCTCGTTGCGTTTGGCTAGGCGGTCGGCTAGGTATCCGCCCAGAAAGGTACCGATGCCGCCGCCCAGTCCAATGGCAAGGGCCAGGATGGTGCCTGATTCGCCGGTTGTGAAAGCGTGTACGCGCTGGAGGTAGACCGGAACCCAGGCGATGGCTGCATAACCGGCAAAGCTGATGAGCGTGCCAGCTGCAACTAGGTTGCGGATGGTGCGGTGTTTAAACATATATTTGGCAACTGCCCAAAAGGCCGGTGCCTCTGGTTTTGTCGTGATGTTGTCCGAATAGCCGCGGGGAGGTTCGATCATGGTGAAACGAACCAGCAGCGCGATCAATAAACCCGGTGCTCCGGCGACCACAAATGCCCAGCGCCAATCTAAAAATTCGTTAACCCAGCCACCGATGAGATAGCCAAGCATGATGCCAAAATTCACGCCTAGACTAAAAATGGCCATGGCGGTGCCGCGTTCACTGGGCTTGTAGAGATCCGAAATAATGGCATGCGAAGGTGGGTTGGAACCCGCCTCACCGATACCAACGCCGATTCTTGCGAGCAGCAGCTGCCAGAATTGTACGGCGGCGCCGCAAAGTGCGGTCATCAAACTCCACATGCCAACCGAGAACGTGATGAGATTGCGCCGATTGCGCCGGTCTGCCCACATCGCCATAGGCATGCCCAGCGTCGCGTAGAATACGGCAAACATAACGCCCGTAAGCAGCCCCAACTGTGTATCACTGATACCAAAAGCCAGTTTGATGGGCTCTTGCAAAATGGCCACAATCTGCCGATCTACGTGACTGGACGTGAAGACGATCACCAATAAAAATAGGGTGTAACTTCGTTGTTGCTTCGTTATGGTTGTGGCGTTCATCACTGGATAACTATGACCTTGTGTAAAGACGCATCAAGCATCTTTTGTTCAAACTGCTTCTGAGGGGGAGTATATGCCATACGATTTTGAACTACTAAACGTTGACATAGAGGGGCGATTGGCGGTCGTGACGATAGATAATCCGCCGATTAACCTGATCACTCCCGCGCTCTACGCTGAACTTGAAAGGCTGACTGTGCAGCTCAAAGCAGACCCAGATCTGACCGTGGTCGTTTTTAAGAGCGCAGATCCAGATTTTTTTCTGGCGCATTTTGATGTAGAGGCGATCCTGCAGTTTCCCATCGATACTGCAGCAGAGAAAGATGGCGAACTTAATCTTTATCACATGATGTGCGAACGTTTGCGAACCATGGATAAAGTGACCATTGCCCAAATTGAGGGCCGAGTCGGTGGTGGTGGTAGCGAGTTGGTGGCCAGCATGGATATGCGCTATGGGGTTCGCGGAAAGACAAAAATTAATCAAATGGAGATTCCGTTGGGTATTTTACCCGGGGGTACAGGCACCCAGCGGCTGCCGCGTCTTGTCGGTCGCGGTCGCGCGATGGAGATCGTTCTGGGTGGCGATGATCTGGATGCGCAGACAGCTGAACGTTGGGGCTATTTGAACCGTATTTTTGAGGCGGATGAAATCCAAGATTGGGTTATGGACTTTGCGCGACGGATCGCAAGTTTTCCTGTCAGTGCGGTTCGCTTAGGCAAAGCGGCGGTCAATGCCGCTGAAAAACCGCTAGCGGAGGGTTTGCTTGAAGAGGCCTATTTATTTCAGCGACTGCTGCGCCAGGACAGCGCTCAAACCAATATGCGCCGGTATATAGAGATTGGTGGGCAAACCCGCCAGGGTGAGCTGCGCGTTAACGAATTAAATGAGCAATTGGGGGAGTGATTGCTTGTCCAGTCCTGTCTGCTGCGTCGTTAAGCGCAAGCAATCTAGGCGTTTTTGCGAATAAGAACCCAGGCTAAAGCCCAATATAAAATAATCGGCATGAGGGTTGCGGCTGCTGCGGGGATCTCGAATACGATCGCAGCAGGCGCGAATAAGTCTTGTAGGTACTTGAAACCTAAACCTGCAAAAATGCCAAACGTCAGCCGTAGCCCCATAGTTACTTGACGCAACGGGCCCAAAACCACCCCCAGTGCAAAAAGCGTCATACCGATAAAAGTCAGGGGTTTAAGGACGCGGCTCCAAAATGCTATTTCGTATTCCGATACACCGGCATTTTGGTCTCGCGCAAAGCCTATTTGTTGATGCAGCGCTCGCAGTGACATTTTGTGCGGTTTCAGATAAGCCTGAGCAGCTAATAAGCTAGGCGTGAGCCTGCTTTCCCAGTTCCACTGCGCGAGGTAATGTTGCTCTGCGCCGCCCGTGCCGAGGTGTTTTCTGGTGACGGAATCTAGATGCCAAGCAGCCTCATCAGGAGCATAAATTCCGCTTTGTGCATGGATGACCTCAACTAAAACGCCATCCTGATTTAGCCAATATTGCTCGATGCCCCAGATTTTCCCGGTGTCATCGATGGCGCGCACACGCATAAATAGGTTCTGATCTCTTAGCCATAAATTGTCTTTTTGATGAAAAGCGCGCTCACCATATTGTGCTTTCATTTTGTCCATTTCGGCGATACGTTCGCTGCCCGGCGCGACGTATTCGGAAACGGTTAAACTCAGTACCATCCACAACAACATCGAAGGGGTCAAAGACCGGCACAGCCGCCAAGGCGACATGCCGCAGACGCGGCAAATCGTGAGTTCGTTTGTTTCAGCTAGACGGCCTAACGTGATGAGATAACCAAGAAATAAACCATAGACCAAAATTTCGTCGAGGCGTCTGGGCATTGTCTTGAGTACGTAAGATCCTGCGGCTAGTAGGCCATAGCCCTCCTGCCGTTCACCTAATTCATCGAGCAACGTGAACAGTGAGATAAGACACAAGAGCGCGGTTACCACAAAACCAATCGTCCGATTGGCCTGCGATGTGATGTAGCGATCTAAAATGGTCATATCAGTCGCGCGGCGCAGGGGTTGAGGCAGCAATTGCCTGGGCTTCGGCGGCGAAATGCTTGAAAGCTTGATCAGCGTTAAAGAAAATTTCGCCAGAGACATTGCTGGGTAAGTTTGCGGCTTTTAAGTGTGGCCAGAGCGTGCCTTTGATGTCTGAAAAGTTGAGCGTGACGCCGACGCTGAGCAAGTGATTGTTTAACCGTGTAAGCATCTGTAGTCCAGTGGCATCAATCATATTTACTGAACTGCAGACCAGTAGCAGATGATGGGTTCCGGTGCGGCGCTGGGTGCGCTTCAAACATTTATCTTCAATTTGCAGTGCATTGGCAAAATAGATGTTTTCGTCAATCCGCAAGGCTAAAACCTCTGGCAGGGTTTGAACGTCATAACGCTTGATTGACCGAAATTGTTCGCTGTTGCCCAGACGTCCTATGGGTATCAGGTTGGGCCGACTTGAAGTGCGAATAAAGAATGCTATCGACAGTAAGACGCCGGCAGCCAGACCAATCTCGACGCCCATAAAAAGCACCATCAGCAGAGTTACAATTTCAGTGATGGTATCGTGGCGATGTATTGCCCAATGGCGGCGGGAACTGCGGATATCAATCAAGCTGACCACAGATACCATGATAATGGCTGCCAGCACAGCCTTGGGTAGTGCTGCAAACAAGGGGGTTAAAAACAGCAGTACGCCAATGATAACCGCGGCGCAGATTAAGCTGCTCACTGGTGTGCGGGCGCCGCTGAAAAAATTAACGCTGGATCGAGAAAAACTTCCAGCTACTGGGTAGGCGCCAGTAAATGCAGCTCCAATGTTGGCCGCGCCAATAGCAATGAGTTCTTGATGAGCGTTAACGCGTGTATGTTGGCGCGCGGCCAGAGAGGTGCCGATAGAGTAGCTTTCGATATAGGACACGATGGCGATCGCAGCGGAGGATGGCAATAAAGCGATCCATAACGCGAGTTCAAAAGGTGGACGTTTGAATTCGGGCAGGCCGCCGGGGATATAGCCCACGGTAGAAATATGTGACGCTCCCTCACTAACCGTAGCCCAAACGATAGCAGCGGCGGCGACCATCATTGGTCCCATGCGGCATAGTGGATGAGCGGTTGTGAGCTTGAAGCCGCACAATTGTCCTACTTTAACAATGCCTGCCGGGAATACGATCAGCGCTGCCAGGGCGATTGAGCCGATTCCTGCCGTATACAGGCTGATGTCATCGACATGACTGATCAGTTCGTTGATTACGGCAAAGGGTTTTGCTGTGCTGGTAATCTCAATGCCGGTGAAAACCGGCAGCTGACTGACGATGATTAAGAGGGCAGCGGCATTCACAAAACCGGTAATGACCGGATGGCTCAGCAAATTGACTAATCCGCCCATGCGGGAAAGCCGCAGGAGCCATAGGATTAAACCAGATTGAAGGCAGATGATGCTGGTGATTCCAAGGTACGCATCGCTGAATTGGGGAGCATATTCGCTGACAGTGGCTGCGACCATTAATGCTGCGACGGCAACGGGACCAACCACCAATTGTCGAGAACTGCCAAAAAAAGCGTAAAGAATCATGGGTACTAGGCAAGCGTAAAGGCCTGCCTGCGGCGGCACGCCGGCTAGAAACGCATAAGCGACAGCCTGTGGGATGGTCACCATACCCACAATTAACCCCGCTACCCAGTCATGGTTGAAATCGTCTCGACTATAGTTGCGCAGAATGGGAATTAGAGGCAGATATTGTGGCCATTCGCGCAATCCGGTTTTAAACCATAGGGCGAAGCGCATCAGTTGTTTAGGTCGGGCGCAGTCATCGGATAAGTGTAGCAGCTGTCCGCTGTCCGTGTGCGGCCTTCGCCCTTCTGCGTGGGCTTGCTATAGGGTGCCTTAAACGGAGAAGATAGCGGTTGGTGAAAAAAAGAGAATAGCTATGGATACAAGAGCTGCGGTTGCCTGGGCGGCCGGAGAACCTCTGAGTTTGGAGACGGTGCAAGTATCGGGGCCCCGTGCCGGCGAAGTATTGGTCGAAATCATGGCTACGGGGATTTGTCATACGGACGCCTACACGCTCTCGGGCGCCGATTCTGAAGGATTATTTCCGTCTATCTTGGGTCACGAAGGCGCAGGGGTGGTTCGAGAGGTGGGTCCCGGTGTGACCTCGGTGGTGCCCGGTGATCATGTTATCCCTCTGTACACGCCGGAGTGTCGTCAATGTAAATTTTGCCTCTCCGGCAAAACTAATTTATGTGGCGCAATTCGTGACACTCAGGGTAGAGGTCTGATGCCTGACGGTTCTTCTCGTTTTTCTCAGGCCGGCAAGCCTTTGTTCCACTATATGGGTACTTCGACGTTTGCGAATTTCACTGTGATGCCCGAAATAGCGGTGGCTAAAATCCGTCAAGATGCGCCCTTTGACAAGGTATGTTACATCGGCTGCGGCGTAACAACGGGCCTTGGTGCGGTGATGAATACAGCCAAGGTTGAAGCTGGCGCGAACGTAGCGGTTTTTGGTTTAGGTGGGATTGGCCTGAATGTTATTCAGGGCGCTCGCATGGTTGGCGCGGATCGTATTATTGGGGTGGATTTGAACGCGGATAAACGAGCGTTGGCTGAAAAATTTGGCATGACGGACTTTATCAATCCGAGCGAGGTGCATGACGTGGTTGAAGCAATTGTCGATTTGACCGATGGCGGTGTGGACTATTCGTTCGAGTGCATTGGCAATACAGATGTGATGCGCCAGGCGCTGGAATCCTGCCATAAGGGCTGGGGCGAAAGCATTATTGTTGGCGTTGCGGCGGCAGGCAAAGAAATTGCGACGCGGCCGTTTCAGTTGGTGACGGGCCGGGTCTGGAAGGGAACTGCGTTCGGCGGTGCCAAAGGGCGTACACAAGTACCCCGTATAGTCGACTGGTACATGCAGGGCAAGATCAACATCGATGACCTGATCACACATTCGCTGAGTCTTGAGGACATTAACCAAGGCTTTGATCTCATGCACCAGGGCAAGAGTATTCGTTCTGTGGTGGTTTATTAACCTTTGGCGCGTGGTTATCTAGTGCGCGGTGCTGCAACCGGGCACTAGATAAAGATGCTGTAGATTCCCAGTTGTATGATGATCAGCACGGTTGCCCAGACCCGGATATCACGCCATTTTGAATGATCTTTGGCTTCAGAGAAGATTAATTTTTTTGGGATCAGCCAAATGAGCCCGGCGAGCAATAAAAAACCCGCCATGGAAATATAGTTGGCCCATTCTGTGGGCAGATCGGCTGGATTCATGAGGCGCGACTCCAAGGGTTGTAGGTGAGCTTGGTTAAATCGGCGTCTGTGCGGGGAGTGAAGTAACTGATGACCCACAGTGCAATCATTGCGTACACAAAACTCGAAAACGCAACATAAAGCATATTTATACCGACGCTCAAGAGAAGCGCCGCCAGCACAACTCCGCTGATTAACGTCCACAGGCCTGCGGTGGGAGTGGCATGACGGGTAAATGCACCGAGTAGGAGTAATGCCAGCATTGGGCCTTGGAACAGCGATAAGATGGTTTGGATGAAGGTAAAAATTCCGCCCATATCAGCGACTAACGGCGCAATGCCCATAGCCATGAGTAGCATGACTAAAGTGAGGATTCTGCCGATAAGCAGATCGTTATCGCGGTTGGCGTTCTTAAACAGCACGTGACGAATATCACGCGTGACCATTAGCGACGTTGAATTGACACCCGAGTCGATGGTGGATTGGAGTGCCGCAATGATCGCGACAAACATCAACCCCGATATACCGGGAGGTAATACGTTTTTGATGATCCACGGCAGCGCCATGTCGGGATATTCGATTTCGGCGTGCATGACTAGTGCCAGCAAACCCGGAAAAACAATCAGCAGGGGAATAAACGTTTTGGCGAGAGCGGCAAACATCATCCCGGCGCTGGCGTCCCATTGTGTTTTCGCGCCTAGGCTACGTTGCAATATCGCTTGGCCTGCGCACCAGTAGGCCGGTGAGAGCACAACGCCTAGGCCTAAAATGACGCCCGGCCAAGGAAACGTTTCATGATCAGCGTCAAGATATGTCTGTAAATGATTGGGATTTTCTGCAGTCAGGGTAGTTGCAAAACCGGTAAATCCGCCCGTTTCGGCGATGCCCAAGCCGACAATCACCAGACCTCCGATGAACATAATACAAACTTGAAGAGAATCGGTGAATGCAACAGCGGCAAGGCCACCAGCAATGCTGTAAAGCCCTACCACGGTGCCTGTGACCATGATGCCGACCCATATCGGCCAGCCCAGGTAGGATTGCAGCGTCAATGCAAGGGCCCAAAGTGCAACCCCGATGGCAAATATACCAACAATACTGGTGATAACAGCGGCGGTTACGCGGACCGCTTGGTTGTAGCGTAGGCCGAGGTATTCGGGGATTGAATATACGCCGGCTTTCCAATAGAGCGGGATGAAAACCAAAGCCGCAAGGATCATTGCGGGGATAGCACCGATCCATTCGAAATTTGCCTGAGCGATACCCACCGTAAACGCGTTGCCGGCCGCACCGACATAACTGTTAGCACCGATGTTGGTGCCGATGATTGACAACCCGATGACCCACCAGGTCAAAGAACGCCCGGCTAAAAAGAAATCCTGCGCGGATTTGACCCGCCCACCCAAGCGAACGCCAACAAAGGTGATCAGGGCTAGGTAGGCGATGACGATGGTTAGGTCTAATGAATGCATATCATCCTTGGTACAAGCGATCGGAGACGCAGAGCATACTCACATATTCCTAAAGCCAGCGCGAGTGGGTTGGCCCTGATAGGTTCAACCATAAACCTCTTACAGAATGTTTGACGATGCGAGCTTCCACGATTTGTCTGCGCAACAAAGTTGAAGCGCTTGCCGGGCTAGTGTGAGTCTAAATCGACAAAACGATCAATGGCCTGCAGTTCGTAACCTGCATGCAGGTGGTGCGGTGCGAGCCGGTTTAATTCCGTCTTTGAAAACCAGCGTAGCTCAAGCAATTCACGGGTATCGTAATGCTCAACTGCGTGGTCGACGTCAGCGCCGTATATGAGATGCTGGTGCCCCTTATAAGTATATGGCCCAAGCTCTATGAGTGCGTCGAGCTGTAAATCTAATTCTTCGCGCAGTTCGCGTTTGACTGCCTCTTTGGGCTGTTCACCCCATTCGATACCGCCGCCGGGAAGGCCCCAGCGCTTTTTGTGCTGCCTGCGAAAACTGGCATGAATAGCCAGTAGAAATGTATCGTTATACCGAAGAACCGCTCGTGCGGTGCGATATACAGGGCTGGGTGTCACGAGTTGGGGGGTACGTTCAGTTCGCCGACCTGTGGTCCAAATAACAACACGAGAAAAATCCACGCTGCGGTGATGATAAAAGAAGCCACCACACCCACCATAACGCCTTTACCGACGGAGTAATATTTGCCACCCATTTCTTCGAAACTTCGAAACATGGCCCCCTGCAGGCGATTTGTAGCGAACAGCACCAACACAACCTGGCTAATCATAAATACAACCGCAGTGGTCATGTTTGGGGTAAATAACCCTGGTAATGCGATAAACACGAGGACTAAAACGATACTGCCTATCAGCGCATAACGCCCCATTTGGGGTTGCCCTAAGGCTGAATAGTTCTTTGCCAGCATATAACCTGCGGCCAGCGCCGAGCCTAAAAATGTGGCGATGCCCATGGCCGTGAGTGAATATAGTTGGGGCAGATTTTTCTGGTTCATAGTGCTGGCCAATCTCGACTTGCTTTGAGTTTAACGGGTTTATGGTGTAAATGAGCAAGTCGTGTTCACAGAGCGAGACTTTTAACTTGCATTGTTTGTTTGTGCCTCTAGTGTAGGGGACCGTCTCGAAAAAGCGATAATTTATGAGTACAGCCAAGCACCCGACATCACCAAGCTCCGTCGATTGGCCAGTTCTAATCTGCAGTTCCACGCTATTAATAGGACTGTGTTTGCCGTTGGCTCTTTACCCGGAGGCCGGGAAAAAAACGCTGGGTGATGCGTTTAATTATCTGACGCAGAATTTTGGTGTTCTTTATGTGTTAGCAGGCATCTTTGCGCTCATATTTTTACTCTACTTGGCCTTCGGTCGACATCGCAATATCGTATTTGCTAGGGAACCGGGTCCGCCGCAATTTTCAACCTTCAGCTGGAGCTCGATGTTATTTTGCGGTGGTATCGGTACCAGCGTCTTGTATTGGGGGACTGTCGAGTGGGCGCATTATTATATAGCGCCGCCGTTGGCCATCTCGCCGTTGTCGGAGCAAGCATTGCCGTGGGCGACGAGTTATCCGATATTTCATTGGGGGTTGATTGGCTGGGCGTTCTACTGCTTGCCAGGCATTGCTATGGGGTATGTTTTTTATTGCCGCGGAGCGACCAGCTTGCGTTTATCTGAAGCCTGTCGCCGTGTTGTCCCGTTCAGGGCACGCGGTGTGGTGAATCCATTGATAGACTTGATATTTGTGATTGGACTGGTGGGTGCTTGCAGCACGGGCATAGGCCTCGCGGTGCCGCTGATAGGGACACTTTCGAGTGATCTTTTGGGACTGGATTCGCGAGGATTAGGTTTTCAGCTTGACCTGATGGTCATCGCGATAGTTACCTTTTTATTTGCGGGCAGTGCCTGGTTAGGCCTGGAAAATGGCATTCGATGGTTAAGTAACGTAAATATAGGACTGGCATTTGGTGTTATCTTGTTTGTCTTCCTTGCCGGTCCGACGTTATTTATAACGGAGCTCGGTGTTGAGAGCATCGGGTTGTTGTTACAAAACTTTGTTCGCATGGCCACTTGGACAGATGCCCAAGGCACATCCGATTTTGTTGAATCATGGACCATTTTTTATTGGGCCTGGTGGTTGGCTCTTGGTCCTTTCATGGGAATTTTTATCGCGAAAATTTCGCGGGGCCGGACGATGCAGCAAATTATTTTGGGTTGCTTGGGGTTCGGTACGTTGGGCTGCACTTTATTTTTTATGGTGTTGGGGAACTACGCGGTTTTCTTGGAACTCAACGGTGTAGTTAATGTATTGGATTATGTGCGTGCGGGCGAAGCACCTCAGGCCATTCTAGCGGTGCTGCAGACTCTGCCCGCGGCCTCGTTAATTATTTTTCTGTTTACGTTGGTCTGCGTGATATTCGCGGCGACCAGCTATGATTCAGCCTCTTATGTGCTGGCGACGGCTGCAACAAAAAACCTTGCAGAAGAGGTGGATCCTTCACGTTCCCATCGAATTTTCTGGGCAGTTGTGTTGGGCGTATTGCCGACGACCCTCATTTTTGTGGGCGGCTTGCGTCCGTTGCAGTCGGCGGTCACTTTGGCGTCTGTGCCGCTGTTGGTCATTATGATTTTAATGTCCTGGTCTTTGTGGAAAAATCTCGCGGAACGTGACGACCCCGCGCTCGAATCGACTGTGCGTTGATGACAAAGTTTGGATCCTATGGCCATCCGGGCGGGGGATCTGGGCTGCGCGTTTGATGTTTTGGAATCTGCTGTCGAGTTGGATCGGCGCGTTTGAACCGGGGCTGAAGGTGCGCGCCAAACATTTTTTTTCTTGCTACTCTTGCGGTGACTCAAAGGCGCAAAAATAGGGAGGGATCAGTGACTAAACGGGTAGTTTTTGTAACGGGCAGTGCAGTGGGTATCGGTAGGGGGGTCTCGTTGTTCTTTGCCAAGCAGGGCGCAACAGTGATTGCGTTGGACATTGACGCTGAACAAAACAGCCAAACGCACGCTGCCGTCGAATCGGCGGGTGGGATCTGTCATAGCTACACCTGTGATGTAAGCGATAAAATGGCGGTCAGAGCGGTTTTTGATGATCTAGCCTCGCGTGTAGATCGTATTGATCTGATGGTGAATAACGCGGCGGTTTATAACGATACAACGCTGACCGGCGGCGACTGGCAGCAACAAACAGAGGCCTTTGATACGGCGATCGGCGTTGGTGTTATGGGTGCTTTTTATTGTACGGTTGCCGCAGCACCTTTACTGGCTCATGCAGGACAGTCGAATATCATTAACGTTTTGACTGATCACGTAAAAGAAGGGTTTTATCTTACAGGTGGTATGGCAACCGGATACGATTGTGCCAAATTTGCGCTTTTGAGGCTGACAGAAAGTTGGGCGGTAGAACTCAAAGATCAAGGGGTGCGGGTGAATGGCCTGTGTTTTGGCGCCACCGATACGCCGATGCTGCGCAAGTTTGCACCGCATATGGTCGCCAACGGCATGGTGGTTGAAGACATATGTCAGGCAATCTCTAATGTGATCGATCAAGGACCGGATGGCGCTTCCGGTCGCTCCTATGAGTTCGGCATGGGGCCGACCCCACGACAAACCAGTCTTGAGCAAATTGAGGCCATTGTGAACGGCTGAAAATGCCCGGATCAATCAAACTCTAAAATTGCTCGGCCCTGGATTTGGCCAGCTTCCAGTGCCTGGGTGGCGGCGTTGATATCCTCCAACCGGTAACGCGCAGTCACCATTTTTTCAAGGTCGAGTGTCCCTTCGTTGTGCCATTTCAAGAATTTCTCGAAATCTCTATCGGGCGCGCATGAACCGCCGATGCTGCCGATAAATTGTTTTTCGTTGAGCAAGACATCAATTGCATTGAGCGTTACCTCGGTGGACGGCACGCCAACCAGTACGGCAGTACCGCCGGGCGCTGCGCCAAAATGGCCGCTGCGGCAAGCGGGTACAATCTGTTCCATAGTGCTTCGAATACCGATGCAGTCAAAAGCATAATCAGCGCCTGATACGGGGGACTTCAGAATGGTGAACTGATCGGATTGAGTTGTCATTTCGTGAATTGCAGTTACCGGGTCTACCTCACTGGCGTTGATGACATGAGTGGCACCAAAGGTCTTGGCGAATGAGAGTTTGCGATCGTCAAGATCCACCGCAATGATTGGATTTGCGCCTGCGACTTTAGCTCCGACAACGGCGGAGAGGCCGACACCCCCGACACCAAAGATCACAACGCTTTGCCCAGCTTTGACTTTTGCCGTATTGATGACAGCGCCGGCGCCGGTCATGACGGCACAGCCGATAATCGCGGTGACATCCTTTTTTATGTTTGGGTCAACTTTGACTACATATTGTTGGTCGCAAATTGTGTGGTCAGCCCAAGTGAAGACATTTTCTGATATTGCGATACCATCGCTGACCTCTAGCTGCGCGGTGACGGGCGGTGCGTTGGCGGCGCCAGCGTCTCTAGGTACCCAGGTGACTAAAACAGTATCCCCTTCTTGAACATGAGAAACGGCACTGCCGGTTTTTAAGACAACGCCGGTAGATTCATGTCCCAAAATCACCGGCTGAGGTCGCGGACGATGCATCTGGTGCAACTGAGAATGGCAGATTCCCGAAGCATATTGTTTGACGATCACCTGGGTGGGCCCGGGATCTGGTAGGTGCAGTGATTCGATTCGTAAGGTGGCGGTGTCCTTAGGCAGTACAACAACGTTAGCGGGTGTTCCCATAATTTAGTTCTCGATAAAGCGGTGGTTCCAATTTCCCCAGCCAGTTTGGCCTGACTGGGCTTTCAGATCAATCGAGTGTACGCTCTTAGGATGACAGGTGACCATCAACTTATTTATGCCGGTAAGATCTTGCAGGGACAGCATTTAGCGGTGGTGAAAAAGCGATTGGCTGCTGCTTTGAAATTAGATGAACGGCGCACTGAGGTTTTGTTCTCAGGTGAGCGGGTTATTATTAAAAAAGGCTTGGATGAGCAGGCTGCCATGGCCTATCAGAGTTTGTTTCAACAAGCCGGTGCACAACTGCAGGTTGTGCGGATGCCGCAGATGGTGTCACCCTCATCTCAGATGAGCGCACAAGAGCAAACTCCCGCGCCAGGTGATGCATTTACGCTGGCGGAAGTAGGTGAGTTGTTGATGCCACCAACGCCGGCTCCCCAAGCCCCTGTGGACCTCAATGAGATCAATTTTGATATTGCCAATTTGGGAGAGCCGCTGCAGCTGCCGGTGCACGAGGAGTTCCCGCCGGCACCGGATATTTCACATCTGGCCCTGGTGACAGTAGGACTGAACGATCAGGGGGATACGTAGGGGGTGGTGGGTTTATAATTCCCCTCACCCAATGGCTGATTTAGCCGACACCACAAACATTAATTAGGAAATGTTAATGAAATTACATGAATCGCCCAGCCCCAATGCCCGTCGGGTGCACATATTTATGGCAGAAAAGCATATTGAATGCGAGCGTGTTTCCGTTGATATACGCGGTGGTGAAAACATCAGTAAGCCTTTTTTGAGCAAAAATCCCGGCGGTAGGGTGCCGGTATTAGAGCTGGATGATGGCGGCTACCTGAGTGAATCGATTGCAATCTGTCGTTATTTTGAAGGGATTGAACCTGAGCCGAACTTGTTTGGAGCGGGTGCACTTGAAAGTGCGCAGATTGAAATGTGGCAGCGTCGGGTTGAATTGAGTTTCATGGCGGAAGTGGCCGGTGCATTTCGCAACTTAACCGGCTTTTTCAAGGATCGGGAAACTCCGGTGAAGCAGTGGGGGCAAGTATGCGCCGAGGAAGCTCCCAAGAGGCTAGAGATGTTTGATCAACAATTGGCGAATACAACCTATCTTGCGGGTGAGCGCTTCAGTGTTGCGGATATTACTCTGGTGGTGGCGTTAGACTTTGCCAAGCAGGTTAAAGTGGTGGAATTACCTCAGTTGCCTCATATTTCCCGTTGGTATAGCCAGGTAAATGAACGACCCAGCATGACGGCTACCTAGTCGAAGCGTCCACCGTTACCTGCAATGCGGCGTAGCCGGCGCCGCGTATCGCTTGGACAATTTCTGCACTGTTATCTGCGCACAGCGCAATCATTGAGCCGCCACCGCCGCCGCCGGTCAGTTTGGCACCCAGAGCACCGTTTGCGCGCGCGATATGTGTGAGCAATTCAAGTTCAGGCGTGGATAATTGGAGTGCGTTTAGATAGCCGTGGCATAGGTTCATGATTTCTCCCAACTCAGCCAGCTGTCCTTGGGCCATTGATTCGACGCCGGCCCGCGTGAGCGCGGTGATCTGATCAAAAATATTCTCGTAACGCATTGGCGCTTTTTGCCGGGCCTGTCGAACGCGTGTCACGGTTTCAGCTGTCAGGCTGGATTGGCCGGTCACGCCAATGACCAGATTCAACGGTTGGGTCAGAGTCAGTGGTTTGAATTCTGCCTGGTCATTGGTGCGTTGGTAATGCATCGGTATGCCGTAGGTGGCCACCGTATTATCGACGCCTGAAGGCGTGCCGTGGGCGCCTCGCTCGAATTCAAAAGCAAGATTATTAATCGTTTCATCATTTAGGGCGAGACTAAAACGATGGTTCAGCGCGCGCAGAATCGCAACGGCTGTGGCCGCTGAGCCACCTAGCCCCATAGCGCGGGGCACGTGGGGAAATACCTCGATTGTCATATTGGTGTTGTGCAGGTTGAGCTGCTGAAGAATTTTTGCCAGTGTTCCGGCCAAGCCCGGTGCTCCAAGCTCGATGGTTTGTTCTAATTGCCATTGTGGAACCTGCAGAGTTACTGCCTTGTTAGCAGGTTCTACAGCGGCTTCTACAGCCAATGGAATGGGTAGTGCAATTGCGGGGTGCCCGTAGACGACGGCATGTTCACCCAAGAGAATGATCTTGCCGCAAGCCGCGTGGCGTTTGGCGGTGCGAGTGGGTGATTTTTTGCGGATTAAATTTTCAGCAATCTCTTTTGCCTTCCAAACCTTTATCTCACCTGATTCGATTAACTCGTCCACCACGCGGTCGAAATAATCTTCGCTAACGCCAGCGCTGCTGGCCACGCTCCGTGCATGGTGGTTCATATGATTTTTCTGAATACCGTTGGTAGACAACGAGCGCAACGCGGCAAAGTTCTGTGCCAGTCCAACGGCAGCCATAATACTCGCCAATTCCGTGGCGTTCGGCGAGCCCAACAAGTGATGATTGATGCGGACGTTGGGGTTGCTCTGCAAAGAGCCGCCGACGGTGCCGACTTTTAGGGGTATTTCAATGGCACCAACGAGATCACCATTTTCATTTTTAGACCATTGCGTTAAGGCTTGGTAACGGCCGCTGCGAGCCGCATAAGCGTGGGCTGCGGCTTCTATGGCGCGCCAGTCGTTACCGGTCGCGATTGCGACCGCGTCAACGCCGTTCATGATGCCTTTGTTGTGGGTCGTAGCTCGATAAGGATCGGCAAGCGCAAGATCGTTGGCCAAGATGATGCCATCTCTCACCTGCTCGCCGCTATAGTCCTTGGCCTGTAGATGAGCCGTTGGGATGTGCACCGATGCCTTAGAAATTGCGCGGTCGGTTAAGTTGGACAAAATGCGTAGAAAGACTTTGCCGCCGGTTATTTTTTCGACCAGTGAAGCGATGCCCTCACACAAAGTATTCACCAGATTGGCGCCCATGGCGTCACAAGTATTTACTAGCAGATGGAGCACCACCATGTGGCGGCCGTCGTTTTGTGCCAAATAATGGAAAACCTCGATGTCCTTGGCGCCGCCGCCGCGCGCCACCATATTTGGATTGAAGCTGTTGGCCAGTGCTAATATTTCCGTTTTATTCTCCAACAGTCGCTGCATAGCAGACTCAGGGTCGCGCTCTAACATGACTTGCACTTGTCCAATGAGTATGGGTTCGCTGCTGCTGGCGGTATAGCCGCCGGTTTGTCTGGCGATGCGCGCAGCGCCGGATAATCCGGCAACGATTGAAGGTTCTTCGACGACTAGCGGAATGACGTAATCGCGGTTATTGATCATAAAATTGAGCGCCACACCCATCGGCAGCCCGAAAACTCCCAGAACGTTTTCAATCATCTTGTCAGCGACATTGAGTTCCAGCAGCGGATTGGCGCGGCCTAGCTGCGCCACATCTTGATGGCTGAGATATCCGTGGTCGTGCAGCGCAGCAAGGCGTTCTCTAACGTTCATGCGGAAAAAATTAGGGATGCGCGAAGATGCTGGGTGTTTAGCCGGGGGTGACGCCATCTTGAGCGATCTCCAAATCCAATGGTATAAAGTTGCCTGCCGCGGCGGCGCGAGCAAAGTCCTGTACGGCGCCCGGATCTTCTCCGCAGGCTAAACCGATGTCCCCGCCGCCTGCACCGCAAGGTTTGTAGAGTAAGCCATATCGCTGCGCAATTTCATTGAGATGGCAGTGTTCTGGCGTGAAAATATTGAGTCCAGCGACGACGTCTAATGATTTTAGTCGGTCGACGTATTCAGACAACCCAGCCAGATCCGGCGATTTAAATAAAGACGTCGCACTCTGGCTCAAGCGCTCCAGATGTACTGAATGATCTGATACGTGAAAATCTGCCAAGGAATCTTGCGTGATAGTTGCGCGTCGCGTCCAGACCACCTGCCAGTATAAATCAGCTGGCCAAGACCAAGGCGTGCTGGAGCCTTGACTAAAGCGAATGATCCCGCCGTGCCAGCTGGCTGCGACGTCCAGACCGCTGCCATGGCCACCCTGAAATGCTCGATGTGCGGCAATAGCTTCGGCTTCAATTGCCGGTCTGTTGAGCCACTTAGTCAGCGCAATATAGGTGGCGGTGCATACCGCCGCACTTGATCCTAAGCCAAGTTTGTTACCACGTGCATCATGAAACGCACGACTGTCGGAGTGAACGGCCAGGTTCTCGGGCAGTTCGTTGTAGCCCCACAGGCGTAAAATGGTTTCGGCTATTGCCGCAGCTGGTGCGTTGGAAAACGTACTGCTGGCTTTGTGGATCCCAGGGGTTAAAAAGCCTTGGCTGGTGAACTGCCGGGTGCCCTGAGTCCGCTCTAAGTGGACAAGGGCGCGGCGGTTAACAGCCATGACGGCTGCGGGAGCGCCGGCTAAAACAGCATATTCTCCCCATAGAACTATTTTGCCAGGCGCCGAAACAATCACGCTTGAACTATTTTATCGGGGATCGTGCGCGCCCCGCCACCCATGCCACAAATCATAGTTTGATGGACGCCGGTCACGTTGGCCAGGGTTTCCGCGACTGCATCGCTGTACTGGGGTTCGCAGATTGCTTTGAGTTGTGGCCCAGCATCTATGGTGAAAAAAACCGGTGTCCCGCCTTTGCGCAGATCGCGAACAGCGTTCATGCAGGCAAAAGTAGCAGGGTTCCAATAGGCAAGCGTCGGCACGGTGGTGAGCATGACACTGTGCATTTTTAAACAGCTGAGCTCGGCGACGCCGGCCAGTTTTTCAAAGTCTTTGTGCGTGACGGCCTCAATGCCCTGACTTAGATCATCACTGCTGCTGGACACCCATTGCTGGTAGTAACTTGAAGTTGTTCGGGAGCGCTCCATCCCTTGAGTGCTGCTGACGGTTTTTTGACTGCCACTGGTGATGGCAACCACAGTATCGAGTGGCCAGTGATCGCGAGCGGCAATCGTGCGTGCATGCCAGATGGGCGGCGCTAAACTGATAAATCCAGAAAAGATTGAGCGTGCGGCACTGGCAGAGCCTTGGCGCGCCCAGCTAGAGCGATCGGTGTCGCTCAATTTTAGGGCGAAATGCGAGTTGAGTGCGGTGATCAATGCGGCGAATCCCGAAGCCGATGAGGCTAACCCAGCCCCGGTTGGGAAGTTATTGTTGGTTTCTATTTTGATGGCGCTGATGGGGTAACTTTTTCTCAGTAGGGCTAAAAATGCCGCCACCTTGGCATCTGCGGTAAGTTTGCCGTCCAGCCAAAACTCATCTTGCGGGTGCCGGGTCACCGTGGTGCTGGTGGTGAGATCTGCTAACGTGATCGAAAGGCTTGGTGTGGCGGGATAGTTCCCTGGCCTTTGTTGTTTCCCCCAATACTTCACCAATGCAATATTGGGGTGGGCTATCGCGGTTGTCATCGTCAATAAACGTCGCCTTCAACTGTAATTTTGTGGTGGTGTGAAGGTGAAGCCCAGCGCTTCGAGTTCCTGAGCGACACCAATGGTGATCAAATCATCATATTCGCCGCCAACAATTTGAATACCTATTGGTAGGCCATCAGCGTTCAACCCAGTAGGAACAACGGTCGAGGGGAGATGCGCAACGCCGGTCAACCCTGCCCAAAAAACTTGTTCGAAGTATGGCCGCTGCTGATGGTCTACCTCAATGGTGCGTTCGCCAAAGGGTCTTTGATCGTGCAGGAAGGCAGGGGTCGCCATGATTGGGGTGAGCAAAATATCATAGTCGTTAAAAAAGTTATGCCAGTGCCACCGCAAGTGGTGGCGCTCCTCGTTTGCGGCACTCCACTGTTTGAAACTGGCGACTTGGGCTCTAACGAGCATTGCCCCGTTTGATTGATCAGTAGGGTCCAAACTGTCTGCGTAGGCCTTTAGACTGGCGTAGTTTGCATCGGGCATGCGACTCGCCATTGTCGCCTGTAACAGGGTTTGATAGGTCTCTTGGCTGTGGCTTGGACTAAAGTCGGGTCGCGCGCTGTAATCGATTTGTGCGCCCTGATCAGCGAGTGCTTGGGCCACCAAATTGACGCGCTTTTCGATTTCTTGGGTGACGGGTGCGTCCTCATTATTGGACCAAACAGCGACGCGTAGGCCGCGCAGCGAGCGGCCCTGCCATTGGGGCAAATTGAGTTGGTAGCCTCGGGCAGTAATTTCGTCCGGGCCGGCCATGGCCCGAATTGCAATCTCTAAATCGGAGGCTGAGCGGGCGAGTGGGCCGATAACAGAGATATCTGAGGGTGCGCGAATATCACCTGGCGGCGTATGACCTCGCATAGACAGTAAGTTGTAGGTTGGCTTATGTCCAAATACGCCACAAAAATGTGCTGGATTGCGTATTGAGCCACCGATATCTGAGCCCGTTTCTATGCCGGTCAATCCTGCAGCCAGCGCGGCGGCGGACCCGCCAGATGATCCTCCGGGCACGCGACTAAGATCATAGGGGTTGTTGGTGGTGCCATAGATGTCGTTGTAACTTTGAAAGTCGGCCAGAGACAGAGGGACATTGGTTTTACCAAAAATATTTACCCCGATGCTTTTCAAATGTTTGACGGCGTCGGCGTCTTCTTCAGCAATGTTGTCACGCCATTCTGGTGTTCCGCGGGTTGTCGGCGTTCCGATAATGTTGTACGACTCTTTGACGGTCATGGGTACGCCGGCGAGAGGCCCCATAGCTTTACCCTGCGCTAATGCTTTGTCGAGCGTGCGGGCATATTTGCGGGCATCATCGCGCATATCGACAATGATGCTATTAATTTCAGGATTAAAGCGGTCGACCCTGTCCAGGTAATACTCTAGAAGTTCGCTGGCGGAAATTTCCTTTTTACGGATCTTACTGGCCAGTTCACTGGCTGAGGCAAAAGCCAAGTCGCTCATAAAATCACCTTTGTAGGTTACCTAAGAGGGGAATGTCGTAAAAGAAAGACTATATTAACCTATGCAGGGTTCAAGCGTTGTCCGTTTGATGTTGCAGTCGCACGATCCAGTTTTCAATTTTGTGCCGGCTGAATGGAAAATCTAACGCGATGAAAGCGGCGCCCAAGGGCAGCATCCAAAAGCCTAAAATAGGTAGGAAACCGAAAACGCCACCAATCATAAATACGACGCCGACAACGCTGCGAACGCCCATTGGGACTCGATCTCTGCCCCAAATCAAGGCGCTTAACGTAATCTGCGCAATGCGTGTTTTTAACTCCGAGCCTGCAGCGGCCATTAATTGATTGCCGGTTGTTGGGTTGGCGCGCTGTGAGTGTCGGTGGGCGAGTGTTGATTGAAGTCAGAGTGTACGGTTGAAAAGTGGTAGCAACCGTCTTCGCCGAGGGTGCGCTGAATGCGCTGACGATCCATCAACAGGTGCAGATGTGCAATGGCCTCACCTAATGCCATCATCATCTGGCGGGAATCCAATTTTCGTTGGAAGAGCACCGGCAATAAATCCTTAGCGACTTTAGGCTCGATGCAGGCTTGCTCGATCGCCAGCATGCGCTCCTCGTGGTGACTGATCAGCTCTCGCAAACGCTGGCGTATGCCGTAGAAAGGCAAATTATGGGCCGGAAGAACCAGCGTGTCCTCTGGCGTGGTGAGCAGCTCGTTGTGTGAATCCATCCAGTCTTTGAGTGGATTAGCGTTAGGCTCTGACGGATGTACGCTGACGTTTGATGTAATAATGGGCAAAATCTGATCACCTGAGATCATTATTTTCAAGGCCGGACAATATAGGCAGGCATGCTCGGGTGAATGTCCAGATCCGATCACGATTTGCCATTGATAGGCGCCTATTTCGAGTGTCTGGCCATCTTCTAACCGCTCGTATCCGGCCGGCATTTCAGGCATTACCATATTGTCAGCGTTGCGACTGGCCCACATTTCGGCCAATTCATCCATGTACTGCGGTGACATTCCAGCACGGGTATAAAAATCTTTGCTCAACCAAGACGCATGATGATTGGAGCCTCCACCGGAAAATGCACGGGCTTGGTAATACTCTGAGCGGGTCATGTACAGCGGACATTTAAAGTGCTGTGTGATCATTGCCGCCTGGCCAATATGATCGGGGTGAAAATGAGTGCAGATTACGCCAATGACTGGCTGACCGTTGAGCTCATGATCAAAAATTTTTTGCCACCACTGGTTTACGCTGTCCATAGACAATCCGGTATCAATGACCCACCAGCCGTGCTCATCTTCTAAAAGGTAGAGGTTAATATGGGCTAACGATCCTGGCATGGGCATACTCAGCCATCTTACGCCAGGTACGATTTCGCGGGTGCTGCCTGGTTCTGGGTGGTTGTCCCAAGGATATTCGAGAGAAGTGGTGTACTGCATGAGATGAGTATAACTTAGTTTGGTGCGCATCGCGCTCTTGGCGCGCGTTGTGAGGGTCGATCTGAAGAAGAAAACGTGTAGGTCAAAAAAAGGAGAAACGGATGCCAAAATTAAGCGATGCAGAGCGTGATGAATTTTTAGTGACGCCCGGTGTACTCATGCGGGTGAGCGTGGTGTTGGCTGACGGTAGTCCTTGGGTCACCCCAATTTGGTTTTTGTATGAGCACGGCGCGCTGTATTTCACCCCGCGCGAAAAATCGCTCTGGTTTGGTTGTTTACGGCGTGATCCCCGTATTTCGTTATGTATTGATGAGCAGCCGTTGCCTTACCGCAAAGTGCTGGTGCAAGGACGTGCAGAATTGGTGTTTGACGTCGGCGAGGATGATCAGTGGCGTGATATGTATCATCGCATTGCAACACGATATGTTGGCGATGAGGGAGCTCAAGCCTATGTTCGTAATACAATTGATCAGCCTCGAGGCCTATATAAAGTGCCATTGACGGGTTCTCGCGTCACCACTTGGCGCATGCCGGTTCAGGGGGAAGACGGGATGGGCATCTGGCATGACCGTTATTATGTGCCTGGCACCCAGTTTTGATGTTTTGGGGAGCGGCGAGAGACAGATAAGGCGGCCATTTGGCCCTGCCAGGCCAGTGGCGAGCCGTTGCCAGATCTGTCGTGGGCAGCAAACTTAATCTTTGTAACTCGAATCCAGTCGATCTGCCAAGCGGCGCAGAGCCGGCCATGCGGTTGCGGCCAGGCCTTCCCAAGCCTCCACGTTATTAAACGTGGTTTTCATCATCTCAATGGCATCCTGGTTAGGCATATTTAAGGCACCACAAGCTGCTGCCTTGACCTGAATCTGGCATGCGCGCTCCATATAATAAAGCCGCATAAAACAACTTGCTACGGACGCGCCTAATGCTAACGTGCCATGGTTTCTGAGCATCATTAGATGATGTGGACCAAGATCGTTCACCAAGCGCTCGCGTTCCCCCAGATCTAATGCCACGCCCTCCCAGTCGTGGTATGCCATGTCGTTGTAGACAAACATGGCATGCTGATTCAGGGGTAGAAATCCCGCTTTGGTGCTAGAGACGGCAACACCTGCATCGGTGTGCACATGCATCACGGCGTGTGCATCAGGCCTGCTCAGGTGTACCGCGCTGTGGATGGTGAAACCGGCGCTGTTGACTTTGTCGGTGGAATTGAGGAGCACATTTCCTTCCCCATCAATTTTGACCAAATTTGAAGCAGTCACCTCGCTAAATAAAAAACCATAAGGATTGAGCAAGAAATGTTCATCTGGGCCGGGCACACGTGCCGACAAATGAGTAAATACCATGTCAGACCAACCGTAGTGGTCAACCAAGCGGTATGCGGCTGCCAGGTCCTGTCGAACCTGCCATTCTTCTGCTGATACCTGGCTTTTGACGTCGCTCAAACTAATAACGGCTTCACTCATTAAGGTGCTCCAACAAAAAATATTCCGCTACAGGTTAGCCCACAGTGGCCGATTCATCAATTTTGAAATCGTCCAAAGTTTAGGCAAGGGTCGCATCTCAACGCAGGAGTGACGCCTGCTTATCGGCAGCGATAAACGCACTAGTCTACACTGCATCACTCGAATACTGAGCTTGCAATGAGAGATAGCTGAGGTGAAACGATGAAACTAAGATTTGGTATGGTTGGCGGGGGGGAAGGTTCAATGATTGGCCCAGTGCACCGTTTGGCTGCCCAGCACAGCGGTGAGGCAGAATTAGTCTGCGGGGCGTTTTCGTCAACACCTGACCGCTCTTATCGATCTGGACAGCGCCTTTATCAGCTTGCGGCCCACCGTTGTTACGCCAGTTACAGTGACATGTTCGCCAAAGAAGCGGCTCTGCCGGCCGATAAAAGGATGAATTTTGTGGTGATTGCCACGCCAAATCATTTGCACTTTCCGGTGGCAATGGCGGCGTTGGCTGCAGGTTTTCATGTCGTTTGTGATAAGCCGTTGACGCATGATTTTAATCAAGCCCAGCTGCTTCGGCGTCGGGTTTTAGACAGTGGTTTACAGTTTGCCGTGACCTACAACTACTCTGGTTATGCGATGCTCCAAGAAGCTCGTGATTTAGTATCGCGCGGATCCTTTGGGTCTTTGCGCCGGATCAGCTGTGAATATTTGCAGGGTTGGCTGGCCGTTGACATGCGCACGAATAAACAGGCGCAATGGCGCACTGACCCCGTACGAGCTGGGTCTGCGGGTTGCTTCGGTGATATTGGTAGCCATGGATATCATCTCATGGAGTACGTTTCGGGACTTCCCGTCACCTGGGTGTGTGCAGATTTGTCAAAACATGTACCCGGACGACAGTTAGACGATGACGGTAATGTTTTATTGCGTTTTGCCGGTGGCGCCAAAGGGGTGCTCAGCGCCAGTCAGGTTGCCGCAGGAGAGGACAACGACATCCAAATAAAGGTCTTCGGGGAACTCGGTGGATTTTCATGGCGTTTGGGTGAGCCGGATATTTTGAACGTGCGTTGGTTAAGCGAACCCAATGAAGTACGCCGCGCTAAAAATGACGCGGAACTAGCCCCGAAGCGCTCAATTGCGGGTGCACCGGATGGGTATTTGGACGCTTTTGCAGAGATTTATCGGCGTTTTTTTGCCCAGCTCAAGGGGGAATCTCATCGTGGGTTTCCGACTATTGAGGAAGGGGTGCGTGGCATGCAGTTTTTAGCAGCCGTGGTGCGTAGCGATGAGCAGGGTGCTACTTGGCAGCCGCTTTGACTGGTCCAAATCCCTGATTGGCTTTTTTAGGTCTGCAGCGCTCATTGTGAGCGCGGATGCAGAGCGTCTCGGGTAAACTGATCCATCAAATATAAAAATGGGTCGCACAGTGAATCTTGAAGCCATTCCTACCGGCAATGACACGCCCAACGATGTCAACGTCATTATCGAAGTCCCTATTGGCGGAGAGCCGGTAAAATATGAAATGGACAAAGCCTCGGGAGCATTGTTTGTCGATCGCTTTCTCTACACATCAATGCGTTATCCGGGTAATTACGGTTTTGTACCCCATACCTTGTCAGATGACGGTGATCCCATTGATGTATTGATTGCCAACACGCGCGCTATAACCCCCGGTGCAGTGGTTAATTGTCGCCCCATTGGCGTTTTGATGATGAAAGATGAAGCAGGGGGTGATGAGAAAGTCATCGCGGTACCCTCAGCAAAACTTTCTCGTCGTTATGAGGGCGTTAATGAAGTGACAGATCTGCCGCAGATTACGTTGGATCAAATTGCACATTTTTTCCAGCACTACAAAGATCTTGAAGGCGGTAAGTGGGTTGAAGTCCAAGGCTGGGGTGACGCTCGCGCGGCACGCCGGATGATTGATGATGCGGTGCTCAGGGCGAAATCGCCCTAGCGACTAGCCCGAGAGATCCACTGTGTTGATCAGATCGTTTCTTACCAAGGTTGCAGACGGCCGTTTGCGTTCGTATTTTGTGGCAGGGGTATTAATAATTTCTTCCAGCTCACCGGCCTGAATTCCCGCTTGTTCGCGTTCTTGGCTGATATTGCCGTAGGCAGTTGAGCGCTGTTTAGGCTGTCGGTTCAAGCTGCGGACAATATGCCGCATTTGTTTAGATGAGGTTTCTTGACCATGTAGGGTGCCTGCCGCACGGCTGATCGACTCGTTCATCAGTGTGCCGCCTAAATCATTACACCCTGCGTTAAGGCAACCTTTGACCCCTTCATGGCCCATTTTGACCCAACTGGCCTGTATGTTGTTGATGTGGCCATGAAAGACCAAGCGCGCAACCGAGTGCATGAGGATGGCCTCGCGAAAAGTAGGCCCTTTGCGTGCCTGACCTTTGAGGTACATCGGAGCTTCCATATGTACAAAGGGTAAGGGCACAAACTCTGTGAAGCCGCCTGTTCGCTTTTGCAGTTCAAGAATCCTTAGTAGGTGGCGCGCCCAGTGATGAGGCTTCTCTACATGGCCATACATAATTGTGGCGGTTGTTTTGAAACCGATTGAATGTGCCGTCTCCATCACCTCAAGCCATTGATTGGTGTTGATTTTGTCGGCGCAGATCACGGCACGAACTTCGTCGTCAAGAATTTCTGCAGCGGTGCCTGGTAGTGTGCTCAGCCCCGCATCTTTCAATAGTTCGAGGTAGGGTTTTAAGTCCATTTCCAGAGTCGCAGCCCCCTGCCAGACTTCCAGCGGCGAGAACGCATGGATATGCATCTCGGGCACCGCTTTTTTAACGGTTTTGAGAATGTCGATATAGGTTTCGCCGGTATATTCAGGGTGAATACCCCCTTGCATGCAGACTTCAGTGGCTCCTCTGCCCCAAGCCTCCTGAGTACGCCGGGTGATTTCTTCAGGCGCCAAGTCATAAGGGCGGCCGCGTAAATTTTCAGACAGTTTGCCTTTGGAGAAGGCGCAAAACTGGCATTTGAAGTAGCAAATATTGGTGTAGTTGATATTGCGATTTACGACAAATGTGACGGTGTCGCCTGATACGGTGTGTCGCAATTGATCGGCCGCCTGTGTCACCGCGGTGAAGTCGTCCCCTCTGGCTTGGAAGAGCCTTACAATGTCTGCCTCACTGAGTGCTTGGCGGCGTTCGGCGCGATCGAGGATCTCTTGCAGGTCGCCGGATACGTTGCGCGGAGCGTCCATAATGGCGGTCATGATTGCTGCGGGCGGGGCCGTTTGATCATCCCCGGGGCACCAGCTGTCCGTTCGTGGGAACCCTTCGGCATCGATACATTCAACCAAGGGTTCGCGTAGCGACGGTGCCGTCCAAGTTTCAAGTTGCTGGGCGTAAGCTGGGTAGAGGGTCAAGCGCTCGGTCAGAAACTTGCCGGCGGCAGCCGTTTCGCGAGCCAGGTCCTCCAAGTGGGGCCAAGGTGCCTCCGGATTGACAAAATCAGGGGTGACGGGTGATACACCACCCCAATCATTGATGCCGGCGTGGACAATCTGCGATAGAACGCCAGGGCTCAGATTAGGTGGTGCCTGAATGCTCATGGTTTCGCCGAACAGCAGTCTCGCGACGGCGATGGTCCACAATAATTCGTTGAGGTCTGGCTCCGGCGCGTTAACCATTTTAGTCTCCGCTTTTGCGCGGAAATTTTGCACGATCACTTCTTGGACGTGGCCATATTCTTGGTGGATACGCCGAATCGCCAAGAGGCTCTCGATGCGCTCCAGGCGAGTTTCGCCGATACCAATCAAAATTCCGGTTGTGAAGGGGATTTTGGCAATACCTGCGTTACGCAGCGTCTCCAGGCGAACGGCGGGTTCTTTGTCCGGAGAGCCATAGTGGGGCATCCCTTTTTGGCACAATCTGGTGGAGGTTGATTCCAGCATTATCCCCATGGAAGGAGACACTGCGCGTAGCTCGATTAACTCTGCGGGACTGAGGTTGCCCGGATTGAGGTGAGGCAACAAGCCAGTTTCTTCAAGAACGGCCTCAGCGGCAGCCTTCAAATAGGCTGTGGTGCTGGCATAACCCATCTCTGCTAAAGCTTCGCGTGCGGCCTTATAGCGTAATTCAGGCTTTTCGCCGAGTGTGAATAGCGCTTCTTTGCAACCCATTTCTTGGCCGTGCTTGGCAGTTGCGACCACTTCCTCTATGGTCATGTAAGGCGCTTTCAGCTGGCGCGGCACCTGTGCAAAGGTACAGTAATGGCAAACATCTCGGCACAAATGAGTCAGTGGAATAAACACTTTGCGGGAGTAGGTGACAACATTGTTAAAGCCTCGGTCGCGCACAACTTGAGCAACGTCTGCCAACGCACGTGTATCAGAATAACGGGCGAGTTTTAAGGCATCCTCGTCAGATGGCAGGTGACCGCTAAGCGCTGCATCTAGCAGGGGCTGAGCGAACGCGTTTTGGTCGCCAGGTGCGCTAGCTAAATCGTCGGGTGCATGCTGATTATTCATGAGTTATCCAGATTGGGATTCTGTCAGTGGCTCGAGGCGGGCAATGATGCCGGCTTTGTCGAGATAGATTGCGGTCTGGCTTTGCGGATGTTGTTGACTGACAGCCAGCAAATCACAAGGCAGGTCCACATCCAAAGAGAATGCTGTTTTGGGTATGATTTTAGGTGTGATTCCGGCCGCGATGGCGGCATCCACGTGGGGCTGAAAACTTTGGCCGTCGAAAATAAACGGTATGGCAAGTGGCGGCGTGCAAATTAGTCCATTGGTACCCACGCGGTCTGCATCCGGCAGAATGGTGACGCGCTCGTGCTGGGACAGCAGGCAGTCGATTTCAGAGGCTTTGATGCCGGGTACGTCTGCCGGGACAACCATGATCCCGCGCGCGTTGTGATGAGTCACAAGATATTCGGCGGCCTGCGCTAGCGCTTGTGCGAGGTTGGCCTCAGGGCTCTCTGCATAACGCGCCGTGGTGAAGGTCTGGGCGAGCGCTTTGGCTTCAGGGGTGCGCGAAACGATCAGTACACCCGAAAGTTGTGTGCTCTTTGCGAGGCAGGTTAACACGTCTCGTGCCATAGCCAGCATCAGTGAGCGGCGTTCATCTTCACTCAAGACATTGGCTAAACGCTGTTTGGCTCGGTCAAATGTCTTTATGGGAACAATGGCCCACATTGGCTTCTCCCAACTGCAATTAATACGTCGCCTATGGCCCCTATTCGCGCGCCTTTATCCGTTTCACGCGACTGAGTTGCCTTAAGCGTTTGAGCGACTGAATATGCCGATCATGCCCTTCTGACGGCCAGCTTGTTCTGCTGGCTGCCTAATACAAACGATCTCGTGAGCATCTGATATCACTGACCTTGTGGTCTTAACCCGAGGTTCTGCGTGAAATAATCGATGCGACTGCGCCGTTTGAGCCGCACAAGTTAGCACGATGAAATGGGGAGGGATAGTCGGTTTTTTGCCCCATTGTTCGAGTGTTGAGTGTCTGCGGGCTGATTGAGTCTGATTTATGCGAGCTCAGCAAGGAATTTAAGGCACCCTTGGGCGAGCTGGATACGTTTTTTGACCGAGTCCATAATCGTGTCCGTGACGTAGCTTTTTGGGGTGATTGCGGATTGTTGGTCGGCATCCCTTTGGTCCAGAACAAAGCCGCTCAGCAAGTCGCCATAATGCGCAGCTACGGCCGAAGCGGTGGCGGGTATTTTGAGTTCAGCCATCATCTTTGCAGCGGGGCCTTTGATCGCAAGTCCTGCGACGATGGGGGATACGGCGATGACCGGTATTCGTGTCAGCGCCTCGCGCATGCCGGGCAGCGTCAGCACCGGGTCAACTGACACAAATGGGTTGCTCGGGCAGATGATAACGCCGTCGCAGATCGGTAAAAACGATTGAATCAGGGGGTTGATTGTTGCTTTTGAAATGCCGTCAAAGTCGAAACCGGTAACGCGGGGTTCGCAGCGCTCGCGCACAAAATAGTGCTGGAATGCCAGTGTGCCTCGATCCGAGTGAACGAGCGTGCGCACAGGCTCGTCGCTCATTGGGGCAATTACATGTTTGATGCCCATCGCTTTGGTGATGATCGCGGTAGCCTCGGTCAGCGATGCGCCTTGCTTGAGTAAGCCGGTTCGGCGCATGTGCAATGCGAGGTCTTTATCCCCCAAACGGAACCAACTCTGGCCACCCAGACTCGACATTGTCTCAATAAATTGCCAGCTTTCATCGGCCCGCCCCCAGCCCAGTTCGGTATTGTTTTGTTCTGCAAGAGCGTAGGTAAGACTGTCGATATCTGGCGCGATGTGGAGGTCTAAATGGTTGAAATCGTCACCTGTATTGACGGCGAATAGGAGGTCTTGCGCGGGCAGGCATTTGCTCAGCCCTAGAGCCAGTTTGGCGCCGCCCACGCCGCCGGTGATGGCGAGAATTTTAGGCACTAGCGGAACAGGTCCTCTTGGACGGGACGATTAATCATCGCGGCATTGTGGTGTTGTGTTTTTTCAACAGATTCCGGCGCCAGACCGCGCACAAGGGCCAACGGTATTTTCTCCGTTGTCTCGCCCATCACCAGGGTAGCCGCGGCTGCGATGGAGTCGGCTCGATTAATCAATGTCACGCGCAACTCCCGCCCATAAAGGTCCTGCCCGCCGCGGTGATCGTCCAGAACGGTGAATCCTGCGCAACCAATTGCGCAGCCGGTGGTGCCCATCCGCCAAGGACGATTCTGACTATCGGTGATCAGCACACCCAAACGTTTTTTACTGCGTTTACTCAGTTCGCTACACAGGTGCGCCGCCGACTTGTCTGGCTCAGCTGGCAAAAGCAGTGCTTGCTCTCCGCCGCTATGATCAACGTTGGATTGGTCGATGCCCGCGTGGGCGCCGACCAAGCCGAGGCGATGTCGCACGATCAACACGCCGGGCCGTTGACGCATCACCTCTGAAGATTCTTGGAGTATCAGCTCTACCAAGCGCGGATCCTTATCGGTTTCGTCAGCCAAAGTTTTTGCGCGCTCAGAGGGCGTGACGCCGGCCAAAGCGACTAATTGTCCTTCAGCCTTGGATACAATTTTTTGTGCCAGACAAACAATATCACCGTCCTGCAGGGACAGCTGGTTTGCATCAAGAGCCTGGAGAATGAGATCGCTGAGGTTGTCCCCGGGTCGAACCATCGGCACCCCGCTCACAGGAACAACGCTAAAGCCGTTATTTGCAGTTGGGTTCATCGCCTGACTCAGTGTTCCTGGCCGATAATTTTTATGCCCGAATGCGAGAGCAATCCACTCCGATTAATCTGAATAAGGATAGAGGTTAAGGCCTCTGCAGCGGCTGAATTTGCGATGGGTCCGGCGTGCCATGCAGTCATTCCTGCCTCTTTCGAGAGGTCGATGACTTTCTGACGGGCTATTTTTTTGTTGCCGGCGACTAGCACGTCGCATTCAATGGCGACATCCTGTTGGAGTAGATGTGCTGCAATATTCTGATAGGCCGTAACCACCATGACGTCTTCGCCTAATAAGTCCTGAGCGCGCTTGCCCGCGCTGCCTTCAGGTGGCAGTTGAACGGTACCGACTTTAGGTGGCACCAAGGGCACGGTCACATCAATTAAAATTTTACCCGTCAGATTGGCTTTCACGTAATCTAGCGTGGACAACTGGTGGTCGGCGGGTACGGTTAAGACAACAATATCCCCGGCTGCTGCGGCTTCCAGATTTTCCATTGCCTGAGCGGGAGTATCCGGACTGATCTGTTGTAAAGCCGCCACTGCTGTCTGTGCTTTTTCTATGGTGCGTGAGCCGATGACAATTTTATAGCCGGCTTTTGACCAACGAATGGCTAGGCCGGTGCCCAAGTCGCCGGTACCACCTAAGATGGCGATGGTTTCTTTGTCTGACATGTTAAAGTCCGTATAGATAAATTAGGCGCGAGAGTATGCCGTGATTGTGGCTTGAATTAAACGCTCTGGTGCGTAAGCCTGTGGATCTTAATATTTTTTTTGGGGGGTAAGTGATGAGACTTGGCGTGATGATTGGTGCTGATGGTGTGAATAACACATTAGATGACGTGATTGATGTAGCCAAAAAAGCTGAAAAAGTGGGACTTGATAATGTTTGGTTAGCCAATATCTTCAGCTTCGATGCCATAACAGCCTTGGCCCTGATTGGACGGGAGACTCATCGCATAGGTTTAGGCACCGCGGTGACGCCGACTTATCCGCGCCACCCCACGGCAATCGCTCAGCAAGCGCTGACGGCCGCTGCCGCGTCGAATAATCGGTTCACTTTGGGTATTGGACTGAGTCATAAGGTGGTCATTGAAGATATGTTGGGCATGTCCTACGACAAACCTGCCCGGCACATGCGCGAGTATCTAAGTGTCTTGATGCCGTTAGCGCGTGGCGAAACAGCGCACTTTGAGGGAGATCATTACCGCGTTCGGGGTATGGCGCTTAATATTCCCGGCGCCCAGCGGCTGCCGGTGGTCATCGCCGGGCTTGGTCCGGTTATGCTCAAGCTTGCAGCTGAGTTAGCCGATGGTACAAATACGTGGATGGTGGGTCCAAAGACGATGGAAAATCATATACTGCCCGTGTTGCATGCGGCGGGTGCTGCAGCGCCGAGGGTTGTTGCGGGGTTGCCGATAGTGCTCACCACAGCGGTTGATGCGGCAAAAGAAAAAATCGCCAAAGACCTGACCATCTATGGGCAATTGCCCAGTTATCGGGCGATGTTAGACCGCGAGGGTGCAGCCGGACCCGCTGACATTGCATTGGTTGGCGATGAAAACCAATTGCGTGGCCAGATCAAGCGCTTTGAAGATATGGGTGTCACAGATTTTAACGCAGCGATCATGGCTACTGACGATGGGGCGTATTCGCGCACGCTGGATTTCTTGGCCAGCGTGAACAGTTAATTCGCTTGAAGATGAATTACGGAGGATAGCAGGTGGACGCAAACTTGGCTGGTATGCCACAGGGTAAAGAACTGACCTTGGCTCGCGAGTGCCGTGGCGACATTGAGCGGGCAGGGGCGGTGGCAGAACAGGAATTCCGCGTGCCCTCGTCGTTGATCCAGAAGCTGAATTCACACGGTTTATTTGCGATGACCGTGCCTGAAAAATTTGGCGGTGGGCAGAAGCCGGCGTTAGAAAGTTTACGGGTCATTGAAGAAATTTCATATGCCGATAGCGCGGTGGGCTGGTGCGGTATGATTTATTCAACCACCGCGGTTTTGGGGTCTTTTTTATCCGAGCGCTGGGGGCAGACTGTTTACGGAGCGCAGAGGCTCGGTGATACATACTTATCACCGATCACAGCAGGAGCGGCAGCCCCCTCGGGAAGAGGTGAGCGCGTTGACGGTGGCGTGCGCGTTTCGGGTCGTTGGGCGTGGGGTTCCGGTTCCCATCATTGTGATTGGATTTGCGGTGGGACACTGGTTTCACAGGGTGATGATATTTTGCGTTTTGAGAACGGTGAGCCGCAGGTTCATGTTATGTTTTTTCATAAAGACCAAGTCAAGTTGCATGATAATTGGAACCCCTCCGGGCTGCGTGGCACGGGCAGCGTTGATTTTGAGGTTACCGAACAATTTGTTCCAGAAGGGCGTTGGACCGTCTTGGGGTCGTCTCGGCGTCAGATAGACAGTCCTCTTTATCGATTTCCCTTCTTTGGTTTCTTTGCGGCTGCCGTGGCCAGTGTGCCGCTGGGTATTGCGCGACGCGCGGTAGATGATTTTTATGATCTTGCCTGCGGCACGGGGCCTGTGAATAAGACATCATCGATCCGAGAATCGTCGATTACTCAATTAGAGTTTGGCCAAGCTGAAGCGATGGTTGAAGCGGCCAGGCGTTATCTGCAGGATGTTGTTGCACAAGTTTGGGACAAAGTGGTGGCAGGGGAATCGATTTCAGTTGCGGATAGGCGTCATTTGCGATTGGCGGCTTCGCAGGCAACAGTGATGAGTGCGGCTGCCGTAGATAAATTGTATAACGCCGCTGGGGGTGCTGCATTGCAGGGGCATTGTCCGCTGCAAAAACATTTCCGAGATATTCATACGGCCACCCAGCATCGAATGGTAAGTCCCGAGGTGTTGCGTATGGCCGGCGCAGCGCGCCTGAGTGAAAAGGCTGTCAGTTACCAACTTTGATCTGCCCAAAGCATGTATTGAGCAGCCAAAATGCGGGCCCGCCGGGCGCTTGCCGTGCATTGCTAGAGCGGATAAAGTTAGCGCCGTGAAATTGAAAAATCTTACAACCGCCTCGATGGCAATCCTATCGCTGCTCCTTGGTAGCGGTTGTTGTGCCTGCTCAAGTTCAGCTCCGCTGGATGTTGATAATCTTGACATTCAAGCCAGCATGCATGCGCATCACAACATGGCGCCACCGGCAGATAGTAATGATGCCGATCACCATGTTGCTGTTTGTGCTGAACAGCTGGGCGAACCCTGTGCGCAGATGAGCGCAGAGCCGCTCAACGAGAGGGACAACATACGATTTGCGGTGCATCGGTCGGGTGGGCAGGATTTTTATTATACGCAATTTGACGCGGTGGAACTCACCAGCGTCTCATGGTCTCTGCGGTACGTAAATTGGCCGTTGAGAGATCTGCTCAAACTGTTTAGCACGCCTGTGGTGCGTATGGACTTGCAGCTGGAGTAAGCAGCTCCCTTGTGGGGGACTCCCTGATTCCCCCTGTTCACGCCACCAGCCTGGTGCTGAATAAGTCATCCGCCCAACGTTCAAGCCGGCCAGCTTTGGTCTCTAGAGCCTAGAAACTTGGTAGTCAGATAACTTGTTTAAGAAAGCGCAGCGCACATATTTATTATGCGTCTGCGTTCAGCGCTGGTTACCGTTCAAGACAGTTGTTTGAGGCAAATCGATTCATGTTTTTGCAGTTTGAAATAGAAACGGTCATTGGCGATCGGCAGGTCGTTATAACGTGCGCCCGAGTTGCGAGAAAGTGGCTAGGATGGGTACTGGTTTGTGGCGGCATTGCTTGCATCATGCCGCATCGCGGCTATGCCGAGTCCGATCTGCTCGCGGATGAGGTTGCCGGACCAGACCTGTTGACCGTTGACAGCGCGGTGCGTGTTGCGCTGCAGGACAACCCTGGGCTTGCACAGATGCAGGCTCGATATCTGGCGTTGGCGCAGGTCCCTGATCAGGTGGGTGCGTTGCCCGACCCGCTTGTCGAGTTTGGCGCGCTGAATTTCCCGACGGATACGTTTGACCGTACCCAAGAGTCTATGACTCAGTTGCGCCTTGGGGTGAGCCAGGTACTGCCTTTTCCGGGGAAACGTGGGCTGCGACGTACTGTTGCAATATTAGATTTAGAGGCGGCCGGTTTTTCTTTAAATGAAGCTCGCTTGCAGCTGGTGCGCAGTGTGACACTGCAGTGGTGGCGGCTTCACTATACAGAACACGCTTTGCAAATAATCCGGCAAAATGAATTGTTATTGGGCCAATTTATCGAGATAGCCAATACCAAATACGCTACCGGTAAAGGATTGCAGCAAGATGTACTGCTTGCGCAGCTGGAGTTGTCAAAGCTGTTTGATCGAAAAATTCAGCTCAATGCAGACCGTCAACAACAGGCAATTGAGCTGAATATTTTGATGAACCGACCGCCGGATTTTCCGGTGAGTGTCAAAATGCAGCAAAAACGCGAGTTGCCTAATTTGATTGCGCACAGCGATCTTTACCAATTGTCCGAAGGTGCACGGCCGCGTATGCGTCAGATGCACACCCAGGTTGTGGCGGCCCGCACCCGTCTTGACCTGGCGCGAAAAGCCTATTACCCCGATTTTAAAGTAGGCCTGGCATATGGGCAGCGTGGTGGCCGCAACGCGACGCCGGCTGCTGATCGGCGGGCCGATTTCTTTTCGGTGAGCGTCGGTGTTGAGGTGCCACTATGGGCCGGCCGAAAACAAACAAAAGCAGTCTCTCAGCGCGCATTAGAAGTGCAGTCAAATCGTTATGCGCTCAATGATGAGCGGGCATTGATTAGGGCTGAAATTGCGTCTTCTGTCACGGCCTATCAGCGCGCCCGGCGGCAATTATCACTGTTCGAAAGCGGCATCGTGCCGCAGGCAGAACAAACGGTGAAGTCGATGTTGGCGGGTTATCAAGTCAGTGAGGTAGATTTTTTAAATCTTATACGCAGTCAAATGACATTGTTTGAATATCAACTGCGCTATTGGTTGGCGTTGAGCGAAGCGCATCAAGCGCTGGCGGACATTCAAGCTGCCGTTGGAGAGGGAGTGATTTATGAATAAAACGTTGGTTTTTTTGGTTCTGACCAGTTTGGTTATTGGCATTGTCAGTGGTTACGCACTATTTGCTTATTGGCCTCTAGCTGCGCCATCAAGCCATGTGCAGGTCTCGCCGTCTGAACGAGAAAACGGTGCGCCGCAAGTGCTTTTCTACCGCAATCCCATGAACCCGGCGGTCACATCTGCGGTGCCTGCAAAAGACAGTATGGGTATGGACTATGTGCCGGTTTATGCGCAGACACCTGCAAGGGTGGCAGGCGCGGTCGAGATTGATTCTGTAGTTGCCCAGAACATGGGTGTGCGCAGTGCAAAAGTACAGGCAATGTCTTTGGGCCGAGTGATTATGGCAAGCGGGCGCGTTGCCTATGATGAAGAAAGGATGATTCATTTACATCCTAAAGTTGACGGCTGGATAGAGGAAATCAGGGTGGGGAGGACCGGGCAGCGGGTAAATTCTGATGACATTCTGTTGAGCCTTTATTCGCCCAAGTTGGTGGCTGCGCAGCAAGAATATTTGTTGGCTATAGAAAACATAGCGGTACTTCAGCGCAGCCCTGTTGAGCAAATTCGCCAAGGTGCTCAAGACCTGTTGGCCAGCGCGAGAGAACGCTTGCAGTTGCTGGACGTGCCCGAACACCAAATTCATGAGCTTGAACAAAGCGGCGTGGTGAAAAAAAATCTGCATATTCATGCCCCTTGGGGGGGCACGGTTGTGGGGGTAGGCGCGCGTGCCGGGCAGTTTGTTACCCCGATAACCGAGCTTTATCGGTTGGTGGATCTTACCCGAGTTTGGGTCTACGCGGATATTTTTGATTATGAATTACCTTGGGTGAAGCCAGGTGACCGGGTCACGATGACAACGCAGTCGGTCCCCGGTGAAACGTTTTCTGGCGAACTGGCTTATATTTATCCTTACGCGAATGCTAAAACGCGTACCACGCAGGTGCGTATTGTTTTTGATAATTCGGAGGGTTTGCTGCGGCCGGAGGCCTTGGTCGATGTCCGTATAGCGTCAGATGAGCGCCGCTATCCAGCGGTAATTCCGGCGGAGGCTGTTGTCCGCTCTGGCAGTGGACCGCAGGTATTTGTTGTGAAAGCAGCAGGTAAATTTGAACCCAGACAGATCGTTACGGGTATTGAGGCTGATGGTTTTGTTGCGGTGGTCAAGGGCCTTGCCGCAGAGGAACAAGTGGTCACTTCTGCGCAATTTTTAATCGATTCAGAATCTAAATTGCGCGAAGCAATGGCTAAAATGTTGAGCCCCAGTAAGGGCACAACCCCACCGGCTATGCACGAGCATCATCATGATTGATGCAATTATCAAAAGTGCTTTGCGAGACCGCGTTATCGTGTTGTTGGCCGCGTTGGCGATATCAATTGTTGGTTTTTTTGCAGTAAAAAATACCGCATTAGATGCGCTGCCGGATTTATCAGATGTTCAAGTCATTATTTTCACACCCTATGGTGGGCAATCCCCTCAGGTGGTTGAGGATCAGGTCACCTACCCGATCACGACGGCGATGTTAGCGCTGCCGAAAACGCAGGTAGTGCGGGGATACTCTTTCTTTGGTTTTTCTTTTGTTTACATCATTTTTGAGGAGGGGACGGATCTCTACTGGGCGCGTTCGCGGGTGTTGGAGTCAATGAATTATGTCAGTGGCCGCCTGCCCGCAGGGGTTACTCCAACGCTGGGGCCTGACGCCACTGGGGTAGGTTGGATTTACGAGTATGCGTTAGTCGATCGGTCAGGTCGCTATGACTTAGCCGAACTACGTTCTCTGCAGGACTGGTATTTGCGTTATTCGTTGCAAACCGTTGAGGGGGTTGCAGAAGTGGCGTCCGTTGGTGGCTACGTCAAACAATACCAGGTGGAGTTAGATCCCGGTGCATTGCAGCGTTTCAATCTGCCGTTGAATCAAGTTTTACAAGCGATTAAAGACTCAAACAAAGATGTTGGTGGCGGCCTGATTGAAATCGCCGAAACTGAATACATGGTGCGTGGCCTCGGTTATATCCGTTCGCTTGATGACCTGCGCAGTATTGCCGTTGGAATTGATTCAGCAGGCACACCCCTGCGAGTGAGCGATGTGGCTGATGTTCGGTTGGGCCCTGCGCTTCGGCGTGGGTTGGTGGATCTAAATGGTGAGGGTGAAGTTGCAGGTGGTATTGTCATCATGCGATCAGGCGAAAATGCGCTGCAAACCATTGAGGGGGTGAGAGAAAAACTGTCTGATTTGAGCTCTGGATTACCCGCAGGGGTCGAGATTGTCCCCGTATATGATCGCGGTGACTTAATCGAACGGGCTGTGAATAGTTTGAATCTGTCACTGCTGCAAGAACTATTGATTGTCAGTGTGGTAGTGACCCTGTTTTTGCTGCACGTGCAGTCTGTAGTGGTGGTTTTGATCACGCTGCCGCTGGGAGTGCTGATTGCCTTTATTGTCATGCAGGTACAGGGGCTCAACGCCAATATTATGTCTCTTGGTGGTATAGCGATTACCTTGGGTGCAATGATTGACGGGGCGATTGTGATGGTTGAAAACGCCCACACTCGGCTGGCCCTAGCCCGGCAAGACAACCCCCAGGGGCTAACAAATAGGGCCCGCTGGTCTGTTATCAGCGAGGCCTGTCGGGAAGTTGGACCGGCGCTGTTTTTCTCGCTGTTGGTGATTACCGTTGCCTTTCTGCCGATTTTCACGCTGGAGGGGCAGGAGGGTCGTTTATTTAGTCCGCTGGCATTTACGGCCACTTATGCAATGGCGGCTTCAGCGCTGCTGGCCATCACCCTTGTTCCGGTAATGATCGGTTATTTGTTGCGCGGCAAAATCGTAGAGCCGAAAAAAAACCCGTTGAATCGTTTGCTGTTGTGGATACATCGACCAATACTCCGATTTGCGATGCGTTGGCGGATGGTAACGGTGCTTGGTGCACTGGTTCTAATGGGGATTACCCTGTACCCGTTTGCTAAGCTAGGCAGTGAATTTATGCCGCCGCTGGACGAAGGGGATATCGTCTACATGCCGACAACATTCCCGGGTATTTCGATCACCAAGGCCAAAGAATTACTGCAACAAACTGACAAAATTCTTTATCGATTCCCGGAAGTACAGCAGGTTTTCGGCAAAGTTGGGCGAGCCGAAACAGCAACGGATCCCGCACCGCTATCAATGATTGAAACCATCATTCGCCTGAAACCGAAAGCTCAGTGGCCTGATCCTGATAAGACAACTTCCGAGTTGATCTCCGAAATGGATCGTGCGATTGCGTTTCCCGGCTTGGCGAACAGTTGGACAATGCCGATCAAAACGCGCCTGGACATGCTTTCAACCGGTATCAAGACGCCGGTGGGTATTAAGGTCTCGGGTCCGGATTTGGCGGTTTTAGAAACTGTAGCGGGAGAAATTGAGGGGATCATGCAGTCGCTACCCAATACCGTCTCTGCTTTCGCCGATAAAGCGGTGGGCGCCTATTATTTGGATTTTGCGATTAAGCGTGATGAAGCATCACGCTACGGCTTAACAGTAGGTGCAGTTCAGCGGGTCATTGAAAGTGCGATTGGTGGTGTAGAGGCGACAGAAATAGTTGAGGGACTCGAACGATACGCGGTGAACGTGCGTTATCCGCGAGCCCACCGGGACGAATTGGCGTCGTTACGTCGAATTTTAATTACGACGCCGACGGGAGCACAAATTCCTCTCGCAGCGGTGACCCAGATAGATCTGACCCGGGGGCCGCCGGTGATCAAGAGCGAAAACTCACGGCCAAATGCATGGGTCTATGTTGATATTTCGACGTCTGATGTCGGCGGCTTTGTTGCCCATGCGCAACAGGTGCTGGCCGAGCGAGTGGTGCTACCACAAGGCTATACCTTGATTTGGTCTGGTCAATTTGAATACCTGCAGCGTGCCTCTGAGCGTTTGCGGGTTGTGGTGCCGGCGACGCTGTTACTGATCTTTATATTGTTGTACCTGAATTTTCGTAATGTCAGCGCGCCGCTAGTTGTTATGCTCTCGATTCCCTTTGGCTTAGTCGGTGGTGTGTGGCTGATCTATTTCAGCGGCTATAATCTCTCGGTTGCGGTAGCGGTTGGCTTCATTGCTTTGGCTGGCATGGCGGCTGAAATTGGTGTGCTGGTGTTGAGCTTTATTGATGCTGAAATTTCCAAGCGGCGAGTTTTGGCGCCAGACGGTCTGACTTTGGATGACATTAAAGCGGCGGTGGTGCGGGCAACGTCAAGACGGGTGCGTCCGATTGTGATGACGGCGCTGTCAACTATAGCGGGCCTTGTTCCGATCATGCTCAGTAGCGCTGCGGGTTCTGATGTGACCCACCGTATTGCAGCGCCAATGCTAGGTGGCATGGTAACGGTCATGCTGTTGAACCTGTTGGTATTGCCGGTGGTTTACAGTTTTGTTTTACAGTTCAAATTAAAGCGGGCAGGTTCGCCGGATGACTGACGCATTATGTTGAGCGGGTGTTCAGGGCATCAATGGCGGGAATCAGATGTTCCACCATCAGTTTGGTCTGATGCAGCATGTCCTGCGTGCCCGAGGCGATGGGGCGAAGAATGAATTTCGCGATGCCTGCTGCACAAAAGTCGTCAACCAAGGTCATCATTTGCTCGAGGCCCCCTACCGCTGTATAGCCCTGAGCGGGTTTGCCCAGCCGTTTCTCAAGAGCTTGATTATAACGTTTGACGATTGGTTCGTTTGGATCCCCGAAACGGAAACCGAAGCCGGCGCCAAAGTGATCGTCGTCGATTTTGCGGCCTAATTCTCCCGCTCTTTGTTTAATTGCTTTGACGACGGGGGCGATCTCTGCCGCGGTCTCGATGCCCGCCTGCCAGCCTGTTCCCCACATTGCGGTTCTTTCAATGGCTTTGGGTGCGGAACCCCCAACCCACAGCGGCAGTGGGGTTTGTACTGGTTTTGGGGCGATGCTAGCTTCACGAAGTTGAAAATATTCACCTTCAAAGGTTACTTTGTCCTCGCGCCATAGTCGGGCCATGATTTGCAGGCCTTCGTCGGTGCGTTTGCCACGCCCTTTGGTGGGCGTACCCGTGGCGGTATAGTCTTTAGACAAGGCGCTGCCGATGCCAAACGCCGGTAGTAACCGTCCATCACTGAGCACGTCAATTGTGGCGCACTGTTTGGCCGTCAAAACAGGATGGCGGAGCCCGAGGCTGGCGACATTCATGCCAAATTTTAAGTTTTTGCTTCCCCCAGCAAGGGCTGCCATGACGCTCATGACCTCTAAGTTCGGCACGGTGTCGATGATCCGATCACTTTGCCATAGCGAGTCAACGCCGCCGTTGTCGCATAAATCTACCCACTGCCAAAAGCCGCGAGCGTCGTCAAAATTGAAGTTTGCAATGCCAATGCCTGCGCCGTAGCCCATGATTTATCCCTAGATTAGATGAATGATTGGCGATTCGCGGCGGTGCTCAAAGAGCGTGCAGCTCATCGCTGGCGTGTTTAAGTTGTTATGTTAAGGGCTAATTCAGCCCTCGCAAAGACGAAATAGTCAGGATGACCGTGGCATTGTGCTCTCTCGGGGACAGCTGTCCAGTCAAGCTGAAATTGGCCCTGCAGGCATTGCTGAGCAATTTATATCCAATTCCAAGTTTGGGTGATAAAAAGCTAAGCTTGTATTTTTCGTTGGTGCGCGGATGAGTGGATTGAATTTAGTTGCAGAGATTGGCGCCACGCAAGCTGTCTTCCAATATTGCAGCGAAGGGCGTTTACATGGTCCAGTGGTTGAGTTACCCACACCGTTGTACAAGCGAGCAAACGATCTGTTGGGAGATGCGCTAGCCGCATTGGGTGGGGGTGCACCCCAGCGGGCGTTATTGGCGATAACAGGCGCTGACGGAATTGTTGACTCAGCGTCGGGGTCGAATGCGGGGTTGAGTTTTACAGCAGGAGATTGCGCAGCAGTTTTAGGTTGTCCGGCACGTGTGGTTGATGGCTTCTACGGGCTGGCGAACGATGTGCTCGATGAGCACCCGTTGTTGCAGATTGGTGGTGATCGTTTGCAAGCCAAGACTAGGTTTATTTTACGATCAAGCCGTGAACTGGATATGGCCATACGTTACCCGGTGTTGGCAGAGCGAGCAGAGTCGCAGCAGCGGTGGCAGGTGGTGATTTCTCGAGGCGGTCATGCTGACTTGGCGCCGGGTAATCATCTTGAAATGGAGTTATGGGGTGCACTGATCACGCAGCATGACTGCGTCAGTTGGTCAACTGTGCTGTCCGAGCCCGGGCTGCAGCATTTATATCAGGCAATGTGTGCAGTCTGGGGTATGTCGCCTCAGGTGCTTTCGCCCCATGAGATTATGGCGCAGGGAGTTGATATGTCTGAGCCGGTATGCCACCAGACGTTGGAGACCTTTTGTGGTTTTCTTGGTGCGATGGCGGGGAATATGGCGGTTACGCTGGGGGCCACCGGTGGGGTTTATGTCAGCGGAGGCTTACTTGCGCAAATGTCGGAGTTTTTGCTGACTAGCCCTTTTCGTCGCCGGTTCGACGAGCGGGGTGCGATGACTGATTTGGTTCGAAATGTGCCGGTTCTAGTGCTTCTTGAGCAGGGATCAGGTGTGGCTGGTCTGGCGCGCAGTCTGGCCCAGACCGTGCCTGAGTGAGCCCAATCGGGTTGGATAAATTCGGGTTTAGCCCGCCTGATTGCGTCCGCGATCTTGTATGGCCGCCCGTCGCGCGGCAACTTTCTCAGAGCGCACTTCTTCTTTGGAATGTGCGCGACTGGCTTCAAGTTCAATCTCTATGCCGTTTTCCAAAGTGGTTGCCCAACCCTGATCCATGATCTTTTTGATTGTTTTCCGGGTACGCCTGTCAGTGGTCGTGATGTCTCTGGCTAGCTGCCTGCAGGTAGTCATCAACGCCTCTGCTGCCACTACTCGATTGACCAGGCCCCATGCGCAGGCAGTTTCGGCGTCCAGATAGTTTCCTGTGAGGCTCAGTTCCTTGGCTCGATTGATGCCGATTAAGCGCGGTAGGCGTTGCGATAAGCCCCAGCCAGGCACCACGCCCACCCGTGCGTGGGTGTCCGCAAATTTTGCATTTTCGCTGGCGATCAGAAAATCACACATCAGTGCGATTTCGAAACCGCCGGTGATGGCAAATCCGTTGATCGCGCCGATAACTGGTTTGCTCATGGCGCCGATAATTTTGCTGAGATCCTCACTGGTAAGGCTGGTTTCTGCAGCAATTTCACCGCCAAGTTCCTTCAGGTCCAAGCCCACAGTAAATGCGCGGCCTGCGCCCGTTAAAATGACCACTTCAACCGCAGGATCTTGCTCCAACGCGGCGAAAACGTGCGCGATTTGGTTGCGTAGAGCCGTCGACAATGCGTTTAAGGCTTCGGGTCGATTGAGCGTTACAGTGGCGATGTTTTCATGCTGAGTAACCAACACAAGCGGGTGTTTCATGATAGTAGGTCTCGTAAGGTGTTGTTAAAGAACCAGTCTAGCGGTGAATCTGCTTTCTTCGCAAAGCCGAACACGCTAGCATCTTACGTTTAAACGGCGGTGATTTGGGGGTGAGTGTGCAATTGGCGGACTATATTGTGAGCCAAAGTTTGCAAATCAATAATCGTTGCTTGCGCTATCTGGCAGATTGGGACGTTGACCAAACTCAGATGTCCGTCAATCATGGACCTGTTCATGCAGAAGCCCATACCGCTTATGCGGAGAGCCTGCTGGCGCTAGACAGCCGTCGATTGGTCAGTTTGTGGTTGTTGATGCGGCCGGCTTGGAAGAAAAGTGGGGCGCAAACCACTGCCCATGTGGAGACTTTAAGCGTTTGTGCGCAAACACTGACTGAGGCGACGAGCACCCGCCGTCTCGCCTTGCGCCTAGCCAATTCTGCGGCGTTGGATCAGGACGCGCAGGCGATCCTGACGGTGGCCCGTAATCTGCCCGCTGAGAATCCGCCCGCTTGGGATGAATTGAATAATCTATTTGGTCAAGACAGTCATTTCTGGCGTAAGTCGCGGGGTTTTAATGTGCTCGATGATGCCGCCTTGCAGGCGCGGGTATCTCGCAGCTATCGCAAAGCTTATCGCTTACGCAATTGCCTTGGTGAAGATGTTGGTGCAGGGGAAGATCGAGCGTTTTTGGCGGTGAAGTTGCATCGTTGGGTACAACTGAGTGTTCACCAACTTGAGCTTTTGCGCTCAGGATTGTCAGATGCGGGCCGGGCGCAATTATGGTATCTCGATAAGTTGTCCGACACGCTGCGCACGCGCGCTGATTTACAGCGACTCAAACAAGCAACAGTCTTGCTTCATATTGCGCCATCAGCGCGCACGCAGGTTGAGTTCTATGTAGATCAGCAGATTGGAAAAATGGATATGCGTATAGCTCGCCTGGTTAAAGGCGCTTTCTCTTCAAAGCCGAAATCGATGGCGCTGGCGCTAGAGCAGGCTGTAGGTGATTTAGGCCTACGTTCGGTCAGTTTGATGCAACCCGCAGGGGTGGCAGTTCGACCGGATGAGATGGCGACTCAACAGATGACGGCTGAGCAACCCAGTATGGGTTTGCCCGATCGAGAATAGCGGCATGCGTGGCGACAGAGTTGTGTTGAAGCGCGGGCTTTTTATGCTGCTGACGCTAATGTGTTTCATCAAACCTGTTTGGGCGGTTGACCATGGTACATCTTGGGGCCCGGATGTAGGCACTAAGGCCGTTGAGGTGGCTGCGCATGATCAAACAGGGTCTCCCCGGATTTTGAGTGATTTGGCCGGTGAGCAGGGGCTGCTGTTGCTCCTGAGTCGCTCCGTCGTCTGGTGAAGTTATTGCAGAGACCAGTTGGTTCAATTGGCGAGGTGGCAGGAACGATTTGATCAACTTGGGGTCAATGTTGCAGGTATGACCTACGACGGCATTTCCGGGCTTGCAAGTTTTCATGCGCAGCAACAGTTGGCCTTTCCTCTGCTGCGTGACGTAGGGGCTAAACATGTGAATGCCCTTGGGGTGCGGAATCAGGATTACAGCGCAGGGCACCAAGCCTATGGAATACCGCATCCAGGCATTTTGCTGATTGCGCCTGATGGTATGTTGTTAGCAAAATTTGCTGAACCAGGGTTCAAGGAACGACCGAGTTTTGAACACGTTTATGAGGAAGTTGAGAAAATTGTACAACTGCGTTGATGCTCAAATGGCGGCAATACTTTTGATGGCGCGCCGGTTAGGTCGCCTCCTGATTTTGATGAGTCTGCTGGCCGGTGGCCTGGCAGGCTGTAGTGCTTTGGTGAGTTCAACGACGCAGTCGTTTGCGGAAGATCTGTCGACGGCGATTTTGGATAACGATGATTTGGAAATGATCCGCGATGGTGCGCCGGCTTATCTGATTTTGGTGGATACTCTGGTGTCCAGGTCACCAACAGATCCCTACATGTTGCAGCAGTCAGCCAAACTGCATTCTGCCTATGCGGCCGCGTTTGTGATGGACTCGCGCAGAGCCAAGCTATTGCATGCCAAAGCTAAGCGTCAAGCCCTGGATTCGGTCTGCTACGCGTTGAAAAACAGTTGCAAGCTCGACGAGCGTCCTTATCGAGAATTTGAGGCTTGGTCCGCTCAGCTTGGTCTAAAAGATGCCCCCATTATATATAATTTGGCGGTCACCTGGGCAGGCTGGGTTCAGGCCAATAGTGATGATTTCAATGCCATTGCCGAGTTGGCTCGTGTGAAAGCGCTGATGCTGCAAATCGCGCGTCTGGACCCAGCGTACGATAATGGTGGTGTTGCGTTATATTTGGGCGTGTTGGAAACGCTTTTCCCTCCTGCCATGGGGGGTAAGCCCGAGGTGGGAAGGCAATACTTTGAACAAGCGATAGCGGCATCTCAGGGTAGAAATTTGATGGCTAAGGTCATGTTTGCAGAGCAGTACGCTCGCTTGGTGTTCAACCGAACACTGCATGATGAATTATTGGAACAAGTCAGTGGGGCGCCTGCGCGTGCAGAGGGTTTGACGCTGATGAACACGGTGGCTAAAGAACAGGCTCAGCGCCTTTTGGATTCTGCGGATGATTATTTCTAGATACGTTTGGGCCAGCTTGGCGGTTTTGCTGCTGATTTCAAGTTGGGGTGCACACGCAGCGACTTTAAAAATAGCGACGATCTCGCCCGAGGGGTCTGCTTGGATGGCCGCTCTGCGAGAACATGGCAAAGCCATCGAGCAACGCACAGATGGCGCGGTGAAGCTCAAGTTTTACCCTGGCGGGGTGATGGGGGATGACAAAGCGGTCTTGCGCAAAATTCGAGTGGGGCAGCTGCACGGCGCTGTATTGACAGCGGGGGGCATGCTGCAAAATTACCCGGATATTTCGCTGTATAACCTGCCGATGATGTTTCGCAGTAACGCAGAAATCGACTATGTGCGTCAGACGATGGACGCAGATTTGATGCAGGGTTTGCGTGCGCAAAAATTTGTTGGATTTGGTTTGGCTGAGGTTGGTTTTGCCTATCCGATGACACAGGTACCCGCGACCAGCGTGCAACAGATGCGGGAATTAAAGGTGTGGACCCCAGATAACGATTTAGGGTCATTACATGCGTTCAACGCATTTGACGTGTCGCCTATTCCCTTGCCTATGTCTGATGTACTGGCGGGTTTGCAAACGGGTCTGATCAATAGTGTGGCGTCACCACCGATTGGCACCATCGCGCTGCAGTGGCATACGCAGGTTCAATACGGTCTTGAACTGCCGCTGCTGTATGTTTACGGTTTGTGCGTTATGGCGGAACGACCTTTTGAAAAACTGACGCCAGAACATCAGGCTATCGTTGAGCAGGAGCTCAGTCTAGCGGTGCAACGGGTTGATGAATCCTCACGTCGAGACCACGAAAGTGCTAAGTCAGCCTTGGTTAAGCAAGGTATTGTTTGGCAATCGCCCAGTGAAGGTGAGCTTCAAGAGTGGCTTAATCTCGCCGAGATAGCCCGTCAGAAGCTGATTGATACCAACTATGTGTCTGCCCCCATCTATCAGAAAACACTTGATTTACTGAGCGAGTATCGGTCCGCAGGTGATTAGCCGGCTGATCAACCTGGTGCTGCGTATCGAAGACGCGCTGCTGGCTGTTTTACTGACGGCCATGATTGGTATTGCTGCGGGTCAGGTGCTTTTGCGCAATCTCTTTGATGATGGTTTTTTCTGGGGGGACAGCGCGGTGCGTGTCGCTGTGCTGTGGATTGCCATGTTGGGTGCAATGGTGGCCTCTAGGCGGGACGAACATATTCGGATTGATATTGCCGGTCGTTATTTACCTGAAACCTTGAAAAAGTATGTGGATCGCCTGGTCTGTCTTGCTACCTGTGTTCTGCTCATGATTTTTACTTGGCACAGTATTGATTTTGTGCGCTATGAATATGAAGACGGTACCCTGGCGTTTGCTTTTGTGCCCGCCTGGCTCTGTGAGGTCATCATACCCGTGGGAGCGGGCGTGATGAGTCTACGTTATGGTCTCTTGGCCGTTAGGCGGCGGCAACCCACATGATTGTGCTGGGTGTGGCTCTATTAGTGCTTTTGGCGATAGCCGGAACGCCGCTGTTCGCCGTGCTGCTAGGGGCAGCGATGCTGGGTTTCTACAGCGCAGATATAGACTTGGCGATTATTGCAATTGAGCTGTATCGCATTGTCGATACCCCTTTATTGGTTGCATTACCATTATTCACCTTCAGCGGATACTTGCTCAGTGCGGCAAAAACCTCTGAGCGTTTGGTTGACTTGGTGCAGAGTATGTTCGGCTGGTTACCCAGCGGCTTGGCCATCGTCGGGTTTGTCACTTGTGCGGTATTTACGGCGTTGACCGGTGCCTCGGGAGTGACCATTGTAGCGCTCGGTGCGCTGCTCCTGCCGGCTTTGAAACAAGCAGGATTTTCCGAGCGCTACAGCATGGGTTTGATTACATCATCGGGCAGTTTGGGTTTGCTTTTGGTGCCGTCTGTGCCGCTTATTTTGTACGGCATCATTGCCCAGCAGATAGGGGTGGGTGAGCCTTTTACCATCGTCGACTTGTTTATAGCGGGTGTTTTGCCGCTGCTGCTGATGCTTGGTTTGTTGACCGCTTGGACGTTGTGGGTCCACCGGGGTGGGGTTATTCCTCGAACGCGTTTCACTTGGCCGAAGGTGAGAAAATCATTGATTGCCGCGCGCTGGGAGTTGCCTCTACCGTTTATTGTTTTGGGCGGCGTGTTTACCGGCGTATTTGCGGTTTCTGAAGCGGCGGCTGTTACGGCGCTGTATGTTCTCATTGCTGAGGTGGTCCTTTACCGAGAAATAAAGATCTCGCAGGTGCCTAAAATCATGGTTTCATCTATGACAATGGTCGGCGGCATATTGCTGATTTTGGGTATTGCATTGGCATTTACCAACTTTTTAGTGGACGCTGAAGTCCCGCAGTATTTGTTTGAGTTGATGCAGCGATATATCTCAAGTCCGCTTGGGTTTTTGCTGTTTTTAAACATTTTGCTTTTGTTTCTTGGGGCCATACTGGATATTTTCTCGGCGATTGTGATTATGGTGCCACTGTTGTTACCCGTTGCAGCCAGCTATGGTATCCACCCTGTACATTTGGGGATTGTCTTTTTGGCCAATATGCAGATTGGGTATTTCACGCCGCCGGTGGGTATGAATTTATTTATTGCCAGTTATCGGTTCGATAAGCCGTTGTTAGAGCTTTATCGAGCGGCATGGCCGTTTATGGTGGTCCTGTTGGTGGCTTTGGGTGTCATTACTTATGTGCCGGCGTTGAGTTTATGGTTGATTCAATAGGGGTCGAGAGCCAAGATCGGCTGTCCCCCGGGGTGTCGCGGGTGAGGGTTTTTCTGTTCATAGGCCTGATCTGTTTAAGTGTGGTTTGGATAGGAAGTGCGCGTGCGGAATCATCGCCTGCGGCGATTGCACAAGGCACAGTTGACCAGTTTCATGCCGCGTTAAACGCTGCCATCGAGATTGATAAGCACCGCGATCGCGAGTCTGCTTTATTGCCGGTAGTTCAGGGCCTGTTTGATGTGCCGCGTATCGCAGCGATTAGTCTTGGGCGTACTTGGCGGAAACTCGATGGCGGGCAAAAAGACGAATTTGTGCAGCTGTTGACGCAACTGATCGCGGCAACTTATGCAGGCCGTTTTTCTTCGGCAAGCGATCTTGAGTTTGATGTTGAAGAGGTGGCGGCGGTAAAACAAGGCCATGTCGTGCGCACTCAACTGCGCCGTGATGAGGGCAAGGATGTTTCGTTAGACTACCTTTTGCACGATGGGCGAATTTTCAACGTGATTGCCGATGGCGTGAGTGATTTGTCGTTGCGACGAGCGGATTACAACAGCATTATCAAAAATGAAGGGTATGTGCAGCTCACGGTTTACGTCCGAGCAAAGTTAACTCAGGCCAGAGATTTGCCGTGAGATGCAGAGCGATAGTTTTGCTGATGGGCGGGCTGCTCTTAAGTGCATGTTCCACACTAGAGGGTCCAGCATATGGTGTTTATGACCCGTATGAGTCGTCTAACCGCACCCTCTATGACGTGACGGACACGGTCGATCAAGCGGTAATGATACCTGTGGCAAAGGGATATGACGTGGTTGTGCCCAATGCCCTGCAGCAGGGAGTGCTCAACGTATTTCAAAATCTGCGTGGTGTAGGCAGTGGTATAAATGGATTTTTACAAGGCAAACCCAAAGCAGGTCTGACCGATTTGACCCGCGTCGTGATTAATTCTACGTTTGGCGTTGGTGGCCTATTTGACCTTGCGTCGCGGGCCGGCCTGCAGAATCAAGATGAAGATTTTGGCCAAACTTTGGCCGTTTGGGGGGTGAAGCGATCACGTTATATCTACTTTCCGTTTTTGGGTCCTTCCACGATTCGAGATCTACCCTCGGCCCTTTTTCGCGGTGCGGTGCCTGGCCTGATATTAGGCCGCTCATACCATTGGAGCGTTACCGTAGTGGATGTTGTCAGTAGTCGTGCAAATTTGCTGACAGCAACAGGTGTGCGTGATGCCAGCGCGATTGACCCCTACGCGTTCACTCGAGATGCTTTTTACCAGAGACGGCAATTTCAGATCTACGACGGAAGTCCGCCGCTGGATGCTTTTTTTGACGATTTTGAGGACCTTGATGGGTTTGATGAGCCCTACGAGGAACAAGAGTCTGCGGCATTAGATGAATAGAGTTTTACTTTGGTGGGTGGATGGTGTTGTTCGGCGTGCGGGGTTGACGCTGATTGCGATCGCGGTGCTTACGGCGGCTTCAGGCTGGATCGCCGTCAGCCAATTTCGCATCAATTCGGACTTAGGCCAGCTGATCAACCAGGGTGCTTCTTGGCGAGCAGACTTCGATCATTTTGAAGCCCAGTTTCCAGATTTGGTGCGGACCGCTGTGGTGGTTGTCAGTGCCGATTCGATAAAAAAAGTGGAACAAGTAACCCAGCAGGTGTTGGCCTACTTACATGAACGGCCGCAGCAATTTAGTGCAGTCTCGGCACCGGGCAGTGAGGCATTTTTCCGAGATCACGCTTTTTTGTATATGGACCTAGATTCGCTAGACGATATGACCGATAGGCTTGCAGAGGCGCAGCCTTGGCTATCTGCTGTTGCTGAAGATCCGAGTCTTCGAGGTATTTTGCGTTTGGTTGGGGAAGGTGTAGACCAGAGTGCGCCGGCAGGATTCGCCACTGTTCTTGAGCTGCTTAGCGACTCTGCACGTGAGGTTCTGGCCGGGGGCCGAGGGGAGGTGCAGTGGTCAGACGAGCTTTTGCAAACTCAAGGCACGACTTATCAGCTGATATATCTCAAACCCAATTCTAGTTTTGGTGAGCCTCTGCCCGATGCAAAGATCATGTCCGAGCTGCGGTCTATGTTTGCCACTCTTGATTTGCCTGCGGGTGCGGCAGTTAATTTGACCGGCGAACTTGCGCTTCAACATGAGGAAATGGAAGCTGCAGTGACTGGCGTAGGCTTGGCAGGATGGCTTGCTTTGGTTCTGCTTTTGGTTGTCCTGATATTTGGTGTGCGCTCGCTAAAAATCATACTGGCTACTTTCAGTCTTTTAGCCATCGGTGTGCTCTGGACCAGCGCGTATGCGATGCTGACCGTTGGTGAATACAATACGTTGTCGCTCGTGTTTGTTGTTATGTTTTTTGGCTTGGCTGTGGATTTTGCGCTGCATTTTTCGCTGCGTTATCAGGAAGCAATTAATTCAGCGCAGACTGATGTTCCGGCTGCTCTGCATGTGAGTACTGAGAGTGTTGGGCGAGCAATCACGCTCTGCACCTTAACAACTGCGCTGGGTTTCCTTGGGTTTTGGCCGACAGATTACCAAGGCCTTGCCGATCTTGGGGTCATCAGCGCGGGCGGAATGTTGGTTGCATGGTTTCTTACGTTTACTTACTTGCCGGCTTTTTACGCGGTCTGTGGCGCGCCTAAAGTGCATATGATGAACCTGCCGACCAGTGATCGAGTGGTCACATGGTTATTAGGGCATCGTTCTACAGTGGTCATTGCGGTGTGTCTTGCCGTTGTGCTTGCCGGATACGGCGCCATACAAACACGCTTTGATTATAGTGTGCTTGCGCTGAAAGACCCGCAGGCTGAGTCCATGCAAACCTTGCGCACGCTGCAGCGAGAAGGATTATCCACCGACTATCAGCTGGTTTTGGTTGGGCCTGCAACCGCTGATTTGAAAGAGATTGAACAATTAGCTGTGGTGGATGAAGTGCGGACGCCGCTTGATTGGGTGCCCGAGGATCAGCAAGAGAAATTGTTAGTGATAACGGATATCGAACAACTCTTGTTCACGGCATTAAATCCCTCTGTAGCCCTGCCACCACCCTCCGCTGATGAGCTGCGTATGCGCGCTAAGGACGTGGTCTCGCGGATTGATGATATTCTGATTGAAGATCAGCCCGGTCAGGTATTGCCGCTGGATGTCCTGAAGGTATTCCGGGATCAGCTTCGGGCGATGAGTCTTGCTACGGATCAGCAGTGGCAGCGCTGGAGATATGCGGTGGTTGATAATTTACTCGAGGAATTGCGGTGGATAGGCCGCGCGACCAGCGTAACAGAAGTGGATTTTGCAGGGTTGCCGCAGTCTTTGCGGAGCCGCTTGGTGGCACCTGATGGTGAGGTGATGACGGTTATCTTACCTGCGCAAGATATCGCCCAAGTCAGTGAGTTGTCGACGTTCATTACACAGGTCAGAACGTTGGCACCAACGGCTACCGGGCGCCCCGTGATTGAGTGGGGCGTGGGTGGGATCGTGGTGACTGCCTTTTTAGAGGCCCTGGTTTTTGCCATTGTCGCCATTGTGATTGTTTTGCTGATTGCATTGAGACGTGTTTCTTTGATTTTGATGATTTTATTGCCGCTGGGTTTGGCCGCTGGGTTGTCGCTTAGTTTGGCCGGTGTAATGGGGTTGTCTTTAAATATGGCTAATATTTTAGTGATTCCGCTGATATTCGGTCTGGGAGTGGATAATGGGATTCATGTGGTCGACCGCTATTTAGGTGAAGGTGATGTTGGTCATTTAATCCAATCCAGCACGCCGCGAGCGGTGTTGCTGTCTGCCTTAACCACCATTGGCGCTTTTGCTGCACTGTCGATTTCTCCGCACGCGGGCACCGCCTCGATTGGAGCGTTGTTAACCATTGCCATTGGCCTGTTGCTGTTGATAACCATTTTTGTTCTACCGGTGCTGTTGGCATCCCAACGCTCAATTAGATGACACTTTGGTTTCGGGCTCTGTTCGTTTTTGTTTTAGCGGGCGCTTGTCTGCGCGTTTTTTTTCTATTTGTATACCCTCAGGATCTCTCCCTGCCCGGGTTTTCGGGGATAATTTTTGGATTAGTGAACGACGCTGCGGCGTTTGCGATGGTGGCCGGCGTTGTGGCTTTGGCCGGCTATCTCGGGCTATATTTTTTTCGTGCTATGGTTTTAGTGGCCATTGCCGTGATCCTTATTGTTGGTGTGGCTGAGGTTTTTTTCTGGCAGGAATTTCAAAGTCGCCTCGACCGCTTGGTGTTTCACTATCTGGCGTTTCCGAAAGAAGTGCTGGTTTTTCTTGACGAGCAGTTTTATCTGAGTCTATTGATATTGCCCTTCTGCTTGCTGGTTTGGGTTATATATCTTGGCCTGCAACGTTCCGGGCTGGATAGTCATCGGGCGCAGCACAGGCCCTTATGGATAGTCATGGGATTGATTGTGCTTATTTGGGGAGAGCCCTTAGGGCAGTCGAACGGGCGCGTGGTCTCTGAATTTGTCAGTAATGGTTATTTGGGGGTGCTCAAGGCGGCTCGCTATCGTGAAGATGGGGTCGCTTGGTTGCAGCAACCACAGGCCGGTCAGATTTTGCAGCGTCCAAGAATCACAGATAGCTCTGTGGATGAGATCATCAAGCGGGAATTGAGCCAAAAGCGCCATGTGATGTTGATCATCGAAGAATCATTTGCAGGTCCAGTGTGGATGGACTCGGTCTTGCGAGAACAATATCTACCCAACTTTACCAAGCTGTCTGAGCAAGCGCTGGATTTCTCGCATATGTATGCGCCGGGTTCGCGAACGACTCGTGGACTCGAGGCGCTGCTTAATGGCTTTATGCCCCTGCCAGGCATATCTACGACGCAGCGCGCGCAAGCTCATAAATTGCCCTCGCTGGCTCGTGGAATGCAAGCGGGCGGTTTTTATCCCGCGTTTTTGTATGGTGGCTGGCCCGGGTTTTCTAATTTCTCAGCTTACTGGCAGGGGATGGGTTTCGCGCAAATCTGGACGCGTGAAGACTTTGACGAGCCATTTGAAACGAGTTGGGGGGTGGCCGATGGTGCCTTGTTTGATCGGATACTAATAGAAATGTCTGACCTTACTCAGACTAATGAGCGGGTATTCTTGGCGACATTGACGGTGTCACATCACCGCCCATATGACATTCCTTCGGGTAAAATTGATTATCCATCGGATGAGCGTTCCAGCGTATACGCAATGGCCTACGCGGATCATGCGCTGGGTGAATTTTTTCGTGCTGCGAAAAAAGAAGCTTGGTTTAAAGATACGCTGTTTATCGTAGCGGCAGATCATGGGTTGAAGCCGCAAGGTGATGCTTTGATTCCTGTGGGTAGCTATCGTATCCCGATGTTGATGTTCGCAGAGGGTATGACACCGCGGAAAATGTCAGGTATGAGCTCGAGTATCAGTTTGCCTGCAACGCTGATGCACCTTTTCAACATTGAGCACGGTGAACCGTTTATGGGTGAAAACCTTCTGTGTGATTGCGACACGATAGTCCCTGTGGAGTATGGTTATCACATTGGCTTGTTAGAACGCGAGTATCTTCACGTGGTTCGAGCTGATGGCCAGTATGCGCAATGGCACTATGACGCGACAGATCTCTCACAGACGTTATCTCCCTCCTTTGAGGTTGAGTCTGTTGATGCCCGGCGGCGTTATCGCCAGCGGGTGATCGCAGCGTTCGCGCCCGCCTATCAGTGGTTTTATGGATCAGATATCAGCGGCGAGCCATTACTTTAAATGGACCGTTTTGAGGTCGTGAGCCAACAAACTGAGCATTTGTTTCAGCGGCAGGGCCTGACTGAATAACCAACCTTGCGCATACTCACATTGGTGCTGTTTTAGGAAGGCCAGTTGTTCTTTGGTTTCGACACCCTCAGCGACTACCTCCATCTTCAGTTGATGGGCCATGGCAATGACAGCGCGTGTAATGGCCATGTCGTCCGCATTGGAGGGTAAATCGACCACAAAACTCCGGTCGATTTTTACCGTGTTGATGGGAAAACGTTTCAAATAATTGAGTGATGAGTAGCCGGTCCCAAAATCGTCGATGGCCAGACGCACGCCCAGCTTGGAAAGCTGATTGATCGTATTTTGTGCTGCATTGATGTCTTGCATCAACATGGTTTCGGTGATTTCAATTTCAATGTTCTGGGGGTCGAGTTCTGCATCCAGGAGGCTTCGGCGCATGGTTGCCACCAAGTTCGGATCACGGAATTGTCGCGGTGAAATATTGATGGCGACCTGTATAGGGGTTTGCTGTTGAGCTGAGAGCACTTGGCAGGCGTGGCATGCTTGTTTAATGACCCATGCGCCAATATCGATAATACTGCCGGTTTCCTCTGCCACCGCGATAAACTCGTCAGGGCCTATCAGCCCAAGGTCGGGGTGATGCCAGCGGATCAGGCTTTCCACGCCTACGATGCGGTGATCGCTGAGGGAAATCTTGGGCTGATAAAACAACTCGAACTCATCCCGTTCCAATGCCTGGCGGATTTGATATTCAATCCTTAGGCGGTTTGCTGCATTGATGTTGAGGTCTTCTGAATAAAACTGATAGTTATTGCGGCCATGCTCTTTGGCTTTATACATCGCCAGGTCGGCGTTTCGCATTAGCTCGTTTGGGTCCAGCGAGTCATCTGGCAGCATGCTGATGCCGATACTGGTGGTGACAATCAGTGGATAGCCCGAAATCTGAATAGGTTCACGCAGATGGTTGAGGATTTTTTGCGCGACAGCGCCGGCGTCATGGGGTGCCCCAATTTCAGTGAGCAGTATGGTGAATTCATCACCGCCGGTGCGTCCAACGGTATCGGTGCTGCGCACGCATTGCTGTAAGCGGGTCGCGACCTCGCGCAAAAGTTGATCTCCCATTTGATGCCCAAGGGTATCGTTAACGCGCTTGAAATTGTCGAGGTCCAAGTACAGTAAGGCGCTGGCGCGCTTGTTGCGCAGGCTTTGCTCGATTGCGTGCTCTAGACGTTCATGGAACAAGCGCCGGTTTGCGAGGTTGGTCAAAGTGTCATAAAACGCCATGCGCTCCATGCGTTGCTGGCTGCGCTTGATGCTGGTGATATCGGCGATTTGCACGATGTAGTATTGGGCTTGCCCCTGGCTGTTTTTTTGCAGAACGGTGTGGAAGTTAGTCCAGAGCTCTAAGCCATTATTACAAATCATGCGGCGTTCGGAACGATTCGAAACGTTATTGTTGGTAGTCATTGAGGATAGACTGTCGTTCAGATCTTTATGATCCTCCTCAGGTATTAGGCGTGAAATGTGTAAGCCAGATAGTTCTTGCTCGTCATAGGCTAATAGCTCTGTTGCCGTGCGGTTGGCCTGAAAAACCCGACCCGTCAGGTCGATGAGCATGATGCCAAATGGCGCGTTTTTGAAAATACCGCGGAAGCGTTCTTCGCTGCTGCGCAGTCGCTCCTCGGTAGTGCGCTGTTTACTGATGTCCTTTGCGATAATCATGATGTGCTCTTCGCCAGAGAGTTCCACAATGCTGGCTGAAATCAAAGCTGGAACGGGTTCACCTTCTTTGGTTAAGAAAGACACCGCGCAGTTGGTCAGCATATGCTCTTGCGTGAGCGTTTGACTGGCTTGTGCTAAATCACGGTCATCGATTAAACGGCCTGCATCGTAAATAGAACGCCCGATTAACTCAGCGCGTTGGTAGCCGCTGCGGTTGAGCAAGGCATCGTTGAGGTCTGTAATGACACCATCGCTGTGGCGCAGGATGACAATGCCGTCTGGACTTTGGCTGAACATTTTTTCAAATTTTTCCTCAGATTCAACTAAGGCTGCCTCTGCGGAAATACGTTTGGTGATGTCGCGTCCAATGCAGAGCAGGCAAAGATCGTTATCTATCTCAACGTAACGCAGAGAGATTTCAACATGTACCACGACGCCCAAAGCGGTTCTGAGAGTGGTTTCGCGGTTAATGATTTCGCGGTGTTCTGCTAGGTGCTGGATGATCGCAGCGCGCTCGGTGGCGTTTGCCCAGAATTTCAGGTCAACTTCAAGTTCACCAACGGCGGCTTCTCGTGAGTATCCGAGCAGGCGGGAAAATCCCTCGTTGAAGTCCAGTACCATGGTGTCTGCAGCTCGCAACAGCAGAATTGCATCTGGCGTGCCGTGGAACACCTGCGAAAATCGGGCTTGATTAATCCGCGATTCAGCCAGTGCCTGTTGTTGTTCCATCACAGTGCTGAAAATCATGGCATAGCCCGGTGCCTCAGGCAGTTTAAGACGGACAGCGCGGCCTGTTGTCATGGTGTGCTCGCCCTCTACCAATCGAATGCCGTTCAATGCGGCTTCATTGCGATTTTTCTGGGTGAACTGTTGCATGATTTTCATGAAGTCCTGATGATGGTCGGGATCTATGAAGTAGTAGGCAGGCTTGCCAATGAGGTCAGTATTAAATGCGTTGTGCGCATTGTTATTGGCCCATGTGATGGTGAGTTTTGAATCTGTGAATACCACAACGTCACTGCTTTTGCCGACGATACGGCGTAGCTGTAAGTTTGCGCTGGTGGCGGTGCGTTTTGCGCCGGATTGGCACGCGATTTCTTCGAGCTGAAAGACACAATAGCTTGCGTTTGAAGCACGGTTAATGATTCTTCGAGTGACGCAGGTTAAGGCGTGTTCGGGGCCACAGTTAGGCGTGATGGTGAAACTGAGGCTTTGTGTGGGGTCATAAGTCTCATCAAGGAGTGTGCTGCGCACCGCTTGCCAAAGCGTATCGTCGATCAAGTCATTAATCGGGCAGCCCTGCGTTATGGCTTTCTCGTGCTGTAAGAGTTGTGTCGCGGTGGCATTGGCGGAAAGTATTGACCCATGAAAATCAGTTATCAATACACCTGTGCTGGGGTCTTCAAGGGCGGTGACACAGTCTTCGGGCGACCACCAGAGCTTGCTTGCAGGCCAACCTAATAATCCGCCGAGAGTCATCAAAGCCGAGCTGGCTAAAATCACACTCGTAGAAGTTTCCGGTGGAACAAGCAGATTCCAGCAACCGATAATTAGACCGGCAAATAGGAAAAAGAGCGCGCTGCATTGGGTGAGACGTTTTGTAAATGCTGTTGCTGTCATATCTATTGATTGCCACATGAGTGTTGTGCCACGGGAGTTCCCCGAGATCACAGGCGCAAATTTACCGTGGTGCAAGGGGGGGACTCTATGACATCTCGCACAAAGTGCTCGCTTGGAGACGGAGTAATGACCTCAACGAGGCGTAGATCACGTTTTTGAGGCGATATAAGAGCCAAGCCGCAGGCTTGGCTGGATCAGATCACTTGTTGCGGATCTCATCCATGAATTTTTTATGACCTGAGGGGTCGAGAATCATGCTGGCGAAATAAGTTAATAGATCTTTATGCGACTGGTTCAGCCTAGCCTCTGCCATCGCGCGCTCTCCCTCCTTGGAGGCAATGAACTCAAAGATGGAATGCAATGACGTTTTTGGTCCGACGGCGTCTTGAATTTCCTCGATAACCACGTCATGAAGCGCCTCTAAATCGTCCTCAAGCAGTCCGACGTCCTCTGGTGCCAGTACAACATTCGACCAAAGTGTGGCGATATAGACTTGGTAAAGGTTGCGGTCGATGAATCGGTCAGCGACGGTGGAGCGTTCCCTTATGTCTTGAAATACCGATGCAAATGTTTCTTTTAAAGTGTTGGCGGTCATGATGCCTGACTGTGTTCGCTTGTCCGATGAGATCCCCATGATATTGCATCACAGGCTTGAGAGCATTAGTGTTGCAGGCCAAATTTCTTCTTCGGTTGGTTCAATATGTTGCAGTTCGACCGCGTTAGCTTGGACGCAGATACGGAGGCGCTGCGGGACAAAGTGCGCACTTTTTTAGCCGCAAATAAAGCGCACTTTCCACGCCCAAATTCAGATTTTTCAAGTGGTCATGACCCGGAATTCAGCCGCAAACTGGGCGAGCAAGGGTGGATTGGGATGAGCTGGCCAAAAGCCTATGGCGGTAGTGAGCAATCGTTTTTTGAGCGTTATGTGGTTACTGAAGAATTGTTGTCCGCCGGTGCGCCTGTCAGCGCGCACTGGATTGCCGATCGTCAGAGTGGACCGCTGCTTTTGCGTTATGGAACGGAAGCACAACGCCAGGCCTACTTGCCTGCAATTACGCGGGGTGAATCTTACTTCTCGATTGGCATGAGTGAGCCAGACACGGGGTCTGATTTGGCGTCGGTGCGCACGATGGCGGTGAAAGAGGGTGATCAATATCGAATCAACGGCACCAAAATCTGGACAACTGATGCCCACCGCAATCACTTTATTGTTTGTTTGGTGCGGACCGAACCTGCTGGAGAGAATCGTCACGCGGGGCTGTCTCAGATCATTGTTGACCTGCAAAATGATGGCGTTCAAATCAAGCCTATTGCGAATATGTCGGGCAGTGAGGATTTCAACGAGGTGGTTTTTGAAGATGTTATGGTGCCGGCAGATCGAGTGGTGGGAGAGCCGGGTAAAGGCTGGGTACAAGTGACCTCCGAATTGGCTTATGAGCGCAGCGGCCCGGAGAGATTTTTGTCGGCGTTCAGGGTCTTTGTGGAGCTGGTGCGTGCCTGCGGCCAACAACCTTCACCTCATGAGGCGGCAGCTATTGGTCGTATTGCGTCGCATATAATGACCTTGCGCCGTATGTCTATTTCTGTCGCCGGAATGCTGCAAAAAGACAAAGACGTTGTTGTTGAGGCCGCGCTGGTTAAAGAGCTGGGCAATAATTTCGAAAAAGTATTGCCGGAGATTGCGCGTTTGGCGGCGCCAATGGCCGCGCGAAACTCGGCTTTTAGGCGGAGTTTTGAGCAAACTTTGTTGCTGAGCCCGTCTTTTACGTTGCGCGGTGGCACTCGAGAAATATTGCGTGGGGTGATTGCGCGTGGGTTGGGGTTACGGTGATGAGTGAAAAACAGGAAACCCTGCAAATTATTCTTGATACCGCGGAAAAAATATTCGCGGATTATTGTGATAAAACGCTGTTAGACGAGGCTGAGCGGGGCGATTTCCCGCACAGATTATGGCAGCAAGTTTCGCAAAATGGGTTTGACCGGTTAGGTGCGCCCAACAGCGGCACGGACGCGCAAGATATGTATGCGTTAATTAAGCAAAGCGGGCGCTTTGCGGTGCCTCTGCCTCTGGCAGAGACGCTGTTGGTTAACCGGTGGTGCGACTACGGTGAAGGTATTTTTTCAATAGGAGTGATTGAAGAAGGCCAGATTGTGGACGTGCCTTGGGGGCGGGTCGCCGATAAGGTTTTGGGTGTTTCGCAAAACAGCGGTTTGGTTGCCGTGGTTGATTCACCTCAAGTTGTTCAACAAAGTACAAACCTTGCGGGTGATCCCCGTGATAGTGTGGTTTTACCAGCCGATACACCCTTTATTGAAGTCGCGCCGGATCCTATGACGCAGTTGGCCGCGGCGCGGTGTAATCAAATGGCAGGAAGTGCTGAGGCCATATTGGCTTTGGGATTACAATTTGCCAATGAACGGATTCAGTTTGGGCGTCCCATAGCAAAGTTTCAGGCAATTCAGCATAGCTTGGCGGTAGTGGCAGCGGAAGTGGCGGCGGCAAGTCGCTCGGCGGACGCGGCTGTTGACGATTTGAGTAGCGATCGGTTTTTGTTTGAAGTTGCGGCAGCTAAATCTCGCGTGGGTGAAGCTGTCACCATCATAGCTGAGCAGGTCCACCAAGTTCACGGGGCGATGGGTTTTACGCACGAACACCGTTTACACCACTATAGCCGGCGCGCCTGGGCTTGGCGGGATGAGTACGGCAATGAGTTTTACTGGCAGGGTGTACTCGGGGCACACTTGGCTGGTTTGGGTGCTGATCACGCTTGGCAATTTATCGCCACTAGAGGCTAGTGACAGCAACCGGTGGCGTTAAATCTTTGCGCAGCGGCGCAGAGGTTAGAAATTAACCACCATCTTGCCGGTGTTAGCGCCCGTGAAGAGGCCGATGAAAGCCTCCGGCGCGGCTTCAATGCCGTTGTAGATCGTTTCTTTGCCAACGATTTGGCCGGAGGTCACCCACGTTTCCATGTCTTTGCGAAAATCGCCCGCGAGATGCCCAAAATGACTGACAATAAATCCACGCAAAGTCAGCCCCAGACCAATGGCCAGCGTGAGGTTGTTGGGTCCGGGGGTGGGTTGTGTGTCGTTATAAACAGAGATTGCCCCGCATAAGGGGATTCGGCCGAAGGGGCGCATGTGGGTGAGTGCTGCCTGCAGGTGGTCGCCGCCGACGTTGTCAAAATAGACATCCAAGCCCTCTGGTGCGCCCTCGCGTAGATGACTGAGAATTTCACCGTCTTTGTAGTTGAAGGCGTAATCAAACCCCAATTCGCGCTCGAGTAGATCGACCTTATCTTTTGAGCCTGCACTGCCCAGGACCCTGCATCCTTTGAGCTTGGCAATCTGGCCCACGATGCTGCCAACTGCGCCAGCCGCGCCAGAAACAAATACCGTCTCGCCGGCTTTGAGGGCACCTACCTCTAGCAAACCTACATAAGCTGTCATGCCGGGCATGCCGATAGCGCCTAAATACGCTGAAGCCGGTGCGGCTAGATCGCCGAGTTTTTCAATGCCGGCTGCGGGCGCAGTGAATGCCTCTCGCCAACCATGGTGGCTAGAGACATGATCCCCTTCGGTGAAGTCTGGGTGATTGGAGCGTGTGACCCGACCGATGCAACCGCCTGTCAGCATTTCGCCGATTTGAAAAGGAGGAACGTATGATTTTCTATCAACCATGCGCCCACGCATGTAGGGGTCTACCGACATTGAAAGATTTTGCACCTGTATTTCGCCAGACTTGGGATCTGGAACAGGGTTGTCAATGACAGCGAAATCGCTGGATTTAGGCATGCCTACTGGACGGTTGGCGAGAGTGATGGCTTTGCTTTGCATAATGTGCTCTGTAGTGAGTGTTGTATTATTAAATTTTTGATGTCCCTAAAAATCACTGGGTGTTTTTTCAGGACCGCGATCGCGGATGCTAACCGCTGCGGCTCCCGGGTTCGGGAGGGGTCTCGGGAGGCCCGGCGAAACATTGGGCGATTGCCATCCAGTTAATGGCATTTTCGCCGCGCACGCTCAGTTGTGTGTCATCGACATGACGAACTTGGGTAACGACTTGGCAAAATTCTACGGCTGATCCCTCAACGCGATGGGGAGAATTGTTGTCTCCGAACGTCCACAGCGCGCCTGAAGGTGCGGTAAGATTCAGGTAGGGACCTATTTCAGGCACCGCCAGCTGTCGATTCTGAAAGGTCCAACCAAAGGTTCGATAACCGATGGTGGCAATGTTTTTAATTCGGTCGGTGTGTTTGCGCTGAATACCGAGAAGATCGTAGATTTCCCAACCGTGTGCCCAAGTTTCCATTTGCCGGGCGGTGGCAAACATACGTGCCTTCATGCCTGGCCCCGCCCACAAAAACCGTTGGTCTGGGTCTGCATTTTTCAGGGTGTCACATAAGGCGAGGAAGAGGGCCCGCCAGCGCTCCAGTAGATCGGGGCCTGTGAGAGGTTGACCGTCTGGACTCAGCCACGACTGGGTGTAGTCACGCATTGATTCGGCTGCAGCCATGTCTCTGAGCAGTGCTTTGAAATCATCGCCACTGCGAAGCGTAGTCAGCGCCATGTGGTCGCTCAGGTGTAAGTGAGCAATCACATCCCAGACGGTCCAATCTTTGAAGGACGACGTTTGCGTCCAAAAACCCGTATCCATGGTTGCCATTAAGGCGTGCAGTTCGTCCCCCTCAGTTCGCAGGTCTGCCACGATCAAGTCAAGTGATGCACTGCGGTCGGCGTCAGTCATTAGAACTCCTGTCTGGGGGGTGGGCCTAATTTAACAAGCTTATTGGCGCCGCGCGAGTTCAGTAATGGTTACAACACAGCGGTCGGTTCGGCCTGGGTATATGCAGGGGTCAATGGTTCAAGCCGCGGCCTCTTGATGATCCAAGAGGCCGTTTCTAAGGTCGAATCCAGAGTTGTCCTGCTAGAACTGATTCATGGTGTTGGCGGTGCCGCCGGCAAGCAAAGCCTTTTCACCTAAGAAGTATTCTTTGTGGTCATCACCGATGTTCGAACCTGCCAGATCCTGGTGTTTCACAGACGCAAGATCTCGCCGAATTTCCGCACGCTGAACGTCGCGCACATAAGCGAGCATGCCCAGATCACCAAAGTAGCCTTGAGACAGTACGTCGGTGGATAGGGCAGCTGTGTGATAGGTTGGCAGGGTAATCAGATGATGGAAGATACCGGCTTCGCGTGCGGCGTCTGCCTGAAAAGTTTGCACCAGTCGGTCTGCTTCATCGGATAGTTCGGTGCCATCAATAGCAACATCCATCATCGCCTTGCTATCCAGTGCGGGATCGGGATAGGCGGATACATCTTTGCCCGCCGCTTTCCAGTCGTTGTAGACTTGCTCGCGGAATTTTAGCGTCCAGTTGAAAGAAGGCGAGTTGTTGTAGACCAGTTTGGCTTCGGGGCGCACTTTACGAATCTCGTTCACCATCGCTGCGATCTGTTCGACGTTGGGTTTTTCAGTCTCAATCCATAGCAGATCGGCGCCATGTTCTAAGCTGGTGATGCAGTCCAGTACCACTCGATCGAACCCAGTATCGTCTTTAAAAGCATACAGTCCATTGTCTAAACGTTTCGGTTTTGCCACCTGGCCGTTCTGATGGATGGTGATGTCGCCTTCCTTCAGTTCGGAAAGGTCGTTGATGACCTCGGTGTCCAAGAAGGCATTATATTGGCTGCCCAAGTCGCCCGGTTGGATGGATACGGGTACTTTTTGCGTCAGACCGGCGCCTAAGGAATCGGTGCGCGCCACGATGATGCCATTGTCGATGCCAAGCTCTAGGAATGCGTAGCGTACCGCATTGATTTTTGAAACGAAGTCTTCGTGCGGGACGGTCACTTTGCCGGCCTGATGGCCACACTGCTTTGCGTCCGAGACTTGATTTTCAATTTGAATAGCGCAGGCGCCGGCTTCGATCATGCGTTTGGCTAGCAGGTATGTGGCCTCTTCATTGCCAAAGCCTGCATCTATGTCTGCGATGATAGGCACAACGTGTGTTTCGTAGTTGTCGATGCGCGCAATAACGCTTGATTCGTCACCGCCGTTCGTGCGTACCTCGTCCAACTCAGTGAAGATGTGGCGAAGTTCGCGTGCATCGGCTTGCTTCAAAAAAGTATAGATTTCGCCGATTAGGTCAGAGACGCTGGTTTTTTCATGCATGGATTGATCAGGCAGCGGTCCCAACTGTGAGCGTAGCGCTGCGACCATCCATCCTGAAAGGTAGATATACCTGCGGTCTGTGGATTGCTGATGCTTCTTGACGCTCATCATCACTTGCTGGGCAACAAAGCCGTGCCAGCAACCTAAGCTTTGGGTGTATTTTGACGCATCACTGTCGTATGCCGCCATGTCTCGGCGCATGATATCGGCAGTGTACTGTGCAATCTCGAGACCGGTGGTAAAGCGGTTTTGGAGTTGCATGCGCACGGCGTATTCGGGGTTAATGGCGTGCCATTCTTGTTTGCCTCGAATTTGTGTACCCATTTTTTGTATCGCATCTAAATAAGCAGACATGGTTAAATCCCTAATGTGTCAAAGGCGGGCGCGGAGTTTACCAATCCTTGAGACGCGGTAAAACGGAATAATTCACAACCAATATATTCTTATTAAGAATATATTGGTGATTCGGTTAAATTCGCCGCTTAGCCCTTTAGGCCCTGCCAGAGCCTATATTTTGAGCATTTGTGGCGGTCTGGGTGTAGCATCGTGCGCGTGATAGACCAAATTGAAACACCGCAAACTTCGGGCGCTCAGCGTGCTTGAGGTGGTTGATGTCGACTTGAAAGGGGCAGAGCCTGCTGGTGAGGGGTTTGCGCATACGTTTTTGCCTGGTGAAATTACGGTTGTCTTGGGTGCCAATCAATCGGGTAAAACCGATCTATGTCGCTTGATTGCAGGGTTGAATACGCGGGCGACGGGTCGGGTCTGGCTCGATCGTCAGGAGATCAGCCAGTTGGACTCTCGCAGGCGGTCCGTCAGCATGGTTTATCAAGCATTTATAAACTATCCTAATTTGACGGTCGCGCAGAATATTGGCTCACCTTTGCGCGCACAAGGTATCGAATTACCGGCACGAGAAGCCCGGGTTGCAGATATTGCAGAGCGATTGTCTATTCAGGATTATTTAGGCCGATTCCCTCATGAGTTATCTGGCGGACAACAGCAGCGGGTGGCAATTGCACGTGCGTTGGCTAAACAGGCTCGCGTACTGTTGTTAGATGAACCTCTGGTCAATCTTGATTTTAAGTTGCGCGAAGCCTTGGAGGTTGAGCTGAGAGATTTGCTGCATGCCTCAAATACCGTAGTTGTCTATACCAGCAGTGATCCGCGTGATGCATTTAGCTTGGGGGATCAATTGTTGTTGTTGGACGGCGGCAAAAAATTGCAGTCCGGGAAGCCGATTGATGTTTACCGCCAGCCTGTAGACGCACGCGCAATGGGTCTGCTTGCTGACCCATGTATAAACGAGCTGAAACATGAGGCGAGAGAGGGTGCACTGCGCCCAGAACATGTCTTTTTTGCTGATGATCTTGCGCTGCGTGGACGTTCGTGTATTGCCTTTGAGCTGACGGTGATTGCGTGCGAAACCAATGGAGATGAATCGTTTGTGCACGGCGAGGTCGCAGGTGCTCAATGGGTTATGCGGTGTGATGGCATTAGGCGGCCCCGGCTCGGATCGCGAGTATCGGTGAAGGCTTTGGAGCAAGATGTCATATGGTTTTGAGACTGGCGTGTTGGTGAAGGTGATGTGCTACTGGAGCGTGCGCTAGATGGCGAAGATTGCTTTAGATAAAGTGTCGTTCACCTACCCTTCTGCGGATAAGGCAACGCTGGCCAATTTGAGTTTGCAGATAGCACAGGGCGAGTCGCATGCTCTGCTGGGTGCAAGCGGTGCGGGCAAGACAACCCTTTTAAACGTGTTGAGTGGTCTGCTGCAGCCATCAAGTGGGCAAATTTTCTTTGATGACATAGAAGTCTCCCAGTTGTCCGGCAGGCAGAGGCAGGTAGCACAGGTTTTCCAATTTCCGGTACTCTACGAATCGCTGAATGTCGCTGATAATTTGGCTTTCCCGTTGCGTGTGCAAAAGCTGACAAAATCAAAGGTCAACGCGCGCGTAGACTATATTTGTGGCGAGCTTGGCTTAGATGCGGTGCGGCAAGCCAAACCAAAAAGTTTATCCTTGTTTGAAAAACAATTGGTGGCGGTTGGAAAAGCTCTGGTTCGGCCGGATGTGTCGCTTGTGCTTTTAGATGAGCCGCTGACAGCGGTAGAGCCAAAAATTAAATGGCGTCTGCGTCAGACATTGCGAAAAGTGCAGGCTGAATTTGGCGTGACGATGATTTATGTCACTCATGATCAGACTGAAGCACTGACCTTTGCTGATCGAGTTTCGGTTTTGACGGCGGATGGCATTGTGCAAACAGATACGCCGCAAGCGGTATATCAATCCCCAGCGCACGAATTTGTGGGTCATTTTGTAGGCAGTCCGGGAATGAATTTTGTGCCCGCGGATGTGCTGTCGATTCCCGGTGCGCAGCGCGTTGGTTTTCGTTCTGAGTGGGCATCTTTAGTGACGCGGGCGCCGCTAATGGGGGTGATAAAGCGGCAACGGGTGCAGGGTACGCGCAAAGGTAAAGTCTACGGTCTGGTCACGGTGCAGACGGCCTTTGGTCCGATTTATGTTCGCGGCGATCTGGCTGACGGCGGCGCCGATGCGGCCTTGGGCACGGCCGTGGGTGTTCAGGTGGATCGCTATGTTGCCTTTGCTAACCAACAAAAGGTGGCTGAAAGTGACCGCCTTTAAGCCCCACAATAATCGGGCCTGGCTTGGTGTTTTGCCGGTCTTTTTGATTGTTGGATTTAGCGCGGTTATTCCGTTGATGACGGTAGTCAATTACTCCGTGCAGGACATCCTAGACTTTAATAGTCGTTTTTTTGTCGGCTTCCAGTGGTATCGAGACACGTTAAATGATGCGCGTTTTGTTGATGCGTTTATCCGTCAAATCGGTTTTAGCGCAACCGTGCTGGCGGTCGAAATACCACTTGGGATTGCGGTTGCAAAAGGGATTTCCAAAACCAGTCGGATGACGCCGATCGTGCTGGTGTTACTTGCCCTGCCGCTGTTAATCCCGTGGAATGTAGTGGGGACAATTTGGCTGATGTTCGCTCGACCAGATATTGGCTTGTTGGGCGTGTTGATCAACGCCGCGGGTTTTTCCTACAACTACACCGCTGATCCGCTGCATGCTTGGTTGACCCTCGTGGCGATGGATGTCTGGCATTGGACGTCGCTGGTGGCATTGCTTTCCTTTGCAGGCCTGACCTCCATACCCGCACCGTATTATCAGGCGGCAGAATTAGATGGTGCCAGGGCATGGCAGGTGTTTCGATATGTTGAGTTACCCCGCCTTCGTGGTGTCCTGGTGATTGCCGTGTTGTTAAGGCTTATGGACAGTTTTATGATTTATACGGAGCCATTTGTGCTCACCGGCGGTGGCCCGGGCAACTCCACGACTTTCTTGACCCAATATCTGGCGACCATGGCGGTTGGCCAATTTGATTTGGGTCCGGCTGCGGCATTTTCGGTCCTGTATTTTTTGTTTATTCTTTTGTTCTGTTGGCTTTTTTACACCATGGTCATGCGCAACGATGAACGTTAATGTCAGTCGCTGGATATTGGTCGCGTACGGACTATACCTGTTCTTACCTTTGTATTGGTTGATGTCGATGGCGTTGCGAACCAATGCTGATATTGTTGGCGAGTTCAGTGTTTTCCCGGTAGCGCCTACCTTAGCGAACTTTCGCGAAATCTTTGTTAATCCCGTTTGGTATCAGGCCTTTGGCAACTCATTGAGCTATGTTGCGATCAATACGTTGATTTCATTGGCTGTGGCTATTCCTGCAGCTTATGTGTTTTCGCGTTACCGTTTTCTGGGTGACAAGCAACTATTTTTTTGGCTCCTGACTAATCGAATGGCTCCTCCGGCGGTATTTCTGTTGCCATTTTTTCAGCTTTACTCTGCCATAGGCTTATTTGACACGCCTCTGGCGGTTGCGCTGGCGCATTGTCTATTTACAGTGCCTTTGTCGGTATGGATTTTGGAAGGATTTTTTTCTGGTGTGCCAACCGAATTAGACGAAATGGCCCAGATGGATGGCCATTCGTTTATCTATTACTTTTTTCGCGTATTCCTGCCGGTTAATCGCGGCGCCATAGGGGTGACTCTGTTTTTCTGTTTTATGTTCAGCTGGGTTGAGTTATTGCTGGCTCGCACCTTATCGGGCGCAGAAACCAAACCCATAGTGGTGGTCATGACCCGCACTGTTAGTGCCTCAGGTCTAGACTGGGGTCTGCTGGCAGCAGCTGGAGTGCTCACAGTGATTCCGGGCGTTCTGGTGGTCTGGTTCGTGCGTAAACACTTGGTTAAAGGCTTTGCATTGGGTCGTGTTTCGTGAGGGCTGATCGATGAGCTGGATGGCGTGGACTTGGCCTACGGCGCTATTTTTTATCGCGATAGGCACGGCGTTGTTGATTCTCACTGTTCTCGAATTGCGGCAGCCCACGATAGCGCGCCGCGGTTTATTGCCGCTGGTCACCACCCGCGGGGATCGATTTTTCATCAGTTTGCTCAGTGCAGGTTTCATCCACGTGCTCTGGCTCGGGACGATGGATTCTGCCGTGGTTTGGGGCACATTATTGTCGCTGATTGTGGCCATAATACTTATGCGCTGGGGATAACCCCTCTATACTTAAGTTGTCGAAGCGCACACGAAATACAGGAAGTGATGTGAATAAAAAATCGTCTCGGTCAATCACGGTTGTTATGGCCCTTAGCATGGTGGCGTTATTGTCTGCATGCGGTCCTGCGGAAGAACCGCCGGCTGTCGCTAATCAGGATTACTCGGCCAACGCGCAACGATGGGCTGCCGAAGAATTTCAGCCAAGCACGTTAGCCCCGGAGACGCAGTTGGCGGAGTTGGCGTGGTTCACGCAGGCCGCGGAAGGATTGCGTGGTCTTTCTATTAACGTGGTTTCTGAAGCGTTAACCACACATGAGTATGAAAGCACCGTGTTGGCGGAAGCTTTTTTTGATATCACTGGGATCAAAGTGACACACGATCTTATTCAAGAAGGAGACGTGATTGAAAAACTGCAAACACAGATGCAGTCGGGTGAGAATATATATGATGCCTATGTCAACGACTCTGATCTGATTGGCACCCACGCGCGTTATGGTTATGTTGTTCCGCTCAGTGATTTTATGGCCGGTGAAGGCGCTGCGGTGACATCGCCAACTCTGGATTTAGATGACTTTATTGGTATCAGTTTTACCACCGGGCCGGATGGAAAAGTCTATCAACTGCCGGATCAGCAGTTTGCCAACCTCTACTGGTTTCGATATGACTGGTTCTCAAATCCGGAATTACAGGCACAATTTGCGGCGCTTTATGGATATCCGCTAGGGGTACCCGTGAATTGGTCTGCATATGAAGATATTGCTGAATTTTTCTCGGTTCATGTTGGCCAAATCGACGGACAGCAAGTCTACGGCCACATGGATTACGGTAAGAAAGACCCCTCGCTTGGATGGCGATTTACGGATGCCTGGCTTTCTATGGCCGGTGCGGGAGACTCAGGCCTGCCGAATGGTTTGCCGGTGGATGAGTGGGGTATACGGGTTGAGAACTGTCGCCCCGTGGGCTCCTCAGTTAGTCGCGGGGGCGCCGCAAACAGTCCCGCAGCCGTTTATGCGCTGCAAAAGTATATTGACTGGTTAAATCAATACGCGCCTGCTGAGGCGGCGGGTATGACATTTTCGGAAGCTGGACCGGTGCCTGCTCAGGGTCATATTGCCCAGCAAATTTTTTGGTACACCACCTTCACTGCAGACATGATCCAGCCCGGATTGGCGGTTGTGAATGATGACGGAACACCGAAATGGCGCATGGCACCTTCTCCTCATGGCCCCTACTGGCGCGAAGGCATGAAGCTGGGATATCAAGATGCCGGGGCATGGACGTTGCTTAAAAGCACCCCGTTGGAACGCCGCAAAGCGGCTTGGCTATACGCGCAGTTTGTTACTTCAAAATCGGTATCGCTGAAGAAAACTTTGATCGGACTGACGCCGATTCGCAACTCTGATTTAAACGCGCAGGTCATGACTGATATAGCCCCAAAATTGGGTGGGTTGGTCGAGTTTTATCGCAGTCCCGCGCGCACCCTTTGGACACCCACGGGTACAAACGTGCCTGATTATCCGAAGCTGTCAACGTTATGGTGGGAAAATGTCGCCAATGCGGTGAGCGGTGAAATGACGGCGCAGGCGGCGATGGATGCGCTGGCTGAACAACAGGATAAAGTATTGGATCGCCTGGCTCGTCATGGTGTATTAGGAGAATGCGGGCCGCAGCTCAATGAGGCGGTTGACCCTGAGTACTGGTTTAATCAACCCGGCGCGCCTAAGCCTAGGCTGGCTAATGAGAAACCTGCGGGAAAAACTATTCCTTATGATCAATTGATCCAGGTTTGGGCAGAAAACTAATCTGGCTGCCCAATGGTCTGTGTTTAAGCGGCAGTAATCGTAAATTCGATCGGTTTTAGCGATCCAAAGCATGCCCGGTAGATGCCGGGCTTTGCGGCAGCCATGCCGCCTATTGAGCCGCTCATGAATATTTGGCCGGGCTCAATAGCGTAGCCTTGCTTAAGTGTTTCGTTAATCAGCCAAACCAATGCGGAGCGCTGACCATTGAGCACCTCGGCGCTTTTTCCGGAGAGTAAAACCTCGTTACCGCGGTGTAGTTCTACACTCAATTCATCCAGTTGGATATCGTTGATTGCGCAAGGTTGACCAACGATAAAGCCGTATGAAGCGGAATTGGTTGCTATCAGATCAACCAAGTTAATCGGGCCAGCCAAGTTCGGTGATGCGATTTCGATCATGGGGTGGCAACAAGTGAACAAGTCAAGCACATGAGCTTCTGTGACAGGGGCGGTAATACTTACGGCAGTTCGGTAACCGATTTCTGTCTCTAATAAAGCAGCGCGCTTGAGAGCAATAGACTCTGTGGTTTTATATTCGCAGTGCTTAAACAGGGCGCCCATAATGGGCTCGTCGGTGCGCAAGGCGTTTTGTGCTTGTGTTGCGGTTAGTGCGGCTTTGTAGCCGGCAATGGGTTCATTGCGTAACCCGACATACGCCTGTTGAATCGCGTAGGCGGTTTGGGCGGTGCAGGTGGAACGGCTTGCAGTAATGCGTGGGTAGGGTTCATGCACGCGATCGGCGTGTAAAAATTTTTCTGGCCATTCATTCATGGTGTGCTCCTACTGTGAGTCTCGAGATCTAACATGACAGCGCTTGGTTAAGCGCTTAGTATCGCTGCGGCAAGACAATGGACACAATATGCAGCTTATTCAATGAGTGATTCAGCCAACCATCGATCTGAACGATTGTTGGAAATCTTAGATTTGCAACAGATCGAGCAGAACCTTTACTTGGGCCAGAATGAAACAGCGCAAGGCAAACGTCTTTTTGGCGGTCAGGTTTTGGCGCAAGCCCTCACGGCAGCCTATCGCACGGTTGATGGGTTACATTGCCACTCCTTGCATGCTTATTTTATACGCGCCGGCAATGCCGCGCGCCCGGTTTTGTATGAGGTAGAGCGTATACGCGACGGGCGAAGTTTTACCACGCGACGGGTCGTTGCCATTCAGAACGGTGAAGCGATTTTCAGCATGGACGTGTCTTTTCAAGTAGACGAGCTTGGTTTTCGCCATGCGCATCCGATGCCGAATGTTCCGTTACCTCATGAACTACGTGATGATGTGGCGGTTGCCGCAGAGATTGATGCGAACGATCCGCGCATGGGTGCCATGGTTAAAATTGAACGGCCATTTGAAACGCGTTCTGTGTTTCCCTTGGGCAGTGACGAGTGGGCACAGAATCGGTTTTTTAGCCCAACATGGATCCGTTTCCGCGACGCGCCAGCGGTTGAGGATCAGTCCTTGAGCCGATGTTTGTTGGCCTATGCATCGGATATGAGTTTGGTGTCGACTGCAAGTCTGCCGCATCAAAGTGATATCACGCGTGATAAATTACAAATGGCGAGTCTGGACCATGCGCTCTGGATTCATCGGTCGGTACCGATTAATCAGTGGTTATTGTTTCATAAGCGTACGTCCACGGCGCAGGCCTCCAGAGGTATGGTGCATGCCGATTTTTACGCGGAAAGTGGTACGTTAATTGCGTCTGTCACGCAAGAAGGCTTGGTGCGTATCCGCAGGGCTTAAAGACGCTGATTTGGGTTACTGCATCGCGAAGTAATCTAGCGCTAACAGTTCAAATGTCAGGTCGCCGGACCTGTTAGCCAGCATCATCTGAGCGGCTTGCGCATGCGATAAAGGAATGTGAGTGGCGTCGACTTGTGTTTGATTCCAGGTGGGATCAACAGCCTGCCACCGGGAATCTACGTACACTTCGTTCCATGCATGGAACAAAAACGCAGGGTTTGCCCCGTGTTGATAAGCCAAGCCATAGACTGTTCGGGCTGGTAAGCCAGCGGCGCGCGCGAGGGTGGTCATTAGGTCGGCGAAATCAGTACACTCACCGCGTCCATCGTTGAGTGCTTTGAGCACAGAGCCTGCTGGATAGTTCTCCGCGTATTGCAGTTGTTGGCGAGTGATATCTACCAGTGCCTGAATGGGTTGGTCAGAAAAATTTTTTGACATTGCTGTTTGCACAAGTTTTTGCACTGCGGGATGGGTGATTGGGAAATCCATTGCCTCCCCCATGTACTGTTGAGGGTCGCCTTGGCTGATGATCGGGTTGGCTTGGAGTTCAAAGAGGTCTGGTAGGTTGAACGGCTCCCCACCCTTGAGTCGCAGATGCAAGCGGGAAATTTGCTGGTGATCGTGCAGAGGTGAATCGATTGGAAATAAATACTGGGTTTTATGTTTGAGTGCCCGCAGCGCAATCGCTTGCGTTTCGGTGGTGCGTTCTACTTCGAAAACGCCCGCCATGTTAAGTTTTAGGGGTTGATAGTTTAAATCTAATTGTGTCTGGGTCGGTGCCAAGAGCGCATTAGTTTCAACCAGGTATCCGTGATCTTTGCGAGCCAGAACCCGGTAGGGTCTGGCGACGATGCGCAGTTTTTCAAAGTCGGGGCTCGCGGTGGTGTGCTGCGCGCCAGCATCGGGTGCGGCTGTCGCGAGCCAGTGTTCAAAACCTAGGAAATCTTCAAGTCCGTATTGCCAGTCCAGTTGCAGTGTGCTGCTGGTATTGCCCCGCGATATTTGCGCCAACAGGCCTGCAGTGGTTTTTGACAGGGTTGTGGTGTCTGTTTGCGCTCCGCTTCGGTTACGGTATTCAGCCTCAAGCAATGCATAAGGCGGCTTGGCTGCAAAGATCAGATGTTTGCTGATGGTGTTCGGGGTGTGGGCATCCAGCTGAAAATGGGTGGTTGATCTAAAGTGGCGTCGGCCGTTGTCGTCGACAAAAAGATGGTTATACATGTAGCCAACGTGGTCTGCCCCCAATTGTATGCGGTACCAGTTCTCGCCCAGCATGCCATTGGCTATATGCTCAACTTTTGGCGTTGCCTGGTGTATGACAGCCGCGCAGGTGAAGAAAATAGCCGCACCCAGCAGTACAATCCAAACTCGGATCAAAATAGATTCCAGCTAAAAGACCCAGTCTACCCCAGCCTCTGCGGTTTGCGCACTGCGTGTCAATCAAGAAGATGCACTGATAGGGTAATGCTAGGTACAAACCAATAGTTTTGTTGTCTGGGTTGGTCGGCTGGGCTTTTGCATTCTCGCTCGGTAGTGCAAGATGCTTGTCCCCTAGAGTGAGCGTATGTGTTGGACCATGGAAAGCGAAGCGAAAGACTTTATCCGTCAGCGTATTGAGAAGGAGCAGGCAGAAGGTCAGTTGCCTGCAGGCGTGGTGACTCGGTTTCCGCCCGAGCCAAACGGCTACCTTCATATCGGGCACGCAAAAAGTATTTGTTTGAATTTTGGTGTTGCTCAGGAGTTCGGCGGCGCTACTTTCCTGCGTTTTGATGATACTAATCCGATCAAAGAGAGTGAAGAATTTGTTCGGGCGATTAAAAAAGATGTCACCTGGCTGGGTTTTCAGTGGAATTCGCTGACCCATGCATCAGATTATTTCGACGCGCTTTATGGGTTTGCGGAAAGTTTGATCAAAGAGGGTAAGGCCTATGTGGACAGTCAGTCGGCGGAAGACATTCGCAATCAGCGAGGAAGCTTAACGCAGGCGGGCCAAGACAGCCCTTATCGGGGTCGGTCAGTTGCAGATAATCTTGACCTTTTCAGGCGTATGCGGCTGAAGGAGTTTGCTGATGGAGAGCACGTTTTGCGTGCGAAAATTGATATGGCTTCACCCAATATTAACCTGCGTGATCCGGTCATTTATCGCATTCGACACGTCCCTCATCAGCGCACCGAAAATCGTTGGTGTATTTATCCCATGTATGATTTCACGCACTGCATCAGTGATGCTTTAGAGGGTATTAGCCATTCGTTGTGTACACTTGAGTTTGAGGATCATCGACCGTTATATGATTGGTTTTTGGATAACGTGAACGTCGGTGCACACCCTCCGCAAATAGAGTTTTCGCGGTTAGGTCTTGAATATACGGTCATGAGCAAGCGGTTGTTGCACCGATTGGTCGAAGAGCATTGGGTTGACGGTTGGGATGATCCGCGTATGCCGACAATTGCTGGGCTGCGACGTCGAGGGGTTAGGCCTGCAGCGATTCGAGATTTTTGCGCACGTATCGGTGTTACAAAACAGGATAACCAGGTAGAAATGAATCTTCTGGATTTCTGTATTCGCAAAGATTTGGAAGACAATGTCCGGCGCGGCATGGGTGTTCTGGAACCCCTGAAAGTGACAATCAGTAATTGGCCTGGTCCGGTTGCAATGATGGTGGGGCCTTGGCACGGTAAAAACGCAGAGCTGGGGGAGCGCGAGCTGCCTTTTTCCGGGAGTCTTTATATCGAGCAGGCGGACTTTGCCATTACCCCACCCAAGAAATGGAAACGTTTGAGTCCGGGCGAAACAGTGCGCTTGCGGTATGGGTTTATCATCAGGTGTGATGACTACGTGTTAGACGACGAAGGTCAGGTGGTGGAGTTAAAATGCAGCTATGTGCCGACTTCTCGAAGTGGTTCGGATACCAGCGGCATTAAACCCAAAGGTGTGATTCATTGGGTTTCTGCGGCGCATGGTGTACCGGTGGAGATTAGAAGTTACGGCCGATTGTTCAACGGAGCCAATCCTGGTGCGGACACCTTCATTGATGACATAAATGAGGATTCGTTGCATATTTCCAACGGGATCGTTGAGCCGGAGATTGTTAATCAGGCGGACCGTCATTGGCAATTTGAGCGACAAGGCTATTTTTGTAAAGATGAACAAATGCCTGGCGTCTTTAATAAAACGGTTTCCCTGCGGGAGGGCTTTTAAACGTGGTTGCACCATCGCTGAGTGTTGTAGAGGTGAGCCCTCGTGATGGGTTGCAAAATGAGGCAACGATTCTCAGCACCGCCCATAAGCTGGCCTTGATAGACCATGCGCTGTCCGCGGGATGTAAGCGGATCGAAGTGACCAGTTTTGTACATCCTAAACGAGTCCCGCAGATGGCGGATGCAGAAGCCGTATGCGCGGGATTGCCTGACCGTGGCGATGTCTGTTTTTCCGGCCTCGTCTTGAACCCGAGAGGATATGATCGGTTGCGAGCCACGCAGCGCTTAGATGAGGCTGGTTTGGTTGTGCCCGCCACAGATACTTTCGGCGAGCGTAATCAAGGTTTGAATGTCGCAGATGCCTTGCGCATGGCCTGCCGTCTTATTCGCCATGGTGCTGAAAACCATTTTCGGGTGCAAGTTACTATAGCGGTGGCCTTTGGCTGTCCATTTGAAGGTGAAGTGCCACTCGAGCGACTGATACAAATCGCAAAGACGTTAGCCGAGGCTGCTCCGGTGGAAATTGCGCTTGCAGATACAATTGGTGTAGCAGTGCCGGTTCAAGTGACTGAGGCTTTTGGCGCTTTAAAATCGTCGTTGGGCCCGCAGATGCCGCTGCGCGCGCATTTTCACGATACTCGCAATACGGGTATCGCCAACGCCTATGCGGCTTGGCAGGCTGGCGTTCAAACGTTGGATTCGAGCATCGGGGGGATTGGTGGTTGTCCCTTTGCGCCAAATGCGTCGGGTAATATTGCGACCGAAGATTTGGTTTATATGTTAAACCGATCAGATGTATCAACTGGCCTTAAGATGGATCAGTTGCTGCGCGCCGCAGAATGGCTGGAGCCAATATTGGATAAAAAAATCCCTTCTCAGCTGCTAAAGGCGGGTAATTTTCCGACTTTGGATATCACGGCGCCGCAGGTTAGCTAAGAGTGCTGAAAAAGTTGGTTGCGTAGCTGTCGGCCCAGCTGGTTAAGCGCCATGAGTCCAAGTATGCGCCGTGTCCACCCTGCTGGGTGAGTGTCACAGCCAAGCTGTCGGGTAAATCTTGATAGTGTGAAACGGGGATGATTGGATCATCAGCTGCGGCCAAAATGTGCGCTGTTACGCCTGCTAGGGCGCTTTGAGATAAGTCGTACGCTGCAAAGTAGGCGCTGGTGGAGTCAAAGTCACTGTGGTAGCGCACAAAATAGTCGGTCAGCGCGCTCACCGTTGTCAGTTTGAGTGCTTCTGCAAAGTTGTACCTCTGCGGAAATGCTGATTGTTTGTCGGTCCAGACGCTGCGCCACTTGCGGACAAAATAGTGCTGGTAGATCGGGCTGCGGTCAATCTTTTGCATGGTGCTGGCCGGTGAAATGGCGGGGCATATGGCTAAAGTCTTTAATTCCGGTCGGGCGCGGGCGACGCGCAGCGCAAAGTTGCCTCCGAGCGAAAATCCGATCAGTCCGCTGCCAGCCCCTCCGTATTCCACGCTCAGTTGATCGACCAGCGCAATGACCTCATCGTGCTGCGCGGAATTAAATAATCCGGCGTTTAGATGGGTTGTCTTGCCGTGGTCACGTAAATTAATTCTTGCGGTAGAAAAATTTTTCTCATCGAGCGCTGTGGCAGCTGAGATGATATAGGTAGATTGTGAGTCACCTAGCCATCCGGGTATCAGGATAATGAGAGGCTGCCCGGCTGTGATATTCAGATCTACAGCCAGCTGTACGCCATTAACTGTAAATATCTGCCGTCGAGTTGTCGTGTGCAGGTCGCTTTTTTGGGGTCTTAATTTGCGCCCGATGCTGGATAAAATGGTCTGCACATGGGGGTTGCTCAGGCCAGCAGGTGGCATAAAAGGCGGCATCTTCATGCGGATATTATTGGCCCGGACCCAGATCCTCCGGCGTTTGTCCGGCGGCAGAGACTGCCGCCATGATGGCTTGAGCGGCGTTTTCGATTGCCGCCTGATCGATCCCTCGTATGACAAGTGTTGTGCCGTAGCGTTGTTCATGAGCGAATGGGTAACTGCCGATGTCTAACTCTAAGAACTGGGCTTGAATGGCGCCAAGTGTTTTCGAGATTTCACTTTCACCCAGATAAGCGCGGATTGAACGCGATTTGACCACGGGCCCTGTTTTGAGTTGTCCAGCCAAGGTTGAAAGCATGCCCTGCATAATTCTTGGAATGCCAGCCATGACGTATACATTGTGCATGACAAAACCCTGTGGCCCGCCCGTAGGATTATCGATCAAGGTTGCTCCCTTGGGGACCCGTGCCATCAGCAGGCGGCTTTCCATGATTTCCTCTGGCGCCGGGCGTTGTTGGATGCGCTCAGCAATAGTTTGATCCTGTATTAAGTCGACATCAAAAGCGCGAGCTACACATTCGGCGGTAATGTCATCATGTGTCGGACCGATGCCCCCCGTAGTGAAAATATAGTCAAACTGTGAGCGGGTTGATTTGATCGCGTCAATGATGACTTGCGCGACATCGGGAATAACCCGAGCTTCCCTCACCGCAATACCCCATTCACCCAGCGTCGTTGCGATATGATTGAGGTTAATGTCTTGGGTACGGCCGGACAGTATTTCATTGCCGATGATCAGGATGCAGGCGGTTACGGGTGTTGTCATAGAGGAATCTTCTAAGGTCGCGGATGAACAACCTTCAGGATAGCAGAAGCAGCAGCGGTGGGGTTTGAAAAACCTTTCATGAGTTTCGCTTTCAGTTGTGATGGCGTTGATTTTTGCTCAGGTTATGGGTGATTTTTTTAAAATCGTGGCCTGCATCACGGGGGAATAATCTACAGGCTAATAAGCTTACCGGTGAGCGCCAAAAATTTAGCAGAGTCGTTGCGCGGGGCTTCGCAGATTATCTTGGTATAAATATGACTTTTTTATTTGACCGCCCCGTGCAGCTTGTATAAGAGAGTTTCGCCAACATCTATCGAGTTGGATAGACTGTAGAGTAACCCGTTTGGAAGGATCCAGAATGAGAGTTTTAACCGTCATACGTAACATCTGTTTGTCGCTTAGCCTATTACTGTTAAGCAGCGCGTGCGGTACCCAGACACCGCAGGAACACCTAAAGGCGGCGCAAGCCAGTGTATCCGATGGAGAAGTTCGCAGCGCTGTGATCGATCTTAAAAATGCCATTCAAAAAGATCCAGATCTTGGACAGGCCAGAGCGTTGCTGGGGCAACTTTACTTTCAATCAGGTGACCTGCCATCTGCGCTCAAAGAATTAGAGCGGGCGATTGATTTGAATGTCAGTGATGATCTCACACGTATTGCCTTATTGCGGACAAAGAATGCTCTGGGTCGTTATTCTGAAGTTGTCGGTGAATTAGAGGAACAGGCTGATCTGCCGATTGACTTTGCCCTAGTTTTGGGCGAGGCCTATTTGATTGCGGGTGATCTGGATCGCGCTGAACCGCTTTTTCAGAGGGGTTTGCATCTGCCGTTGGGCTTGATGGGGATGGCACGGATGTCTCAAGCCGATGACGATTTTGAGCAAGCATATGCCTATGTGGTGACATTGAATGAAATGTTGCCGGACCAGCTCGATGCAACTACGTTGCGAGGTGAAATAGAACTCCAACAAGGATCACCAAATTTGGCGCTGGCCTCTTTTCAGAAGGTGCGGCAAATCTCAGGAGGTGAAATTATCGGCCGCCTGGGCGAGATTCGAGCGTATTTGCAGGCTGGAGATTTGGAGTCGGCCAAACGCGAATCAGATGCGCTGATCGTGCTTAATGAAGAGCTGGTGCCCGCGCAATATCTCAAAGGATTGGTCAGCTTTGAACTGAAAGATTTTGAGGCGGCAGAGCAAGCGCTACTAATTGTGCAACGTTATGTGCGTGACCATGGACCAACCCTTTACTTAATGGGCGCGGTGAAAGCTGAGCTGGGGCGCTTGAGCCAGGCTGAAGACAATTTGCGGCGGTACCTAGCCTTTGATGAAGATAATGTGTCGGTGCGCAAAGTGCTTTCTAAAATTTATATGGAGCAAGGTAAAACGCAGGCGGCCCATGATGTTCTGAAAGATATCGCCTTGCAGGGAGAGGATCCCCAAGTTTGGGCGATGCTGGGATCCTACCAGATGCAGCTTGGCAATATGTCTGAGGCTGCACGCTCGTTTGAGGCAGCCGTGGCTTTGGCACCGAATATGGCTCCTTTTCGTAATCAGCTGGCGATAAGTTTGTTATCGGTCGGGCAGGATGATCAAGCGATTGCTCAACTTAGCAGTGCGATTGATTTAGATGGGAGCCAATTTCAAAGCGACTACATTTTAGCAATGGTCAATATGCGCAATGGAGATTTTGAGAGCGCTAAGGTCGCCATTGAGCGTTTCATTGCAAAAAGTCCGGAAGGGCCCATTGGTTATGGAATGCAAGGCTCTATCGCACTTGCTGAATATTACCGCGTCGCTCAGGATAATGAGCGCGGCGATCCGGCCAAGCTTGATGAGGCCCGCAAGGCATTCACAAAGGCGCTAAAGTTGGACCCCGGGTACTTCCCGGCAACGGCTAATTTGGCGGATATGGCTCTAGCAGAGGGTGATATCGAGGCTGCAAAAGCCCTACTCGAAAGCGCAAGAACAACGGGTGGCGCTGGTGAACCCGCGACGCTTGGCCTTGTAGATTTACTCTTACGTCAAGGGGACCGAAACAAAGCCGAAGAAGTTTTACAAACCGCTGTAACGCTGTATCCAGAGTCGGTGCCAGTGCGAATTCGAGTTTTGCGGCTTGCGCTTGCTCAGAATCAGCTGCCCCAGGCGCAAGCAGCCGCGTCGCGCCTGTATCAGTTGGCCCCGCGATTGCCCGAGGCTCTGCTGCTAAAAGCAGAGGTTGCGCTTCGCTCTGGAGACACTAATGAAGCCGCGATGGTCGCGTCTGAATTGCATGGAGCGGTAAAGGGCACAAGCAGTCGTGCAGGATTACTCGCCTCTGTTGGCGAACTACAGAGTCGAATTAGTGATCTTGACCGGGCACGCATTAATCTCGAACGGGCGGTTGAAATAGCACCGCAAGCCACAAATGCGCGGTTGAGTTTGGCTCGTCTAGAGTTGAGAGAGGGGCAATTGGCGGCTGCACAATTGCAAATTGATGCTTTGCGCGAGCTTGGCGTGGATAGTGAGGCGCTGAACGTCCTTCAAGCGAATGTTTTCATCGCAGCCAACGATGACCAGGCCGCGCTCAAGCAGCTGGATAGCCTGATCGCTGATGGCTCCCGATTGGGCTTGTCACGCTATATTAGTTATGCAGTTCAGCGCGGTGCTTATGAGGATGCGCGTGCTCGTGCGGAGGATTGGCTTGAAGGTAACGCGAATGATCAAGGGCCTATCATGATGCTCGCAAATGCTTTGATTAATGCTCAACAATTGAGCCAGTCACGTGCGGAATACGAAAAGTTGCTGCCTTCCAATAACGCAGCGGTGCTGAACAATTTGGCATGGATCTACACACAGCAAGGAGATCCAGAAGCCGTTGCAATGGCTCGCCAAGCCAATGAGGCCGAGCAAAATAACCCCGATATTCAAGATACACTGGGTTGGGCGTTGATCATGAACAACCAAAATGAGGAAGGGATAACCTATTTGCAGGCGAGTTTGCAGCAGCGGCCTGATAATCCAACGGTTCAATATCATTTAGGGGTTGCTCTGGAGCGTACGGGTGATCGCGATGCTGCGCGCCGAGCGTTCAAGAAAGCGCTGCGTCTGGGCGAGTTTTCCGATCAGGAAGCGGCGGCAGCGGCACTTGAGGGTCTGAGCCAATAGTTGCGCGGGGCTTTGTCAACCTTTTGAGTGTATAGGCCAAAAGGTGATGGTGCTGACTGACAACTGACAACTGACAACTGACAACTGACAACTGACACGCGGCGCCGTGGTAATCAGCCGCGCTTGCTGTTAATTCGAAACGGGGAGACGCTAAATTGACCGGCTTTGCGGATAGTTAACCCTTGTGAAAGAGATTTTTCCCGCCAGATTGATATAGCGGTTGCGTTGCTATGCAGCGCAAGTGGGTGGGCGTGTCGGTATCTTAAATAGATCATGCGCTCAGATACCGGCTGACAATATCAAGTTAAAAACCGTTGGCTGCAATACGGCCGCGCAAGGTCGGCTTGCAGAGCAAGTGGTGGCGGCGACAGCGCGAGCAGCAATTGCTACCTTTTCAGGGTGAACAACCAGCTCCGTCACGATCAGCGTGCAAATGCCGGGTACTTTTGCATGCTGAATATTTTGCCCACGACTCACTAACCCGTGTTGGTCAAGGAGCGGATACTTGCTTGTGGGTGGTAAATCACGTGATGCACCAGTGGATACCAAGGCGCCAGGCAAATTAAAACACCAGCAGTGGAATCCGATTTCTCATTCGAGCGGTGGTGTCAGTCGCCAGACAAGTTGCGGGCAAAGGCTAGAGCAACGCATTGTCAGCGTGTATCTATCGATTGCATATTTGCTGGGTATGTTGGGTGCCTGCATGGCGGGCACCATAGAGAGTAGCGCCAAGAGTGGCTTGGCGCGTTAGATAGACTGGGTTAACTGGCGACTAGCGTGGCAGTATGTTGTACGCCACTCTGGCATAAACAGACCATTCATTGATCTTGGGTCTGCTCTCCAACAGTAGCTCATCCTCTCGCCCATAGTAGCGTCCACCAAAATCGAAGGAGAGCTTTTTGCCCGCTTGATAGGTGAGCTGTATATCTCCGGCAAATGTTTCGGCGTCTTCATCGACCTCGGTGAAATCTTCTTTGATATAACTGAAACCCAAAGAAAATCTTATTTTTGGATTGAGTTGGCGCGCTAAATCAACGGTATAAACCATACGATCGGTATCTTTGATGATATCAACATAATCTTCGCTATCGTATGTGATGCTCGCATCAATGGTTGTTGCCCCGCCAAGCGTGCCGGTGACCTTGGCGCTGTAGCGCTCATTGATAAAGACTTCGTTGAGGTCAGATCCAGTTGGCACGTCCAACTCGTCGGCGAAGCTGCCTTGAGATAGGCTCGTACTGCGATCCAAGAAATCTCTAGATGCGTTCAGACCAAATGATGTATTCGCGCCGGATTGCCAGCTCACATCGGCCCTGTAGATAAAGCCGTCTGCATCTTCGCTTTGCTGATCTCGGTCTGTCACATTGTAACCACCCATCAATGAAACGGTGGTGGTTTCCGACAACTGTTCCCAAGTCAGTTGTGCTCGCTCGTAGGTGATGTCGGCGAAATTAGACCCATCGTAATCGACCTCGCTATTGATGGCGGCGAGCGTGACGGTTGTGTTCGGTGAGGTGGGCATGACATAGCTGATTGTGGATGTGTTGGTCTCGGCATCATTTACCGATTCCTCAGATGTTCTTTTGCCCCACAGGTGCTGAATCAAAATGAGATCCGAGCCTCTTGGGTTAAAGAGCAGAGTCGGGCCTAAAGAGGTGTCAGAGGTCTCGACGAGGTTATCTGGGGTGACCGCCTCATCCGCACGTACAGCGGTCTGAGTTCGATGATGATCTGCTGTGAAAGTCAGGCGTTCGGGAAGTGCATCCCACACCAGACTCGCGGTTCCGACTGCTTCGTTGCTATCGTCGTAGACGTCTTTACCATAAATGCGGCGCACGAGGGTGTAGTCCACCTCCAAGTCAAGGTCGGGTCCAGCGTGATTCGCGGTGACAGTAGCACCGGGAGAATGCGTCCAATCCGAAATCTCTTCCGACGTTGCTCGCGTTAAGTTATTGGTATATTCCGACTCCTCGAAAACCGTTAGACCCACTTCCAGAGCATTGACAGGTGCGGCAAGCACTGTGATGAATGCGGCCGCAGCAGCTTTAGTAACGTAACGCATGTGGGTCTCCTTAGACGATCGAATTTCTTCGGTCTGTGAATTCACGTAATTAAAATAAACGTTCGGGAACGGTAATGACATCCCCTGGCATGACGCTGTAGTTTGTGGTCATGTCACCGCGATTTAAAATGCCCTTCAGATCGAGCTTAATAGGTTCTACGTTTTGGCGATAGAGTGTTGCTTTGGATGCATTTGCAAACTCGCTTAGGCCGCCGGCTTCAAGTACCAGGTCAAGAACAGTCATCCCCTGGCGGTAAGGCGCGGATAGCGGCCTGCCGACAGCCCCGGTGACGCGCACGCGTGATCGGTACTGATCGCTGCCGATATTGGTCACAATGACGGTAACGTAGGGGTCTCGAATATATTTGGCCAGTTGTGCTGTAATGGTTGCACTGACCTCAGTTGGGGTTTTGTCGCCAACGTCGACCTCACCTGCCAAAGGCGCAGAAATTTTGCCGTCGGGTCGAACGGGTACCTGTACACTGAGATCGTCGTTTCGCCATACGTTAATGGCCAGTGAGTCACCGACGCCGATACGGTATTCATCGGCAAAGCCAACATCGTTTGTTGTTGCCACCGTGGGCGGTGCACCTGTTGAACTGCATGCTGTCAGCGCTGCAACGCTGATAAAAAGTAAAAGGTTGCCCAACGTAGTGGCATTAAATCTGAAGAAATTTTGGTTTGTACTCATGACGCTTGATCCAATCCCTGTTTGCTCAAAAGCTCAATTGCGAGTTTACCCGCTTTTCTAGGGTGATAGGGGTAGTCTCACAATTGTTTACAACTGCGTCACATTTATCCGACAGGTTTTAAGTGAGGGGTCACATTTGTAGGGTCGACTGCAACAACAGTGGTTTTATAAATTGTGTGGGCGCGGGTGAGAGGGGTTCGCAAAACGGGCATTTTATTTGGGCATTCACTTGCTTGAGCGCGATTGGTTGAGCTGTTGTTTGATCTCCCGGGCACGCTTGATCAGATGCTGCGCGCGAGCCAGATGAGGAATATCAACCATTTTGCCTTCAAAATTTAGTGTAACGAGACCCGCCGATTTTGCCTCTGCAAAAGCCTTTATGAGTCGTTCGGCTTCTTCGACTGCCGCAGGATCAGGTGAGAACGCCGCATTCACAACATCTATTTGTTTGGGGTGTATCGTGATTTTTCCAGTGAAGCCCATCCAAGCAGCTTCTTGGCATTCTTTAACTAAGCCATCGTGGTCCTCTAAATCTACATACACGGTGTCCATTGGCTGAACCCCGCCAGCCGCAGCGCTCAACAGCGTCATCGTGCGACAGTAGTTATAAACCTCCAGATAACTGCCGTCTGGGCGACGATTCCTGCTCCCGCCCAGGGCAGCAGATAAATCTTCGGCGCCCCATGACATTGAGACAACGCGCTGATTGTGACTGAGTGTGGGCAAATTTATGGCACTCAGGGGCGTCTCTGTGGTGATTAAAATTAAGCCGACCTGGCCTTCGGGATGCCCATAAGTTTTTTCCCAGTGGGTTAATAAGGTGCCGATGGTCGCGAGTTCGTCGAGGGTTGAAATTTTAGGTACAACATAAACGTCTGGGGGGTATTGCATGGTTACTTCGAGATCATCCAACCCCCAAGGTGTGTCTAGGGGATTCATACGCACGGCCCGTTCTTTGCCGCAAAAATCGACGTCACGCAGCCATCGGGCAACGGTCTCACGTGCGTCCTTTTTTCGATCTGGCGCGACCGCATCTTCGAGATCTAGAATTAAGCAGTCTGCAGCGGTGGCGATAGATTTGTGTAACATTTTTTCGTTCGCTGCAGGCACAAAATGTGCTGATCTTCGCAGTCGATTCACTCCCGGTAACCGATCAATCATTTTTTGCTTTTAACCTCGTCTGATTTTTTGTTCTAAGGGTTTCTTTTGAGCATCATCGCGCCTCGTCTGCAACTGCAGACCACCTCTCCACGTTGGTTTTTGGCGATGTGTTCGAAGGTGACGATACCCCGATCTGGTTTAGTTTTGCTTTCTCGTTTGTTAATGACGTTGGTTTGCGCGGTCAGTGTATCGCCAATAAATACCGGATTTGGAAAAAGCGTTTGATCAAAACCCAAATTGCCCAGCGTGGTGCCCAGTGTTGTATCGGCTACGGAGACGCCAACAACAAACCCTAGGGTGAAAATACTGTTGACCAAGATCTGTCCATGCGGCGAACGCTTGGCAAATTCAGCGTCTAGATGCAGGGGCTGGCTGTTTAGCGTTAGGCTGCTAAAGAGCAAATTGTCGGTTTCTGTGACGGTGCGACTGGGTTGGTGCTCAAAGTGGTCACCTATACTCAGCTCATCAAAATATTTACCGGGCATGTTTATCGCCTCCGATGGTTGTCTGCTATATAAGTATGGCTGTTGCTGAGCGCACAGCATAGAATCGAGCTTGGTAATTATCCAGCAACTTGTTTTGGGCCTTTTGCCATGAATTTTGAATTGACCGAAGAACAACATCTGATTCAGGCGTCTGTGGCGAAACTGTGCGCCGCATTTCCCGACAGCTATTGGTCGCAGAAAGATACTGATCATGAGTTCCCGTGGGATTTTTACGCGGCGATGGCCGAGGCTGGCTGGTTGGGCATTGCCATACCGGAAGCATATGGCGGTAGTGGGCAAGGCATCACTGAAGCCAGTCTAGTGCTTGAAACGGTGGCTGCCAGTGGTGCCGCGATGAATGGTGCCACGTCTATCCACCTGTCGATATTTGGTATGCACCCGGTTGTCAAATACGGCTCTCAGGAGATGAAAAATGCCTATTTGCCGCGTGTGGCTTCCGGAGACCTGCATGTGGCATTTGGGGTGACCGAGCCGGACGCAGGAACAGATACTACCTCAATCACCACGTTTGCGGAGCGTCGGGGTGATACCTATTTTGTGACCGGTCGTAAGGTTTGGACAACCAAAGCGCTGCAGTCGGAAAGAGTGTTGTTGCTGGTCAGGACAACACCCAAAGACGAGGTGGCAAGAAGAACCGATGGCTTGACTCTTTTGTTGGCTGAATTGCAGAAGCCCGAAGTGTCCATATCAGCGATTGACAAAGTTGGACGTAATGCTGTTGCCACCTGTGAAGTGGTTTACGAGGACTTGCCTGTGCTTGTTACTGATCGAATTGGAGAAGAGGGCAAAGGGTTCCGTTATATTTTGGACGGCTTAAATGCCGAGCGTATTTTGATTGCTGCTGAAGCTTTGGGTATCGGTAAAGCTGCCTTGCGTCGTGCGGTAAATTACGCCAACGAACGGGTTGTTTTCGGTCGGCCAGTGGGCAAGAACCAAGGTATTGCGTTTCCTCTGGCTGAAGCCAAAATGCGTTTAGAAGCCGCAGAGTTGATGATTCGCAAAGCCAGTTGGCTAATAGATCGTGGTGAGCCATGTGGCGCGGAGGCCAACATGGCAAAGTGGTTGGCGGCCGATGCGGCTTTTTTTACGGCTGATCGCGCCATGCAAACACACGGTGGGTTTGGCTATGCCCGCGAGTATCATGTTGAGCGTTATTGGCGCGAAGCCCGGCTGATGAAAATCGCGCCCATCTCCCAAGAAATGATCCAGAATTATGTGAGCGAACATGTCTTGGGTTTGCCAAAGTCTTATTGAGTGGCTGCGAATCCGAGCTGCGATTGGCGGGTGATGGCCCGCTAAGATTCGTGAAATTGGCTGTGCCCGCGTTTTAATGCTGTTGTGACAAATCGTCGCAGCGCAGGTGTTAGCGTTGCCGCGTTGGCGTTTGAGTGTATCGGCTGCCCAATCTGCATTTGATAGCGCTGCCCTGTTTTATTCAGCAACTCTCGAAACAAGGTCATATCTTTGAGTTCGTTGTTCAAAAACCAGAAAAAATAATACAAGGGACTGTTGTAGCCTTTGATATGCATCGGGATGATGGGGCATTTATATTTTTGCGCAAGACTAACGCCAGATACTAGCCATGGTCGCTCGATTAACCCCAGTGGGGTGGGTCGGGCCAATCTGCCTGAGGGAAAAATAACAATCAAACGTTCGTCTTTGAACGCTTGTATCATCGTTCTTACGGTTTCTTTGCGCTTGGCGTGATTACGTTTTTCCTCCATCCACTCGACGGGGATGATAATTTCAGTGAGATTTTCTTGGCAGCGAACGGCGTCTCGATTGGCAAAAAATGTTAAATCGGGTCGAATGGATTTAACCGCGTCGAATACCGCTATGCCATCTGCGATGCCTGCCGGGTGATTGGGCATTAAGACAGCGCGTCCTTTTTTCGGCAGGTGCTCAATGCCTTGCACCGTGACCTGCATGCTCAATAAATTGCTGAGGTGCTCAAAAACGGCGTATCCAGAAAGCCCTTGAACGTCGTCAATGAGTTTGATCGTCTGTTGGTAGCCCAGTACAGGGTATAAGTATTTTTGTACATATTTCCAGACGTAGGGGTGTTGTTGGAGCTTTTGGGCACGCTCCTCAATTAAGGTGTCGACGATATGTTTCAAGGGGTGTGTGACGCGATGAAATTGCAGGCGGCTTGATTGAACGCTGCGCTATCCTGCATGTTAACTGCGTGCCCGGTATTAAGTTCAACGCTGTCAAGATAAGGCATGTGTTGCAGCGCCCATGTTTTTAACGCTGCGAAGCGTGACTCCTTCAAACCAACGCATAAAAGCGCGGGTCTGCGGTTTTTATGGGCAATTCTGCGCACGCTTGCATCTGGGATTGTCGCGAGCAATGTATTGGCGATGCCTACGGGCGAAAGACGCTCAGCATCAGCGAGCAACTCATCATAAATGTCTTGCGGAAGTTGTTTTGCATGTTTGGGGTGAACGGGGATTCGCTCGATGGCCGCTGCACCGGCCTGCAAAATTTTTGGTGCTGTGTGCACCGCATCCTCGCGCCACGCCTGCTGTTGTTTTGCGGTGGCAAAACCGGACGAAGAATTGGTAAATAGGTGCCCCAAAACATGGTCCGAGTGTTTGATGGCATAGCGTACGGTGATGCCTGCTCCCAAAGAATAACCGCACAAGAACCAATGTTGAATTTTTAGTTTCTGTCTTATCTGATCGAGTGCGTTGACGTAGACGCTGGGGTGGTATTGATCCTCATCTGGTGGCGCTGGCGAATGCCCATGACCCAATAGGTCGATAGTCACGGGCCTGCAAACCAAACTCAGTGCGCCTAAATTGTGCGTCCATTGACGGGATGATGATAAAAAGCCGTGCACCAGCGCGAGGTGTGGGCCGCGGCCAGGATGAACGGTATAGGCAAGCGATGGCGTTCCGGGCAATATTTTTCTTGGCGGCTGCTTGTATGGCTCGCATGCTAACATGCTACATGTCGTAAGGTAAAAGCGGTTTGCCGTGATCCCTTGGCAGGCAGCCTTGTTCACAGCGACTGTGGATGGGTACGATTAAATATATTCACCTGCAAGTAAAGGGGAGCAAAATGTATGACCTTCTGATTCGTAACGGCACGATTGTTGATGGCTCTGGTGGGGCGAGATATCCCGCTGATTTGGCAATTCAGGATGGCAAGATAGCCGCGATTGGGCGCATCAACGAAAAGTCCAGACAAACCATCGATGCTGAAGGCCATGTGGTCTCACCGGGCTTTGTTGACGGTCATACGCACATGGATGCCCAGGTGTTTTGGGATCCGTTAGGTGCGTGTTCGTGCTATCACGGCGTGACCAGCGTGGTCATGGGGAATTGTGGATTTACGCTGGCACCGTGTAAGCAGGAAGATGCTGATCTGGTGTTCCGCAATTTAGAGCGGGCTGAGGATTTGTCGCGCGATGCCATGCTCGCCGGCATTGATTGGTCTTGGGAAACCTTTCCGCAGTTTTTGGACGCCGTGGATGGACTGCCTAAAGGCATCAACTATGCGGGATATATTGGCCACTCGGCGGTTCGAACGTACGCTATGGGAGAACGTGCTTTCACAGATCAGGCCACTGAAGCAGATGTGAAGATGATGTGTCACGTGGTCAAAGAAGCCGTACAGGCCGGGGCGATGGGTTTTTCGACGTCTAGAACGGTGAATCATCTGACTGCGGACGATCGACCTGTTGCCAGCCGTGTGGCGCATTGGGACGAAGTGCGGGCGATTGTTAATGCGGTTGGCGAAACAGGAAAAGGTGTTTTTGAAATTGCGGGAGAGGCGCCTGGCCGAGATCCCGAGCGAATTCGGGCGTATCATCGTCGATTGCGTGATTTGGCGGTAGAGTCCGGCGTCACCCAGACCTGGGGTATGTTCAGTCTGCGCGTTGCGCCTGAGTTATGGCGACCTTATTTTGATCTTTTAGATGAAACCGCTCAAGCCGGTGGCCGTATGTTTGCCCAAGTTCACAGTCGCGCGCTGAATACGCTGTTGTCATTTGAAAGTCATACGCCTTTCGACAACTGGGAACTGTGGTCAGATATTCGCAGTCTTCCGCTGGCGCAGCAGCAGCAGAAATTGCGGGACCCTTCGCTTAAGGCCAAGCTGGTGGAGATTGGTAGCCGCAAGTATACCGGACCACGGATTGTTGGCGCAGAGCCCAGGCCACCCGAATGGGATTATGTCTTTCCGATGGCCGATATGCGTGAAGGTGCGCCGTCGATGGCCACTTTGGCGCGTGAAAAGGGCGTTAATCCAGTTGAGTTGATGATAGATATGGCGCTGGAGCGGGATTTTAAGATGTTTTTCCGGCAGCCAATAGCAAACGAGAATCAGGACCATGTGCTGGAGATGATGAAACATCCGCGATCTGTGGTCACTTTCTCCGATTCTGGTGCGCATGTTGCGCAGATAATGGACAGTTCATTACAAACGCATTTACTCAGTTATTGGGTACGGGAAAAGCAGGCTTTGAGTTTGGAAGAGGCCGTTCGCCAGATCACATACAACACGGCGACCCTTTGGGGTTTGCACGATCGTGGTCTGCTTCGTACTGGCATGGCAGCAGATGTGGTGATTTTTGATCCGGACACTGTGGGTGCAGGCTACCCTGAAATAGTTGCTGACCTGCCAGCGGGGGCGAAGCGTCTAAAACAAACGGCAAACGGCATGTTGAGCACAATAGTCAACGGTGAGGTACTGCTAAGCAACAATATTCACAGCGGTGCGCTGCCCGGACGTTTATTGAGGTGCTAGATATTGCCGGTCGTGGGTCATTTGCAGGTTGATTCGGCGTCCTGCCTAGTGCAACATGCGCAGCCTTGGGCGCCCGTAGCTCAACTGGATAGAGCACCAGGCTTCGAACCTGGGGGTTCGGGGTTCGAGTCCCTGCGGGCGCGCCACTTTATGCAATGTCTTTTGACGAGACATAGCGCAAGATAGCGCTTCCAGCACAAGCCGCGTGATGCTGGCGCTCCCAGAAGAGGGCGCTACATTCCAATTGATTAGGGCGCCGCGCCGAAATTTAAGCCGTGAACGAGAAAGCACATGACTGATGTGAAGTTTAATACTATAGAAGAAGCCATAGGTGGTATCGCCGCCGGAGAAATGATTGTTGTCGTTGATGATGATGATCGCGAAAACGAAGGTGATCTGATTATGGCGGCGAGCAAAGCCACGCCGGAGGCGGTCGCCTTCATGATCCGCCATACCAGCGGAATTTTATGTGCGCCCTTGTTTGAAGATCAGGCCACACGGCTGCATTTGGATCCGATGGTCGCCCGCAACAATGCGCCGATGAGTACCGCATTTACGGTGTCTATTGATTATAAACATGGTCTGACTACGGGTATTTCCGCGGAAGAGCGAGCCGCTACGATTCAAGCCCTTACGAACAGTAACGCCAGTGCCGAAGACTTTGTGCGTCCGGGCCATATATTTCCTTTGGTGGCCAGACAGGGTGGAGTTCTGACCCGATCAGGTCATACAGAGGCAGGCGTGGATCTTTCTGTCTTGGCTGGATTGGAGCCGGTCAGCTTGCTTGCGGAGCTGGTCAATGATGACGGGACCGTGCAGCGATTGCCCCAGCTGGTTGAATTTTCTGCTCAGCATCAGCTGAAAATTATAACCATTGCGGATTTGATAGCTTATCGTCAAACGCGTGAAAAACTGGTTGAGCGATCGAACACTTTTACCGTGAATACCTCTATCGGTGAAGCGAAAGCATATTCGTATAACACTCGCTTTGAAGACGCTGAACACTTGGCGTTGGTATTTGGTGAGCTTAGTCAGCTCGATGCTGTGCCGGTGCGAATTCATCGCGAGAAATTGGTCGACGATTTGTTTGGCCCCCAGACAGATCACGAGAAGAATTTGTTGAACGCGTCACTTGAGCGTATTCAGGAGCTGGGCGGCGGTGTGCTCATCTATCTGCGAACGGGCTTTGTGGGTGTGCCGCATGAAAAGCTCAATAATGCCTCCAAAGAAGAGGAACGCCGCAGCCAGTGGCTGGAAGTTGGCGTAGGTGCGCAGATACTCCGAGATTTAGGGGTTTCTCGAGTTCGCTTGATTGCTGGGCGAGAGGTGGAATATGTGGGTGTAAGCGGATTTGGTTTGACCCTCGAGTCGACTGAGATGCTTTAGGGTTCAGCGCTTTAACCGGGGTCGGTAAGCGTGCGCGCATAGCGGAACCCGGAGGCTCGCCCTGAACTTCCCACATAGACGATGCGCAAGGTTTGAGTCCGGGTTCGGCAGCGACCACAAAACAAGCGCATTCTGACCCGATTAACAGGGTAGGCAGGTCCTTCCTGGGCAATGAGTTTGGCAAGGTCGATCGGTGCTACCCGCTGACAGGTCTCACAAACGGCATAAATTCTGAAGGCATGCGCTATATCCTGTAAGGTTTGCACGGTGTTATTGGTCTTTTGTTGGGAACAAGGTCGAAGCATGAAATATGTATATTTATACAGTATTGCAATCTTAATCGCTTTAAAAAAGGGCGCATATGAAGCCGTTGGCCATTACGCTGGGAGACCCTGCAGGCATTGGTCCTGAAATTGCTATGAAAACACTCGAGGCTCGTCAAACCGATGAGCCGTGGTTGTTTGTTGGGCCGCGCTGGGCGCTATCCACTGGCGCAGAAGCTGCGGGCATACCTGAGCCTGATTTGCCCTGTGTTTCTGAGCCGGCGAGCTTGCACAGCGGGGTAGGATTGCTCGAGATTGACTTGCCAAAACCTCGCGGCTTTGAGTTTGGTCAGGTTCAGGCTGAGTGCGGGCGTGTTGCTGTGATGTCTGTTGAAAGGGCGGCGCTGGCGTGCCTGCATCAGGAGGTGGACGCCATGGTAACCTGCCCGTTGAATAAAGAGGCAATTCATGCGGCGGGTTTTGTGGGTGATATTGGTCATCAAGAAATCCTCGCGCGGCTCACAGGAACAGACTCAACAGCCACCCTGCTCATGACACCGGGTTTGCGTGTGGCGCATTTGTCGACCCATAAATCGTTGATCGAAGCTGCACGCTATGTCAAACAAGATACGGTGTTGGAGAAACTTCATCTGATACATAAAACTTTTTCAAAGTGGGGCGTGCCTTATCCGCGGATTGCCGTGGCTGCTCTTAACCCGCATGGCGGTGAAGGTGGTATGTTAGGTCGCGAAGAAATAGAGGAGTTGATACCTGCCGTGTCGGCAGCGCAAACGGCGGGTTTAAGGGTCGTAGGTCCGATACCAGCTGACTCTGTCTTCACCCGTGCGGTGGCAGGCGAATTTGATGTTGTGTTGGCGCTGTATCATGACCAAGGGCATATCGCGATTAAAGTTCATAATTTCCATGCGTCGACCACTGCGACTATGGGTATCCCTTTTGTGCGTACTTCAGTAGATCACGGCACTGCGTTTGACATCGCGGGGCGTGGACAAGCTAATCCGCAAGGTTTGATTGCGGCGATTGCAAGCGCGCGAAATATGGTTGCTGGAAAATTGCTATAGCCGCTATTAGCGGTGACCGAAAAATATGGCACACTGGCTGGGTCGCAGGATCACTGTCCAGCATTAAGAATAGGAAATCTAAGTGAAAGCAGCCGTATTTCGTGAAGTGAATGTCCCAATGGAGATAGAAGAGGTAAGCGTCTCTAAACCGGGCCCGAGGGAAGTTTTGGTGCGTACATCTGCCGCTGGCATCTGTCACAGCGACATGCACTTTTGGAACGGCACGTACCCGGGGCAAGTTCCGATGGTGCTGGGTCACGAGAGCGCGGGTATTGTCGAGCAGGTGGGCAGTGACGTTCATTATGTTAAACCCGGCGATCATGTGATCACCTGTCTTTCTGTCTTTTGTGGTCATTGTGAGCAATGCCTTACGGGTCATATGTCACTATGCCAAGAACCCGAAACTAGCCGTTCAGCAGAGGATGAGCCGCGTTTATATCAGGCGGCGACGCCGGTTGCGCCCTTTGCTCAACTGGGATCTTTTGCTGAAATGATGCTGGTGCACGAGCATGCCGTGGTGAAAGTTCGCGAAGATATGCCAATGGATATTGCCGCGTTGATTGGCTGTGGTGTTACCACCGGTGTGGGTGCTGTGATTCATACCGCCGCTGTGGAGCCCGGTGCCACAGTTGCTGTGATCGGTTGTGGTGGCATTGGTTTGTCGTGTATCAATGGGGCCGTTATTGCCGGGGCTGCCCGGGTGATTGCGGTTGATATGGTGCCTGCTAAATTGGAATTAGCCCGTAAATTTGGCGCCACTGACGTCGTTAACGCCAGTGATGGTGACGCGGTTGCCAAGGTCATAGAGATGACAGGTGGCGGTGTTCACTACGCGTTTGAAGCCATTGGTTTAAAGGTGACCGCGGAGCAATCGTTTCAGATGCTGCGCAAAGGGGGAACAGCAACCATCATCGGCATGATTCCGCCCGGAGATATGGTTTCGGTTCATGGTGTAGATTTCCTTTATGAGAAAAAAATACAGGGCTCGATGATGGGATCTAATCGTTTCCGTGTGGATATGCCCAGGTTTGTTGATTTTTATTTGCAGGGTCGTTTGCATTTGGACGACCTCATCTCCAGTCGTATTAAGTTGGCGGATATTAATGCGGGTATGGCGGCACTAGAGAGCGGTGAAGTGGCCCGTAGTGTGATTATGTTTGATTAGACTCAGCACTACTTGCAAGGCTACTTGCCAAGCGTATGAGGGGAATTGAGTGCGTTGGTTGTCTTTTGAAAATAATAATCGCCTGACATTCGGTTATGTCACCAACGATGGCGAGGGTGTGGTTGATTGTGGCGCGCACTCTGAATTTATGGGGTTGCGGCAAGCCATTGAGGCTGACGCATTGGCAGGGTTGGTTGCGCAGACCGGCCACCGGCCTGATCTGCTGTTAGCGGATGTGGTCTATGCGCCCACTATTATTGATCCTCAAAAAATTCTCTGCGTAGGCCTCAACTACAGGGCGCATCAGCAAGAAACCGGTCGCGGTGGTGAGGGCGTGCCGACGTTATTTGTTCGATTTGCGGCAGCACAAGTTGCTCATAATAGCGCAATGATTCGGCCGATTGAGTCAAGAACTTTGGACTTTGAGGGTGAAATTGCCATGATCATTGGCCAGGGTGGGCGCCGCATATCCAGAGTAAATGCGCTAGCCCACGTGGCGGGCTTTGGCATCTACAACGACGGTAGTGTGCGTGAATATCAGCGCCAGACCAGTCAATTCACGCCCGGGAAAAATTTTACTGCGACGGGCGGTTTTGGTCCTTGGATGATGACCATCGATGAAATTGGCGATTTATCGCAGATGGAGATTACCACGCGACTGAACAACGTGGTGATGCAGAATGCCAAAGCCGAGTTGATGGTTCATGGGTTCGCGGAGCTCATTGAATACTGTTCGACCTTTATAGAGTTAGCGCCCGGTGACGTTATTGTGACCGGCACGCCGGGGGGCGTTGGAGCGGCTCGTCAACCGCCAGTATTTATGGATGATGGCGATGTGGTCGAAGTTGAAGTCAAGCCGATCGGAACGTTGGTCAACCCGGTGGTGGGCGAATCCTAGCGGTTCACAGCTGGTGATTTTGCAGGGTGGTGATCGTGAGAATCACAAGAACCCGGTATTTCTATGACAGTTTGCTCGGGTCAATATAGGGGTGCCGCGCAACTGCCTCAGGTTTAAGTGCCAACGCGGAATGAGAGTTTGTCTGTATGTGCAAACCGCGCGAAATAATGTGTTCAACAGCGGTGGTGTGAGAAGGTGCACCCCAGTAAGCTTAGGCGCATGACGGCATTTGTTCGAAGCACTTCACATCTAAACGATGAACTCAAAGCAACCATTCAGTCGGCCTATCGCGCATGGTTGGGTGCTCGTGGCTTTAGTCCACGACGTGGGCAACGCGAGATGATTGCACACGTTGCACGTACATTGACAGGCGAGACGAACCGGATCGCGGTTATCGAGGCAGGCACCGGTACAGGCAAAACGGCAGGCTACTGCTTGGCGGCCATCCCCGTGGCTCAGGCGTTAAATAAAACCGTGGTGCTCAGCACCGCAACGGTGGCCTTGCAGGAACAAGTCACCCTCCATGACCTGCCTGATCTCAAGCGGAGTGCCCAGCTAAAATTTACGGTCAGTCTCGCTAAAGGGCGTGGCCGCTATCTGTGTTTAAAGCGGCTTGACGATCGTTTGAAATATCATCAGCAGCAGGATATCCCGCTGTTTGAGCTAGACAGTGCTGATCACACCGTTTTGTATCAGGCCATGCTGGATCGATTTGGTCAGGGTCATTGGGATGGAGAGCTCGATAGCTGGTCTGAAGAATTGCCGGACGGGGCTTGGGCAGGTGTGACTACGGACCACCGAGGTTGTAGTAATAATCGCTGCGGCTTTTTCAAATCCTGCCCATTTTTTAAAGCGCGAAATACCCTAGAAGGGAGCGACGTTATAGTTGCTAATCATGACCTGGTTTTATCGGATTTAGCGCTTGGCGGTGGTGCGGTTTTGCCTGATCCGCAAGAGTGCATTTTTGTCCTTGATGAAGCCCATCACCTGGCGGATAAAACACAAACCCATTTCTCGACACGCACGCGCGTGCAGGGTACGCAGCAATGGCTGGATCAGGTTAATACGGTGCTTGGGGGGGTTACCCAGCGATTTGCTCGCCCGCAGGAATTGGTTTCCTTGGCAACCAGTGTTGCCGCCGAAGCGGGCGCCCTGAATGTGGCTTTGGGTGATCTGGCGTTGGGGCTGCAGGCTTTAACGTACACCCAACGAGACGAAGATCTCGAAACTCACCGCTTTATGTTGGGGGAGGTGCCGGAAGAAATTCGTGCGCTTGCTGCGGCGGCGCGGCCGCCTATGGAAAAATTAGCCGAAGATATTGAACGCACGCATGAAGCCTTGAAGGCGGCTGTTTCCGGAGAGGTTAATTGGGAAAATATACATGAAGCGGAAGACTGGCTTGTTCCTGTGGGTCAATTGCAGACGCGGGCTGAGGCGACTTTGGCGCTGCTTGAAGATTTTTCTGGGGAGTCCGTCTATCGGCACGCGCGGTGGGTGAATCGAACACCGTATGATGTGGAATTGGTGAGTGCCCCCATCGAGCCTGGACACATCCTAAAAACCCACTTGTGGCAACGCGCCTACGGAGTGATCTGCACGTCAGCGACATTGAGTGTGATGGGCCGCTTTGATCGTTTTTTCGAGCGCACTGGTCTTGATACTGAGGTGCTCAGGACGCGCATACCTAGTCCCTTTGACTATCCACGCATTGCGACATTTACAGTACCGGATATGGCTTCTGAGCCTCGTGACTTCGAAGCGCATACGGCTGAGGTTGTGCAGAGGTTGCCCAAACTGCTGGCGCAAGAGGTCAGTGCGTTAGTGCTGTTTACTTCGTGGCGGCAGTTGAACGCGGTGGTGAAACAATTGCCCGAAGCGCTCAATAATGAATTATTGGTTCAGGGTGAGGCGGCAAAACAGGTTTTGCTTGCATCGCATCGGCAGCGCGTGGATGACAAACAACCGTCTTACTTGCTGGGCCTGGCCAGCTTTGCTGAAGGGTTGGATCTGCCAGATGATTATTGCCGCCACGTGATTATCGTTAAGCTGCCGTTTGCGGTACCCGATGACCCAATAGATCAAGCAATGGCAGAGTGGGCTGAGGCGCGAGGCCGCAACGCCTTTTATGAGATTTCTGTGCCGGATGCGGCCCTCAAATTGGTACAGGCCTGTGGCCGCCTCATTCGGCACGAGAACGACCATGGGGCAATCACAATGCTCGATAAGCGTATTGTGACCAAACGCTATGGGCAGGCGTTGCTGGACTCATTGCCGCCGTTCAATTTTCAGTTGACGGCGTCAATTGACAGACCTTCCTGAGACGACTGAGTCAGGTGTCGGCCGTTTGTCGGCACATCGCTAAATTTACCCTGAGTGAAGACCAGCAGGCGACGGGTTTTTAGGTGGTCTTGCAGGCGGAACAAGAAAGCCTCGACGTCTTGCTTTTGTAAAAGCTTAACCCGTGCTGCCAATTGTTCGATGCTGTCAAAGGCGTAGTTTTCATCCTTCAGGTCAGCCCAATAACTTTGCGACTGTTCGTTAAGATTTTTGGGCGTTTGCGTCAAACGATTGATTAAGCCGGATTTTTGCTGCTCAAAATCTGCGTCATTCAGCGCAGGCCATGCGGCAATAAACGCGTCGATGAAGTCCAGTGTCGCCGCCTCTAACTCCGCTGCTGAGGTGTTGGGCGATTGCACAATAAACGAGATACCTCCGCGTTTTGCGATCGGCCGGTTGGTGACGCTGACGACATAACCCAGTTGTTGTTCCGTGCGCAGGTCCATGAAGTAAGCGGGTTGCAGCAGTTGTGCCGTCAAAGCACTGAGGGCACGACTGTCAAAGCTTTCATCGGGATCTTGGACGTGAATAACAATGGCCGCGTCGTTGTGATCAACAGGCAATTGCAGCAGCTGTGCATCATTGACCGTATCGACCACGGGTCGGATAAACGCATGGTTAGCCACAGGGACGGCGCGCCGAATGACGGCTTCGATAGCCTCAGCGTCAGCGCGGGTGACGTTGCCGTGGAGGAGTGCGCGAACATTCGTTGCACTGAATTTTTCATCTCGCCAACTGATCAAGTCTGCGACCGTTACTTCTGACAGCGCGTCAATGAGTATGGGCCGCGGCCAACGCCCTTCCCGAAGCGTATCTTCCAAAGCTGAGAAAGCCTGGCTGTAAGGGCGATCTTTGGCGCTATTTCGCCAATCCCTGAGCAGTGAGCTTTTGATCGCAGAAAATCTTTCCGCTTGCAGTTCATTGTTAAATAAGGTGTCCAAAACGGAGGCTAAGAGAGAGGCCTGTTTATCTTGATAACCACCAATCGTGACCTGAAAGCCGGCATCTGGAACAGAAAGGTTGTAGCCCAGTCCGGCTAAATATGCAGGGTATATAAGCTCGCTGAGGCTATCTTCTACGAGCCTGCGATACAACTGGGCCATACCGCGGTCTTTAGCCGAGACGAGACCGCCTTCGACGGCGAGAGCGAGGTACAGGTTGGCGCGTGGAATACCAAAAGAGGTATCGGTATCGAGCCATAATGTAAGTCCGGGGTCTTCGATCAAGGCTCTGACCGGGGTGGTATCTTCCTGAGTCAGGCTTAGATTTTCAGGTAAATAAGGATTGACCTCTGGCAAGGTGAAGGGTGCCTGCTCAACATTGGCCAGGTCCAATGGTTGCAGAGAAAGGTTATAGGGGACCTCAAACCAGGGTTCTTGCATTTCTCCGTCGATATCGGGCGCAGTAATCTCGATCAATACGTTATCCAAGGTTAGCTCGTTCAGAAACTTGGAGATGGTTGTGGCATCAAATTCCTGCATAAGATAAGGAGCAACCAATAAATCTTCGGGCGGATATTCGTTAATCCGCGGCGCCAATTGGTAAACCAGTCCGGTTGGACGTGATTTTTCTTGAAAGCGAAAGCCGAGTTCGGCCACCTGAGCCTGTTCCTTGAAAAGCCAATATTGTGGCGGGGTTTTTTTGATCAAATCAATGTACTGAAAGACGTAAGCGCTGATTTCGCGGATGTGCGCGCGACCTGCTGCGGTAAGGTCAATCGAAATGCTCAGCGCGCTGCTGTTATGATCTAGATCCCCAACACTGGCCCCCAGACTTTCGATCCAGCCAAGATTATTCAGGTATTGGTAGAGACTGCCTTTGCCTTCATGTCCGATTAAATTTGTAAAGTACTGTTCCGGCTTGTTGCGGTAGTGCTCGCGAGCGTTGGGTAACGGGAATAAATAACTGACGCTGGCACCATCACGCAGTGATTGAATCTCTAGTTGTGCGGGAAGTTGAGCGTCGGTATACATCGCAACGGTGGGGTAACTGGGACCGATGTCTTTGTCTAGGATTTTTCCGAACAGCGGGCGGATAAGGGCCTCCATGGCGTCCAGCGTGCGATCGGAGATCACCACCAAACCCATTTGGTCTGCGGAATATTGAGTGTCAAAAAAATTGATAAGGTCCTCATGGATATCACCAGCTAGGGTATCCAGCGAACCGATTGTAAATTTTGCGCCGGGATGTGCCGGATTTAACGCTTGCTTGCCGACCATATAGCCGCGCCAACCATCATCTTTGATTTGCATTTGATATTCAGAATGCACTGCGTTTTTTTCGCGGGCTGAATATTCCGCGCTGATTACGGGGTCGATGAAAAAGTGCGCGAAACGAGCAATGGCCTCATCAAAGCCTGAGGGCTGCACGTCAAAGAAGTAGTTGGTGTGATCCAAAGCCGTGTAGGCGTTGGATTGTCCACCATTGGCGCTGATAAAATGTTGGAAACCGTCTATCTCTGGATAGGTTTCGGTTTGGATAAACAGCATATGTTCCAGGAAATGTGCCAGCCCGGGTTTATCTGCCGGTTCGTGGAAACTGCCTCTGTATACCGACAAGGCTGCCGCGGCCTTTTCTGTGGTTGGATCTGAGATCAATACCACGCGCATTTGGTTGGGCAGTTCTGCGTACCGATAAAGGCGAGCATCGTTGGGGCTTTTGCGTATATTGTCTGTGGCGGTTGGTGTGTTGGACAGGTCCGATAAGCGGGTGTCGAGGTTGTTTTGATGGCAACCGCTGACCAGCATCAGCGATAAAGCCAAAGATGGGATGAGATAAAGGGAATGGATCAGTCGATGATTCACGGTCGTTCCTCTGCAGCGTTGTGCGCAGTTTACAGCAGCGGCAAGAACATCGCGTGAAGGCGTTCAAAAAGATGCAGATATCCTGAAACGTTTAACGGGCAGCAATCGCACCTGCGGTGCGGCCGTCATATTGCGGTAAAATAATTAACCCAAAAGCACTCAGATATTGCAGGAGGTTGGACGGTTTGGTCGATATATCTCAGCTTAAAATACAAGCGGAAACGATGTTTGCCACCCAGTTGTCACTGGTGGACACGCCGGCAAGTGGATTTCAGGATTGGCAACAGATCAGTCAATTGGTTGCTGCGCTTGCTCGGCGCATGAATTGGAAGATCATTGGTGTCAGTGGTGCACAGGGAACTGGGAAATCGAGTCTGTCCGCAACGCTCGCGCAAAGTTTGCAACATATGATGTTGGCGCAATCCTCTGGTCTTTCTGTGCGCGCGGCGTCTATTGACGATTTTTATTTGTCCCGGCAGCGCCGAACTGAGCTAGCCGCGCGGGTGCATCCATTGTTGCAAACACGAGGTGTGCCCGGCACCCACGATACCAAGGTTCTAAGTGAGGTGCTGACGGGCGTGTCTGCCGGCTCGGCACGGATTGGCCTGCCGCGCTTCGATAAGGGGTTGGACGACTGTGTTGACTCGCTGCCATTAGAATCGGTTGATGTTCTGATTCTGGAGGGTTGGTGTATGGGCGTCAAAGCAGAGCCTCTTGAGGCGTTGGCCGCGCCTTGTAACGAGCTGGAACGGACCGAAGACGCACAAGGGGTTTGGCGCAATTGGGTAAACGAGCGAATTTCGCAGGATTACGAGCCTTTGTGGCCGCAGGTAGATTTTTGGCTGCATCTTCGCGTCCCCAGCTTTGCTCAGGTGATGAGCTGGCGCAGTGAACAGGAGCAGCAGATACCGGCACATCAGCGGATGACATCTGTGCAGATTGCTCGCTTTATTAAGCACTATGAGCGGCTGACTCGCTGGATGTTGGAATCAGAGGTCATGGCGCCTGGGCTCAGCATTAATCTTGATGCGTCCCACCGGGTGGCGCAGTGTCGGTTTGTGCTGCCTTCGGATCGGTCAGCATAAGTCCGGTGGTGTTCATATCGCGTTCAGTTTAGGGCATTAACATAGGGGTTGATTTTCCTCAGAGCGAGAATGCTGATGACCTTATGCAGAAAAACCCCTAGCAGACATGTTCAAGTCAAACCCCGTCGAGTATCCCTTTTTTGGTTGACCTCAGTAGCCGTGCTCCTCCTGCCGGCGACGGTTGTGGCCGCGCCGCATTATGATCAGGCCCAAGTGATCGGAGTTGAGCCACTTTACAAAACCGTGAGCTACGAAACGCCGGTAGAGACTTGCCAAATGGAACGCGTACCCTACGCTTCCTCAAACGAGCGCGGTTCAGTTACAGGACCGATTCTGGGTGCGATTATAGGTGGCGCTTTAGGCAATGCCGTAGGACACAAAAAGCGCAATAAGCAGGTGGGTGCAGTTGTGGGTGCGGTCTTGGGCGGTTCAATTGGGTCTGATATTGCGCGCCAACAGCGTCGCGGTCGTTCCGTTGGGGTTAAGTACCGCGATGAACATGTTTGCCAGGTTGTGACACAAACGCATCAAGAGGAACAATTTGCGGGTTACAACGTTCGTTATGTGTATGCGGGTGCGACCTACAACACGGTGATGCCTCAAGATCCCGGCCAGACGATGCGGGTTCGAGTCCACGTGCGCCCAGCGCAATAGATTCAAATGACGTGTAAAGTAGGGGCTCACGAGTGAGGTGAGCACCTGCGATGACAACAGGCGAAAATCAGATGAACCGGTGGGTTATGCAGCGGCTACGCACCCTGTCGGTCATTCCTTTGACCTTTTTACTGGCTTCATGGGCCGCGGCTCAGGAGCGTTCTATTGATTTGCCTGATCTATCACCACCACCGGCCAGCCAAGGATTTGCGCCCGCCCCGGGTCTGACTTTGGACAAAGCCACGGCGATTGCGCGGCGGTCGGTGGGCGGGCGTGTGCTATCGGCGACGCCTGACCAACGCCTTTCTGGTCGGGTTTATCACGTGCGTATGTTGGTTGAAGGCACCCGGGTGGTCACCGTAACCGTCGATGAGCGCGGTCAAGTTAAACAAAGAAAGTAACTGCCTTTATGGCAGACAGTGAACCGGCTAAAGAATGTTAAGGAGCTCTCATGCGGATGCTTGTTGTCGAAGATGAGGCGGCGTTGCGCAATCAATTGGCGGTACATCTTAAATCCCAGGGATTTGCCGTAGATTGCGCCAGTGATGGAGAAGAGGGTCTCTATTTTGGCCGGGAATATGACTACGAGGTCGCGGTAATTGATTTGGGTTTGCCCAAGTTGGACGGTTTGGCATTAATTGCACAGCTACGCGCAGAACAGCGCGGATTTCCAATTTTAGTCCTAACGGCCCGTGGTCATTGGCAGGACAAGGTTCAGGGGCTAGAAGCGGGTGCGGATGATTACTTAGCCAAGCCGTTCCAGATGGAAGAATTAATGGCGCGTCTGAATGCGCTGATTAGACGCACAGCCGGATACGCGTCTCCAGTCTTGTGTCAGGGTGCATTGCAGCTGGACACGTCGAAAAAAGAAGTCCGTGTTGCTGATATCTCTGTTGAGTTGACTGCTTTTGAATATCGGGTGTTGGAATATCTGATGCTTAACCCCGACCGAGTGGTGAGCAAAATCGAGTTAACGGATCATTTGTATGATCAAGATTATGATCGTGACAGTAATGTTATCGAAGTATTTATGGGCCGTTTGCGCAAGAAGATAGCACCGGTTGATCTTATCCGTACGGTGCGTGGGCAGGGGTATCGATTTCTGACGGACGCCGGGGATTGAAACACTCGATACAGGCTCGGCTGTTGTTGACGACAACCTTTGTGTTGGTGGTATTTTTAACCTTGACCGCAGGAGCGCTCGATAGAGCGTTTCGGGCCAGTGTGGTCGCGGGGGCAGAAGAGCAGTTACGTTTGGTAATCTACTCGCTGATGGGATCGGTTCAACAAGAAGCCGGCCAATTAACATTCAGTCAGGGTATTTCCGAGCCGCGTTTGACGCAGCCCGACTCAGGCCTGTACGCGCAGGTTGCTAACGACCTTGGCAGCGTCGTTTGGTTGTCACCCTCTGCGTTGACCACCGACGTTAATTTTCCGCGCGGCTACAGCGCTCCCGGGTTGTTTGAATTCTCGGAAATTGATGCCCTAATTCCTCGGTTTCAATTGAGCTACACGGTGATATGGGAAGGTGTTGACGCAGAATATGTTGTGTTTAGCGCGGTTACGGACCAGCGTCCCTATCGAGTAGCCATTGCGGAGTTTCGTCGCAGTTTAGGGTTGGGTCTGGGTGTAGCGATGCTGCTGTTTATTCTCGTCCAATTTCTGGCTTTGCGCTGGGGCCTGAAGCCGTTGAGAATGATGGCCGCAGAGGTCCACGAACTTGAAATGGGTCGGCGTGAGTCGCTCAGTCAGCGTTATCCAAAAGAGTTGCTGGGATTGGCGTTAAATCTTGATCATTTCATTGTCCATGAACAACGTACCCGTGCTCGCTACCGGTACGCCCTTGATGATCTTGCCCATAGCCTAAAGACACCGCTAGCCGTGGTGCGGAACAGCCTTTCCGATTCAAGCGAAAATTCGTTGCTGGTCAGCGAGCAGCTTGAACGCATGGAGACCACCGTTTTGCATCAACTGTCTAAGGCGTCCGCTGGGGGGCCGGTAATGGGTGGCAAAACCATTGTTTTGCGGACAGTAATAGAGCGCTTGTTGCGAGCGTTACAAACGGCCTATGTTGATCGTGGTGTGCATGTCGAGCGTCAGCTCCCCGCCGATTTGGTCATTCGGGGAGATGAGCGAGACATTATGGAGATAGTGGGCAACCTGCTTGAAAACGCGTTTAAATATAGTCGGGGTGCCGTGCGGGTAGAGGTCAGTTCGGTCGAAGGCGGGGCGTTGAAAGCACAAATTGTTGTTGAAGACGACGGTCCAGGTATCCCGCGGGCGCTGCGCGATGAAGTGGTGCGTCGTGGCAAACGTTTGGACGAAATTGAGGCTGGACAAGGGATTGGGTTGGCTGTTGTGGTCGAATTGGTTGCGCTGTACAACGGCTCGCTGGACATCTCTGATAGCAGATTGTTAGGGGGTGCTAAGCTGACCGTTTTACTGCCTTAGAAAGGGTTCTGCGCACCAAGCCCCAGTAAAGCGCGCCCCACTTGTTCGTTGATACGATCTTGATGGGCGTTAATGTGCAGGGGCATGGCCTGAAAATCTCGCAGACGTCGCTCAAAATCGGGTCCTTCGCGTAACCCATTTCCTCCCATGACCCTAACCAGCAAGCGCATGGCATGGTCGCATAATTGCAGTGCCGTAGATGCAGCGGCCAGTTGGCGCAGGTAATCGTCTTCGTTTGGAATTTGTGTTTTTTGAATGCGATTGTCCGCTTCGCGAGCGGCGCACTCAGTGGTATCTCTTGCCGCATATAGATTTGCTTGGGCTTGCCCTAGGTTCACTTGTACCATGGGTCGCTCGGCCATCTTCAGGCCCATGATGGCTACTCGCCCTTTGATACCCTGACAGACTTCCTCGAGGGCGCTTTGCACAAGGCCAACGGCCATCGATGCCAACCACAAATTAGAAAGGCCGACCCAATCTTCGCGGTAGCGGTGATTGACCATCGGTCGTTCAGGGTTGCGAAACGCGAATCGATATTTGAACGGAAAATCAACAATTGCAGATGCCGGCACCGTCGCGCCGCTGTAGGATACTGTCTCTGTTGCGTTCGCCCGAAGACTCAGGGAGGCCCAATCACGTGCTATTGAAACCCCGTCTTGCTTCAGGCTCACCAGCGCAAAACTGGGTTTTGAGGCTTCGTCTGTGATAAAGGAGGCGCCTGCCCAGTCGGCATAACGCGCGCCCGACCCAAATGCTCCCTTGCCATGTAGGCTTATTTGATCATTCTCTGGTATGCCTTTGATGGCGGTGCTGGCACCGGCTGGAAAACAAACCCACTGTTTTTGGGTGACAATATGCGTTAAGAAACTCTGCTGTTCGGGCCCCAACAGACCGGCGAATAGGTGAAAAGTGCATAGATGATTCCACAACACCCAAGCGGTGGATGCACAGGAACTGGCGACGGCAGCGAGTTCTAAACCGGTATCGAGAATGCTGGCATTGATTCCGCCAATTTCTTGAGATGCGGTAAACCTCATGATTGGGTTTTCTTTAATTTTTTCGATCAATTCGGGGGGTAGCGCGCGATTCTGATCGGCTGCAGCAGCACCCGAGGCTATCTCAGCTAGTAGGGGTGCGACCACTGGTTCATAGGCGAAAGGGGATGCTGTCATGCGCTAAATCCGATGCTCTAAAGCGGCAAGGAACCGTTGGCGTAGGATATCGCTGAGGTCGTTTTTGGGTCCAGCGGCACACCAACGGTGTAGGAGATCTTCATAGCCATCAGCGGATAAGTCACGGATACCGGCATTCATGAAGTGTATTTGCAAAGCCATGCGCGCGCTTTGATCTTCCGCAGGGCTGGTGATTTGTGCGGCGAGTTCTGCCTCCAAGACCAGATTTAGCCAGTCCTGCGGTTCGGCCTGTCCATTGGCGCGGTCGGCAAAAATTTTGTGCGGAGTGGGAATATCCAGCTGATTTTTTTCTGCCAGGGAAACTTGCTGGTCCCAGTCCAGCATCTGTTTCAGTTTGGCTTTGGCCACCAACCGGTCTTGACCTTGGAGTGCTTGCTGGTAAGCCCTCTGGGCATTTTCAATGTTTTTTTGCTGGGTCTGACTGAGATCTATGTTCTGAGCGGCCAAAGTCAGTGCTTGATTCAGTTCCGCCAGCTTTTTGCGGCTGGCCTCACCGTCGGTGACGGCTTGATTTAGCGTTTTCAGGGCGATATCGAGTTTCAGGTTCCGTTCATTGGAGGCAACTTTTAATGCCTGGTGCTGCGCGTCAAGTGCGACAAAAACAGCGTCGCAGGCGGTTCGAAATTCCCGCCACAAGCGTTGGTCGGGGCCGCGTGGTGTTGGCCCTACTGCCTGCCATTGCTTTTGTAATGTTTTTACGATGCCGACCGCTCCCTGGCCAGGCCCGTCCTGATCGATCAATGCTTTTGCGGCTTCAACGATTGCGCTTTTTGTTGCAATGTTGGCGTCCCAAGCGCGTTTTAAGTGGTCATAGAGCGTTTCCTGTAATCCGTTAAAGCGTTCCTGCACTGGCTTTAACGCCTGTCGATCACATGGATGGTGTAGTTGCCATTCCGCTCTTGCGTGGCGAAGGATTTTATCCGCGGCGCGAATGTCGGCTGTAGGCCAATCGGTTTGGTTGATATAGGATTCTAGCTGTTCGCACAGACCAATGCGTTTGGTGAGATTGGCACTGCGGTTCTCTCTCTGCTGGGCAAAATATACCCTGCATGGCTCAAAGGCGGTTTCCGCAAGTTGGTCAAATAGCGTGTGTAGTTGAATATCTGATGCGCTGTTGGGTCTACCCAGCTCACGCCATTGCTGACGTAGCAGCTTCAGTTGGTCGGCTTGCTCTGTTGGCGCCAGGGGCGTTTCAGCAATTTTTTTGATTTCGTCAATTAATGTCTGTCGCTTAGGACTGGTTGCGAATTGTTGCCAATCGCGAAGTTCAGCGACTTTTTTGCTCAACCCGGTGAGTTCTTTTTCCGCGCTTCGGATGCCTATTTTTTGTAGCGCACGCGCTCTGCCCAGTTGCTGTTGCGCGGATTCAATTTGACCTTCTTCGATCGCCTGAGCGGCTGCACTTAGGGTTTCGTTTAAAGACTGTTCGGCCTGCTTTTGTTTTCCGACGATGATTCTGATTTCTGACTCGATGCGGTTCAGGGTTTCAAGTAGCGCGGCAAACTCTGCGGGTGGTTGGTGCTCTGCCGGCCAATGGAGTTGACCGATTTTTTTTTGCCAGCGTTTGTGCCATTTTTGGCGCGCGGCGAGTTCGATGCTCAGTGCCTCATTATAAGCTTCGGTAGACACAAGCTCTTGAGGTGCTTGAGCACGGGATTCAGCAGTGGCCGCAAGTTGTGCGCAGGCACGGCGGTAGTTCGTGAATTGGTGCGCTATAGCGGTGACTGTGGCGTGTTGTGCTGTATTGGGTGTGCGCGTGCTTATGAGGTCAATCCAAGCGTTTTGAAACTGCTCATAGGCTGGTGTGATCTTCTGTATCGGTTCGCCGAGTCGCATTTTTTCAGACAGTGAGCTGACCTCGCCCAACAGTGCTGGAAATAGATCTGCGGCCGGTTGTGGTGCGGTCAGTTCAACTCCCTTGAGTGGATCTTCAGGAATCGATAAAGCTTGTTTGGCATCAAAATGGTTTAACAAGGGAATCAAAGACTGGTACTCGTCGGCCGCCGCGCGACGTCTGTCCGCCAAGATGATTAGGCGCTGGTGTTCGACCAGCGTATTTTCACCCGATTGATTGGCTTTTTCGATTGAGCGGTCCAGCTCGGCGATTCGCAAAAAAAGCGCGTTAGCGTCACCGCGTACTTTTTTAAGGCGCGCCAACTCGGCTCTTGCGTGGCGATAGACGGCTTTATCGCGACCACGCGCTTGTTCCACAAGCTCGGTCAGTCCAATTTCGGTCTGTAATAAAGGGTGTTTTAAGATTTTAGTTTTGGCGTCATCTCGAAGACGAATCGCGAGCGTGGCGCATTGTGATGCTTTTTGCAGGAGTGGCCACAATGTCTCCAGTTCAGCGCCCTCGGCGGCGTTGATCCGAGCGTTGATGACAACAGGATGATGGCTATAGGCTGTTGTGCCATTTGCTTTTAATCGTTGTGTTATGCGGTGAGCCACGGATTCCGCCAGCTCGGCGTGCTCAAGCAGCGTTGCCAAAGTGTCCACGTTCGAAACTTTGGCGATAGCCGCTTTTTGTACCCTTATATCGGGATCGTTGAGCGCAAGTTGTTCAAGATAGGCTTGTATCTTTTGCGCTTGATGGTCATTTGAAGAAGCTATCGCCGTCAAGCGTACGGCTGGATCGTCATGCTCGAACGGACTTTTCTTATGAAACCATCGGCTTAACATGATGGCATTAACCTAACGCATTGTGGGCACCATCACAAAGCGGTGCATTGGCGGTGTGTTTGCAGCCACAAAAATAAAGGGTTTTGTTTTCTTGGGCCTTGTAGGACAGCGGTAAAATGTCAGTCCCCTCGTGTGAGCCGTCACAAAAGGGTTGCTTGGCGCTTTTGCCACAGGCGCACCAGAAATATTTTTTGTCCGCCTCAACTGTGACGGGGTAGGGTGCCTTTTGGGCGACATGTGGTTTGCTCATAGAATTCTCCAATTTTTTACTGAGTCAGTTGTTGTTATGAAAATTTTTGCTCGTCCCACCAAGGGAAATAGTCTGGCATATCGCTGGATACTTTTGCCGTGAATTCTGCTGGGCGTTTCTCTAAAAAAGATTCCACACCTTCTTTGGCGTCGGGGGATCGTCCGCGGTGATAGATGCCGCGAGAATCTATTTTGTGTGCATCCATCGGATGGTCTGCAGCCAGCATTCGCCACATCATGTGGCGTATCAGGGTGACCGAAACGGGCGCGGTATTGTCGCGAATGTCCTCGGCTATAGCTTTGGCTTGGTCAAGCAATTCGTGTTGGGGGTAGAGCGCTTTGACTAATCCGCCTTCCAAAGCCTCCGTTGCCGGAAAAACTCGACCCGAATAGCACCACTGTAAAGCCTGGCTTATGCCCACCACGCGAGGCAAAAAGTAGCTTGAACAGGCTTCAGGAACGATGCCCCGTCGAGCAAATACAAAACCAAATTTTGCGTTATCCGCAGCTAGCCGGATATCCATGGGTAAGGTCATGGTGACACCGACGCCAACGGCAGCCCCGTTAATGGCGGCAATTGTTGGTTTTTTGACTTCGTAGAGCCTCAGGGCCAGCACGCCACCGCCGTCTTGCTGCAGACCGCTCTGTCTGTCTCCTCGTGTATCTGCATCGAACGTACTGCCTCCGCTGGACAAATCCGCCCCTGCGCAGAATGCGCGACCGGCTCCGGTAAAGATAATGGCTCTGACAGCATCGTCAGCATCCGCACGGTCGCAGGCATCGATCAACTCAGCCTGCATTTCGCGGTTATAGGCGTTCATTGCCTCCGGGCGGTTGAGGGTAATTGTGAGAATGCCCTGCTCAAGATCGTACAGTATTGTTTGGTAGTCCAAGAAAGTTCTCTGATTGTATAAGTACGTTGCTATGTTGCCTTGGTCGGATTGATTTTGCTACGTGCTAAAGTGGCTTCTGTTATTGATAGGTCGGTGTGAGGGTCATGAATCGATATTTTGGTGCTGATATGGACGCTTTCTCGGATCGGGTGGACACTTTTATTGAGCGTTATTGGCCAAGTGCGGCTCGGATTGTTTCACATGCCGATGTTCAGGTCTGGCGTGCGGCACTGGTTAACGCCGGGTGGTCGGTGCCGCAGTGGCCTGAACATCAGGGGGGTACGGATTGGAATCCGACACAACATTATATTTGGCGGCGAGCGTGTTCGACATATGGGGTCCCGGATGCTGATGAGGTTGGCACCAATCTTGTGGGTCCGCTGTTGATGGCACAGGGCTCCGCGGTGCAGCAGGAGCTTTTTTTGCCTGAGATCGCAGCGTTAAAAAGTTGGTGGTGTTTTGGATTTATGGAGCCGCATGCAGGCGCCGAGGTGGCGGCAATGACAACGACAGTTTTCGAAAAGGACGGCGAGCTTCGTCTCAATGGCTGTAAAAATTTTGTCTTTGATGCTCTGCGAGCAGATTTCATGTGCTGTCTGGCGCGTCGAGATGATGGGTTTGCGTTTTTCCTGATTGATATGCGCGCGGACGGAGTGTTGGTGAAGTCGACGCCAACTCTGGACGGTCAAGACACGATGGCACAAGTCACTTTTAATGACGTGATGTTAATGCCTGCCAGTCAGATTGGATTGGTGCGACCAGGGTCTGAGTTCGAGCGGTACCAATTTTCCGGCGTATTTAGCACATTGGCGCGTAGCGCCCAAGCCCGTGCCCAGCTCAATATCTTAGACCGAGTAATCAGCGATTTTGACCCCAGTGATGACATTCATCGAAAGCGCAACGACCTGGCTGTTGACCTCAGCGTATTGGAGGCTTTGGAGCTGCGCTACCTAGATGCGCTGCAAAGGGGCGTACAGGTGCCGTTTTCCCTGATAGTATTGCGCCTGAAAAGTCGAAAAATTCTCCTGCAACTTGGTGCGCTACAGGTGGAGAGTTTCGGGTATTATGCGCTACCATTTGCGGATGATGCGCTTCTGCATAACGAAGGACCAATTGGTCCTGTAGCGGCAGCAGCGAGCGTAAGGCAATCGCTGACGCAGCAACTGAGCGCGATATATGAAGGCAGCACAGAGCAATTAAAAGACGAAGCGTGGCGTCATTTGGGTCACCAGAAATAATAGGGGTTAGGAATGGATTTTTCGTTTACTGAGGAACAAACGCTCTTAGAAGACAGCGTGTCGAAATACATACAAAACGACTACGATTTTGACAGTCGCCAAAAACTGGTGAGGTCCGAGCAGGGGTTCAGCTCTGAAAACTGGTCGCAGTTTGCTGAACTGGGCTGGTTTGGTGTGTGTTTTACCGAGGCCGAAGGCGGGTTTGGTGGTGGTGCCATTGAATTGATGTTGATGGCAGAGCAATTTGGTAAAGGTCTTTTGGTAGAGCCTTATCTGGCGACGGTAGTGCTGGCTGGTGGTGCGATTAAACATGGTGGCAGCGAAGATCAGAAGGCTAAATATTTGCCCGGTATTATTGATGGATCCGTTCAGGCAGCACTGGCTTATGCAGAGCCTCAAGGGCGATTCAATTTGGCAGATTTGACCACGACTGCGCAGCGAGACGCGGATGGTTATGTGCTCAAGGGGTATAAAGCGGTTGTGCTCAATGGCCCCGCGGCGGATCTATTAGTGGTTACCGCACGCACCAGCGGAGAGCAACGCGATACGAGCGGCGTGTCTGTTTTTGTTGTTGATGCAAACGCTGAGGGCGTTAGTCGCCGGGATTATCCGACGGTAGACGGTTTACGAGCATCAGAAATTACATTTGATAACGTTAGACTGAGTGCCGATGCCCTCTTGGGCGAAGAGGGTCAAGGCTATGCCATCGTTGAGCGTGCGGTTGATGACGGAATTTTGGCCGTTGGCGCAGAGGCTGTAGGCTGTATGGAAGTGCTGTACAAAGACACCGTTGAATACTGCAAAACCCGTGAACAATTTGGTCAGCCCATTGGCAAGTTCCAAGTACTGCAGCACTGCATGGTGGATATGTTCATGGAGCATGAACAGACCAAGTCTTTGATGTACATGGCAGCGATGCGGATGGACGAGGGCTATGGCGCTCAGGCGCAAAAAGCGGTCAGCGCATTTAAAGTGCAGGTGGGTAAATCAGGGCGTTTTGTGGGCCAAAGTGCTGTGCAGTTGCATGGCGGTATGGGTATGACCGATGAATTGAATATTGGTCATTACTTCAAGCGGTTAACAATTATCGACACTTTGTTCGGTAATGTTGATTTCCACTTGAAGCGTTTTGGACGCCTATAAGGCCTGACTAGAGGGCTGCGTAACCGCCGCTGCGACGTTTTACGAATGTTTTCGCGCGGTTACGTTTGTTGTTGCACCCTCTCGGGAGCAGTGGCATTGGGTGGCGTTTATTGTTTCATGCGTTAGCAAATACGGTTCGTTTCGTCGCCACTGAGCGCTCAGTGTCATCCTAAAGCCTCGATTCTGGTGCACACCTTGATCGGGCTCAGTGATTGGCGGGGTCAGACGCCCTATAAAGATTGAGCGTCTAGAGGTTGAGCTGGGTCAATCAGTCCCAGCTTAGAGCGCCACCGGTTTGATAATCCGTCACTCTAGTCTCAAAGAAGTTTTTCTCTTTCTTGAGATCCATGATTTCTGACATCCATGGGAATGGATTTTTAACGTTCGGGAATTGTTCTGCGAGTCCGATCTGCGCTAATCGGCGATTAGCTATGAACTGGAGATATTCTTCCATCATGTTTGCATTCATACCCAGCACGCCTCTTGGCATAGTGTCTCGCGCATACTGAATTTCGAGTCGTGTACCATCTAGAATCATATTACGTGCTGTCGCCTGTAAGGATTCATCCCATAGATGAGGGTTTTCTAGTTTAATTTGATTGATGACATCAATGCCGAAGTTAACATGCATCGACTCGTCACGAAGGATGTACTGAAATTGCTCGGATGTGCCGGTCATTTTATTTCGACGGCCCATGGATAAAATTTGTGTGAATCCGCAGTAAAAGAAAATACCCTCGAGTACGCAATAATACGCAATCAAGTTCTTCAACAGGGTTTGGTCCGTGTCGAATGTGCCAGTCTTAAAGGTAGGGTCTGAAATTTCTTGTGTGTACTGTAATGCCCAGGAGGCTTTTTCAGCCACGCAGGGGATTTCGTGGTACATGTTGAATATTTCACCCTCATCCATACCCAATGATTCGATGCAGTATTGGTAAGCATGGGTGTGTATGGCTTCTTCGAAGGCTTGGCGAAGTAAATATTGACGACATTCTGGATTTGTAATCAGTCGGTAAATTGCCAGTACAAGATTATTGGCTACTAACGAGTCGGCAGTGGAGAAAAATCCTAGGTTACGTTTGACGATGGTTCGTTCGTCATTGGTTAAGCCGTCATCTGACTTCCACAAAGCGATGTCAGCAGTCATATTGACTTCCTGTGGCATCCAATGATTTGCACAGCCATCAAGGTATTTTTGCCACGCCCAGTCGTATTTGAAGGGCACCAGTTGGTTGAGATCCGCTCGGCAGTTGATCATTGCCTTCTGGTCTACTGTGACACGTTCTTGACTGGCGGGTTCAACCGGTAAAGCAGGCGGCGGAGCGGCAGCAACTTCCGTATTTGGCCCGTCTGAGCTCACCGCAGTGGGTTGTGTTTGTATATTCTGTTTTTCTGGCGCCGCAGGAGTAGCAGGAGTAACTGTTGGTTCGTTAACCTGTATGGCGGGTTCAGCGGTCAATGCTGGCGGTGGCATACTCCCAGCTGATGGTTGTGGTTCATTATAGTCATCCCAACTTAACATGCTTTTTCCTTGAGATTTGATTTATTGACAGGCTTCACAATCGGGGTCATCGATTGAGCAAGCTAAAGGTATGGCAGCTGCTTGACCGAGCTGCAGGGTGGCGTCGTCAGTCTGGTTTTGGGGCTCTGGTGCAGCACTTTGCTGACTTGAGCTTTGCTCACCTTGTGCCGAAACGGCGTTGAGCGTGCCCTGCGTCAACGTCGACTTTTCGGTGCTGGTTGCGCTTAATGCGCGCAGATAGTAGGTCGTTTTCAGGCCACGCTGCCAAGCCATACGATAAGTAATATCGAGTTTCTTGCCTGAAGCTCCGGCGATATACAGGTTCAATGATTGCGCTTGGTCTATCCATTTTTGACGCCGACTGGCAGCGTCAACCAACCAACGGGGCTCCACTTCAAATGCTGTTGCATATCGTTGTTTAATGGCTGCGGGGATGCGCTCGATGGCTTGTAAGCTACCGTCATAATATTTCAAGTCATTAACCATGACCTTGTCCCATAATCCGATCTCTTTTAGATCTTTGACCATATATGGATTAACAACGGTAAACTCTCCTGAGAGGTTCGATTTAACATACAAATTTTGATAAGTCGGCTCGATAGATTGAGACACGCCTGTGATGTTCGCAATGGTTGCTGTAGGTGCGATAGCCATCACGTTTGAATTGCGCATTCCCCTGCTTTTTACTTTACCGCGTAATTTATCCCAGTCCAGAGTAGTACTGCGCTCGACATCTAGAAACGCCTCTCCCCGTTCTTTTTGCAGCATATTTATCGAATCGTAGGGTAGGATACCTTGACTCCATAACGATCCGGAAAAGCTTTCATACGCGCCTCTTTCCTTGGCCAGTTTGCTACTTGATTCAATGGCATAATAGCTAACGGCTTCCATGGATCGATCTGCAAATTCAACAGCGTCGTTTGATGCGTAGGAGTAACCCATCTTATAAAGCGCATCTTGGAACCCCATGATGCCTAGTCCGACCGGACGGTGGCGCATATTAGACGTGCGCGCTTGTGGTACAGAGTAGTAATTTATATCTATAACGTTATCGAGCATGCGTACTGCCGTGCGGACAGTTTTCTTTAATTTCTTTAGATCCAGGCGCCCATCTTTAACATGCTGAACAAGATTGATAGATCCTAGGTTGCAGACAGCAATTTCTTCTTCAGATGTGTTTAGGGTTATTTCGGTACATAGGTTAGAGGAATGCACTACCCCGATGTGTTGCTGTGGAGACCGCACGTTACAAGCGTCTTTGAAGGTGATCCACGGATGGCCTGTTTCAAATAGCATTGAAATCATTTTGCGCCATAGCTCGCTTGCTTTAATTCGCCGGTAAAGCTTGAGATCTCCGCTTTGCGTCAGCGCCTCATATTCAGCATATCGTTTTTCAAAGGCTTGGCCGTACAAGTCGTGAAGGTCTGGTGTATCGCTGGGTGAGAATAAGGTCCAATCGCCATCTTCCGTGACCCGTTTCATGAATAAATCTGGAATCCAGTTTGCAGTATTCATGTCATGGGTTCGGCGTCGATCGTCGCCTGTATTTTTTCTTAGCTCAAGAAATTCTTCTATGTCCAGGTGCCAGGTCTCTAAATAGGCGCAGACCGCCCCTTTGCGTTTGCCGCCTTGATTAACCGCAACGGCTGTATCATTGATAACCTTTAAAAATGGCACAACACCTTGAGATTTTCCGTTAGTGCCTTTGATATAGGATCCCAATGCGCGCACGGGTGTCCAGTCGTTCCCTAAACCACCGGCCCACTTGGATAACATGGCATTGTCATGAATCGAATTGTAAATGCCGTCGAGATTATCCGGGACGGTAGTTAAAAAGCACGAAGACAGCTGCGGCCGCAGGGTACCCGAATTAAATAAAGTGGGTGTGGAGCTCATATAGTCGAAGGACGAAAGTAAGTCGTAAAATTCTATGGCCCTTTCGTTTTTGTCAACTTCTGCGGCGGCAAGGCCCATAGCGACCCGCATGAAAAATATCTGTGGTAATTCGAAGCGGACTTCATTGCTGTGGATGAAATAACGGTCGTAGAGTGTTTGCAGCCCCAGATATGTGAAATCGAGATCTCTCTCTGGTTTAAGTGCAGCGCCTAACAGGCTGAAATCGAAATCTAGAAGATCCGACGCCAACAATTCAAGTGCTACACCCTTGTTGATATACGCTTCAAGTGCTTGCGGATATACCTTTGTCATTTGTGCTTGGGTGGCACTTTGTGAGGTCCCGCTTTGGTCTATATCAAGAAATGTCAGCGCTTCGGTTCGCAATTCGTCCAGCAATAAACGGGAGGTGACAAATGTGTAATTGGGCTCTTCCTCAACGAGGGTTCGAGCCGTTATGAGGACTGAGGTTGCCACATCGGTGGTGGAGATGCCGTCATACATATTCTGCATCGATTCTTTAATGATCCGCTCTGCGTCTACATCAGTCAGGCCAGCGCAGGCCTCGGTAATGATCGTACGCAACCTTGGGATATCTAGAGGTTCGTTGAGCCCCTGTGCGTTGACTACAGTCAGCGTTGCTTGGTTGTCTTGGGACGGGCTTTCGTCTTTTTGCTTGCGTGCTAGGGTACGCTCTTCCCTGTAGAGCACATAAGCGCGAGTGACTTTATGTTCGCCAGACCGCATTAATGCCAATTCTACCTGATCTTGTACGTCCTCGATGTGCAGCGTTCCACCGGAGGGCAGGCGTCGCAAAAAAGTAGTTGATACCTGTTCGGTTAGCGCCTTTACCAGTTCACGTATACGTGGCGAGGCGGCTGCGGTACCGCCTTCGACAGCTAAAAACGCTTTGGTTAAAGCGATCGCAATTTTATCGTCGGTGTAGGGGGCTACGGTTCCATTGCGTTTGATTATTTTCAGTTGGCCCGGCGCAGTCGCTGTTAATGACGGTGTAAGTGTTGCGGTCAGTGCTCTGTCATCGGCTACTGGCGCTTGTGTACCGCTTTGTGGCGCTGCCTGCCCATCAGTTTGCATAATTTTGGTCCTTTGTCATGACGTCACGATCTGGCGTTTGGTGGTGTTATTGTGCTTATAAATTTTTGTAATCTGCTGCGATTCTCAACACACAGGAGCTTAGAGGTTTCTTGATCTGTTCGTGCTTTGCGAAGATGCATTTTTGCCTTGGACGCGTGAGCAATTTACGAAATAAAACTGACAGAGATCAAGCGTGGAAACCCCACATGTTGTTATTTTCCTTCCTACGAAACACAAGATAATGGGAATTTTAGCGCATTGCAACATTTTGTCTGTGGATAAGTTGTGGGTGGCTACTGTATGTTTTGTGTGGCGTTAGAAGTGGCTCATTCCCCGCTCTGATAAGTCCTGCGGGGCGTGACATGCGGATAAAAAAGGCGTTAGAGGTTAACCGCTGGGTGTATTATGTCGAGCAGGAGTCAATTATCGGAGCTCAAGGGGGGACGCATGCCGTATATCATGTCGCTGGATCAGGGTACGTCAAGCAGTCGGGCGGTTATTTACTCGCTGGATGGCCAAGTGATTGCGGTGGCTCAGCATATGCTTGATTTGCTTCATCCGGCTGACGGGTGGGTTGAACAAGATCCAGAGGCGATTTGGCAAACAACCTTAAAGGCCGGGCGGGAGGTGATAGGTCAAGCCGCGATCGATCCGGCGGATATTGCCTGTATCGGTATCACTAATCAGCGAGAAACCAGTCTGATGTGGGACCGAGAGAGCTCTGCATGTGTTTATAACGCGATCGTTTGGCAAGATCGGCGAACGGCTGGTCTGTGTGCAGATATGCGAGCCGATTCGCTAAACGGACAGCCCTTAGAGGCGGCGTTGGTTGAGCGCACCGGGTTGGTGATTGACCCATATTTCTCATCCACTAAAGTCGCTTGGATGGCACAAAATATAGAGGGTGTGCAAGAGGCAGCGCGCAGGGGTGATTTGGCGTTTGGCACAGTCGACAGTTTTTTGATCTGGCGTTTGACCCTAGGCTGTTCCCATGTCACAGATGCGACGAATGCAAGCCGAACTCAGCTATTTGATATTCGCCAACAGCGCTGGAGTGAGGAGTTGCTCGCTTATTTTGACATCCCCATAAATGTGTTGCCCCGTGTGTGTGATAGTGCCGGTGTGTTTGGTGTTGCAGACTCCCGATGGTTTGGCGCTGAAATACCCATCACCGGTGTTGCTGGAGATCAACAGGCAGCACTGATTGGTCAAGGTTGTTTGGCCTCTGGTCTAACCAAAAGCACATACGGCACGGGTTGCTTTGTGATGGCCAACACCGGCCAAAATATGATTCTGTCGTCAGAGAAGCTGTTGACGACAGTGGCCTTTCGAATCGGCGGTCGAACGACTTACGCTTTGGAAGGCAGTATTTTCACTGCCGGTGTGGCCATAAAATGGTTGCGGGATCAATTGGGGTTGATCGAGACGCCCGCGGATACGCAGGCGGCGTTCGACAGAACCAATGGCGATGCGCAAGGTGTCTTTGTAGTCCCGGCGTTCACCGGATTGGGCGCGCCTCACTGGCAGCCAGATGTTCGCGGTTTGATTACGGGTCTGAGCTTAAGCACCAACCGTGACCACCTGTTGACAGCATTTTTACAAAGCGTTGTTTTTCAAACCCAAGCATTGTTGGCCGCCATGGTAAAAGACGGCGCTGTCATCGATCGTCTGCGAATTGATGGGGGCATGGTGATCAATGAGGCGTTGTGTCAATTTTTGGCCGATATTATAGACGTGCCGGTCGAGCGGCCGGCAAATATCGAAAGCACTTCGCTGGGCGCCGCAATGTTAGCGGGCGTCGGCCATTCGATTTATCCTGATTTGCTCAGTGCCTGGCCATCTGATCAAGGGCACCAAGAATTTTCGCCGCAACTCGAAGCGCATCGGCGGGACGATCTGGTTGGTGGTTATCAGCAAGCGGTCGCACAAGTTCTTGCAAATATCTAAAGAGCCCTAATTTCAATTACAGATCGGTTACAGTTTGGTGCGTTGTGCGAGATTCCATTCCGTAAGATAGGGGGATGGATAATCGGCAATCAACTCAACCCAGACACCCCAAGCAGAGATTAGTCACTGCGGGTATAGCCTTGATGGCTTGTTTGGTGCCTGTGGGGCAGATTTTTTCTGAAGGATGGTCTAACCCGCTCATCGGTACCCATCTAGTACAAGGTCTGGCATGGGCGTTGGTTTTGATTGGCATGGCGATTGCGGCTGAGAAATACCATCAGCTGCGCGGTCATGATTTGCTGGTGTTGCAAGTGCTGTGGTGTAATTTGGGCGCAATCACGTTTGCCGGTGTCACTCCGGAAGCGCTGCGTCCGCTTCTTTTGATCGTTCCGCTGGTGGGTGTGATGTACGCTGCGCTTTATGTGGCACGCAGGCAATTAATCCTACTAATGGTGCTGACTTTGCTGCTGCATGGGATAGCAGTCTTAAATGGACTGTCCTTCCCAGAGTTCGATTTAAGCATCTCGATTTTTTCTAGTTTGGTGTATCTTTTATTCATGGCGGCGTTTTTTGCGATTTCCACCACTTTACAGGGGTTGCGCGACGGGTTGATAGAAAGTAACCAGAAGCTCCACGCCGAGGTAGAAGACTTCCGGGAAATGGCGCTGAAAGATGAATTAACTGGGCTCGATAATCGTCGCTCGGTGATGGAATTTTTGGCGCGCCAGATTGCACTGGTCGATCGCGGGCAGGTGTCATTTGCGCTGTGTTATGTCGACATTGATCACTTTAAAGCGATTAATGATCAGTTTGGTCATTTCGTTGGAGATGATGTACTACAGCGGTTTTCGAAGTTGGCAAAATCGGCTGCACGCAGCGCTGATATAGTGGCTCGTTTTGGCGGCGAGGAGTTTGTAATTGTGCTTGTCGGCGGAACAGCGGAAACGGCGAAGCAGTTTGCGATTCGGTTGATCGCGCAGGCGCGCAATTTAGCTATCGCCAGCGAAAGCCAAAACGTTGGGTTCACCGTGTCGATCGGTGTTGCTCAGTATCTTCCCGGTGAGGGGATAGATAGTGTGATTGCGCGCGCTGATGATGCGCTTTATGGAGCCAAACGAGCAGGTCGAGATGGCGTTCAGGTGTCCTCATCTATGCCGTTAAGAGCGATCAGATAATGGTCGAGGCCCATCAGGCATTGTCGTGGGCGATCACGGCGTGTTTTGCAATGCCGGTAGGTAAGGTATTGTGGCAGCGTTGGCTCAGCAGTTTGTGGAAAAGGATGACACAGCTTTGAATCGTCGCAAGCATATTAGGCAACCGGCGCAGCTGCCTGCCTTGGTTCACCCGCCCAGAGGCCGTTCTTGGCTTTGTTCGATAAGAGATTTTTGTGAAAACGGTATGCTCCTTGTCGGCAACGAGGGGTCACGATCTTTGCATTCCAGCGGAATATCTATCGCCGCTGGAGATGAGGTTTCACTGCATTTTTCAGTGCCCACTGCCAACAATCTGCAGAGTTACCGGTTACCAGCCAGGGTGGTTCGGGTGCTGGGCGCAGGTGACGGACTGGGCGTCTTTTTTGCAAAGGCGCTGCAGCGGGAGGTTTTTTCCGCGCTGGCGGCGTCGGCCGCTGAACAAGCAGCTCAAGCACCTGTCTTTAGTGAGCCAAGTGTCGCGGAATTGCCTGATGTTCATCTCAACAAGCCAATGCGAGCCTCGCGACCCGATTCCGGGTTGTCACCAGATCAGGCGAAAGAACTGACCCAGAGTATACAAGCGCTCATCACACGCGCGCTGGCGCCTCTGAGCCAACGGTTTTGCGAAGTGGCCGCGCAGGAGATGTTGATCAGTGCTCGTGATGCGTCGTCTAATGATATGCAGACATGCTATTTCGGTGGTTTAAGCGCGTTGGAAACCCGTGCGGCCAGTTTTAGCGAAAAATTTGCAGCTGGCATTGCCCTCCAACTTCAAGAAGTGTCGGATGTCGAGGCGGTTTTAGAGCGCAGGCGTAAGCGGGACGCAAGTCAGGTAAAAAGTAAAACGCTACAACTGGTCGATACAGCTGAATTCGAACAGTGGTTGGTAGTTGCGGAAAAAATTTCGAAGACTGAAACCCGTTTTAAAGAGGCTGTTTTGGACATGCGCGCTCAATTTGGTCTGATTGCCAAGCCTTGGACTCACAAAGATGTGATACCGGTCGGTCCAGCGGCATTTTGGTGGGCATTTGATGATGCCCAGCAGGTTTTCGATTTTGACGATAGGTTGCGCAAACCGATTTTCACTCTATTTGAGGATCAGCTACATCAAACGCTGGGGGTGCTGTATCAGGAGTTGAATCAATTATTTGAAGCTCATCAAGCAATGCCCGCACTCGAAGGGTTACGTGACGAGCTGCAGCCCAGAGTTGTTCGCCCCGATCCGGCAGATGATGGCGTGGCACTTGGATACGATCAGCAAGTGGACCCACCCGTCCAGAAAACGCCGGCGAGCGTCGATGTGACAAGTGTCGGCACATCATCACAGCTGTACACGCGGAGCTCCGCATCCGGCGGTGTGTCTGCCTATGAACGTGTGCGAGGTATTTTGGCGGGTCGCGCAATGGCCGGCGAGAGCGGATTGACGCAATCTGTTTTTGGTGCCGCTGCGCCTGCGACAGAGGTCTATGGGGCAGAAGATATTGTCAACGCGTTGACTGCGCTGGAGCAAGAGCCCGTGGTTCAGGGTGCTGCGAGGGGTTCGTTGGGGCCGCGGTTAATAAACACACTAAAAGCGCAATTTGGCGAGAATAAAGGCTTGAGCAGTGACGATCTTGAAACGCTGCAGGTCATGCAAGGGTTGATGGACTCTCTTGTTGAGGATCCGTTGATCACGGAGGGCGTTCGCCAATGGGTCCAACGTCTGGAAATCACCCTCAACAAACTGGCGGCCAGAGAACCGGAATTTCTTGCAAGTGATTCGAGCTCGCCGCACAGCGCGATGCAAATGTTGAATCAGCTGGCCCGGTTGGGCGGCAGTCAAGACGTGATAGCGGGTATCGACCGGAATGTTGGGCGTCGGGTTGATGAGTTATTACAGCGAGTAGTGCAGGAGTATGACGACAACCCGGACGTCTTTGCCGAGACCGTTAAGGCGCTGTACCCGTTAATTGACCTTCAGGCAAAGGGTTATCGTAGCAATCTCGAACGTACTGTTCGGGCAAGTGAAGGCCAACAAAAGCTGCAGCGTGCTCGTGGGGCAGTAGTGCAGGCCGTCGGGGAAATTATTGCTGATCATGACGTGCCCCAGGTGGTGTTGAACTTACTCAACCCAGGATGGCGTAACCTGCTCGTAAATACGCATTTAAGACAAGGGGGCGAAGGCGCTGAGTGGTTGGATCGACTGGCGGTAATTAGTCAACTAAATAGGCAGATGACGGGCGCGCTTGGGGAAGGTGGACAGGACTATGTTGAGCCTGAAGTGTTGCTCAGGGTTGTCTTGGAAGGTCTCGATAGCATTAGTTTTGACCCGAGTAAGCGGGAGCCTTTGATTGCACAAATGTCGAACGTACTCGTTGGCGATCCGACAGGCCAAAAAATTCCTCCTGAGCTGGTCCGAGTCTCTCCTGATATGGTTGGTGCGGTGTTGGGTTTGAGTGAATCGGAAAATTTTTCCTCGGAATCTAAGCACGAAGAGGATCCGCCGGAGGTTGACTGGACTCGCTGGCTAGAGAGGGTTCGCCAACTGCAGGTTGGCGATTGGCTGGCTACCTCTGATCGTTCCGGCCGCCCGCAGCTTTTGTCGCTCGGTTTTGTGGCGGATGACGCGTCTTTTTTTGTTTGGGTTAATCGCAAAGGCGTCAAGACACTAGAGTATACATCCAAATCGTTAGCGCTGGATCTGAGTACGCAGCGCGTTAAATTGCTCGACGATTATGAATTGCCCCTGCTCGAACGCGCCTCCCAACGTATGTTGGATAACTTGCATCAGCAGCTGGCTTTTCAGGCAACACATGATGATTTAACTCAGCTGATCAACCGTAAAGAGTTTGAACGGCGTATTGTCCGGGCCGTGGCGCGTTCGAAGGTGCAAGGTATAACTTACGCGCTGTTTCACTTAGACCTTGACCAGTTCAACCTGATCAACAATATCAGCGGTCAGGATGCAGGCGATGCGTTGCTGCGCGCCGTAAGTGCTGCGCTGGTAGCCACGTTTAAGGGCGCCGCCTACACAATCGCGCGCCTTGGTGGCGACGAGTTTGGTCTTTTGACCGAAGGGGTGGAAACGGCAAATGTTGGCACCTTAGTGGAGAAGGTTAGGTCGACCGTCAGCGATACCGAGTTTGTTTGGCAGGGGCGGCCACATAGCGTTGCGGTCAGTGGCGGGATGGTATTGATTGATCAGCGGTCGAAAGATGTTAACAGCGTTATGCAATATGTGGATGAGGCTCGCCATTTTGCCAAAGATGCTGGTCGTAATCGAATCAAAGAATATGAGTTTGACGATGAATCGCTGATAGAGCGGCACAACGCCATGCAGTGGGTTGCGCAATTAGATTCCGCGTTGCGGGAAAACCGTCTGGTGCTCAATGGTCAGAAAATTCAGCCGGTGGTTGATGGTAGCGACGGTGATAGGTCCCAAACGCATTATGAAATATTGCTCACTCTTGTAGACGAGTCTGGCGCTTTGGTGCCGCCCGATGAGTTCATAGCGGCAGCAGAAACCTTTAATCGAATGACTATGATAGATCGCTGGGTGATTGAAAATTTATTTCAATGGATGGCAGAAAACCGAGCTTGCCTCGATGATTTTGGTGGTTTTTCGGTAAATGTCTCGGGTGCTTCGGTCAACGACGCGTCGTTTCCTGATTTCATTTGGGAGCAAATGGCACGGACGGAAGTGCCGACATCTAAAATATGTTTTGAAATTACAGAAACGGTGGCCATTGGGAATCTAGATAATGCGGTCGACTTCATGAACCGTTTGCGAATTGTAGGGTGCAGTTTTGCGCTGGATGATTTTGGTACCGGTCTTTCCTCTTATTCGTACTTGCGAAATTTGCCGGTCGACTATGTGAAAATTGACGGCGTTTTCGTGAAGGATATGGTTGATAACGCAGCCGACCACGCGGTGGTGAGATCGATCAATGAATTGAGCCATCATATGGGCAAACTTACGATTGCTGAGTATGTTGAAAGTCCTGCGTGCTTGGAGGCGCTGCGAGCACTAGGTGTTGATTATGTGCAGGGTTTTCAGATCAGTCGGCCAACACCTCTGAAGGATCTTGTGATAGGCGACTGAATTAACGCTTTCTATTATCAGTATCCAACCGGGCCTAGCAGCAGAAACTCCAATAGCGCTTTCTGGCTATGCAGTCGATTGCCCGCTTCATGGTAGACCACTGCGCGCGGATCATTTAACAACGTTGCGGTAATTTCTTCGCCGCGATGGGCAGGCAGGCAATGCATAAACAGAACATCTTTATTGGCGGCATCCAAGAGTTGCTCCGACACCTGATAATTGGCAAAGACTGCGCGGCGATTGTCAGTTTCCACCTCATGCCCCATGGATGACCAGACGTCGGTGACGACTAAATCGGCATTTTGCACCGCCTCATAAGGATCCTCCAAGAGACGCGCGTTGGCTGTGCTTGTGAGTATGTTTTGATGCGGGTGGAAGCCCTGAGGGGCAGCGATATTAAGCTTGAAATCCCAACGATTGGCCGCGTTGATGTAGGAATGGCACATGTTATAGCCGTCGCCGATGAAGGCAACGGTTGCGCCGCGGATGGAGCCGCGCAGCTCCTCGAAGGTCTGGATGTCCGCCAGAAGCTGACACGGGTGGAGCAGGCTGCTCATAGCATTAACCACAGGCACCGTTGCATGAGCTGCCAACTGTTCAATGTCGCCATGGTTTGCGGTTCTGATCATTACAATATTGACCATTTCCGAAAGGACACGGGCGAGATCTTCAATAGGTTCACCGCGGTCTATCTGGGTGTCTTTGGTGGAGAGAAATAGTGCGTGCCCGCCCAGCTGCGCAAACCCGGCCTCAAATGCGATGCGGGTTCGGGTGCTGCTCATTTGTAATATCAGCGCACCTGTCTTGCCGCGCAGGGGCTGATAAGTGGTGCCAGCCGTATGCATTTGACGCATCGTCTTGCCGCGTGCGATGAGATAGTTTAGATCTTCAAAAGAGAAATCCAGCAGCGACAGGAAATCCTGTTTAGCCATATCAATAGACCTCGGCGTGTTTTTTATCGGTGTAAGAGGGTGGTAACCCGAGTGATTAAATCTTCGGCTTCTGAGTCGGTCATCGTCAGCGGGGGTAAAAGACGAATTGTATTACCTTGTGTGACGTTGATCAGCAAGCCTTGGTCCAGGGCTTTCTTGACCAAATCAGGTGCATCATTGTTGAGCTCAACAGCAATCATGAGACCGTGACCGCGTATATCTTTGACCTCATTATGGCCAGCAAGACTGTCGTGTAGTTGGCTGACAATGCGTTGGCCTAGGATGCCTGCTCGCTGGCATAGATTTAGATGCTCAATTTCATCCAGTACGGCATTGGCGGCGGCACAAGCCAATGGATTGCCGCCGAAAGTAGAGCCGTGGTTGCCAGGTGCAAACAGCTGGGCGGCTTCCCCTCGTGCAAGACAGACCCCAATTGGCATCCCATTTCCTAAACCTTTTGCCGTGGTGACGACATCCGGAATGCAGTTGCTATGTTGATAAGCAAAGTACTGCCCGGTTCTGGCATTCCCACTTTGCACCTCATCGAGCATCAACAGCCAATTGTGTTGGTCACAAATTGTGCGCAGCGAAGTGAGGTAGTTGTTGTCGGGAATCTGAATGCCGCCCTCGCCGAGAACGGGTTCAACCAGAATGGCAACTACATCAGAATTATTCTTAGCGATCACTTCAATGGCGGCGATGTCATTGTAAGGGGCGCGCACAAAACCAGAGAGCAGGGGCTCGAAACCGGCATGCACTTTGCGGTTGCCCGTGGCTGTGAGCGTGGCCATGGTGCGGCCGTGAAAGCTGCCGTCCATGACGACTGTGGTCGGTTTTTTGATGCCCTCTTTGTGCCCCTTCAAACGTGCGAGTTTGAGGGCCGCCTCATTGGCCTCGGCACCTGAATTGGCGAAGAACGCACGTTCCATGCCAGATAGTGTGCACAGTCTGTCTGCTAACTGGGTCTGCAGCGGAATTTCATACAAGTTGGAGGTATGGGTCAGCGCGCTGGCTTGTTGTCCGATGGCTTGGGCGACTCGGGGGTTTGCATGGCCGACACCGACAACAGCGATACCGGTGAGCGCATCAAAGTATTGCTGGCCCTGTGTGTCGTGCAAATAAACGCCGGCGCCGCTTGTGAAAGCGACGGGTAGCCTAGCATAGGTGTTCATCAAGTGGTTCACGTTACCATCCGCGTTTAACTGGCTGGAGAAAGCAAAAGTCGCGCACTCCAGCGTCCGACAAAGACCGGCCACGATACGCGAGCGATGGGTTTGGTTCAATAGGCGCGTGGAGCGTCGTTGAGGGCTTTTTTCAGGCGATCGAGGCCTTCATGTAGGGTTGATTGTGGGCACCCGAAGTTGAATCGAATAAAGTCCGGGTCGCCAAATTGTGCACCAGGCGAGATCCCTAGACCGGCTCTGGCGAAATAAGACTCGGGATCTTCAAGGGCTAAATCTTTAATACTGATCCAAGCAAGATAGGTGGCTTGAATCGGGCTCAAGCGGTCGCCAACAGCGCTGCTCAAATCGGCTAAATTTTGACGCAAGTGCTGCATTAATTGTGCAACCCAGTCGGTACGATCTCGAAAAGCGGCTTCAGATGCAACATAGCTCAGGGGACTGATGCCTGGCAGTAGCCCAGCTTTTGCTTGAGTAAATTTTTTGCGTATCTGTGCATTTGGGATGATTGCGGCAGCGCAGGTAAGGCCAGGTATATTGTAGACTTTGGTTGCGGCGTAGAGGCTGATGGTCCGGTCTGCAATTTCAGGAAATAACCCGGCTATCGGGTAGTGCCGAGCGTCGGGTGACAGCAGGATGTTGCAGTGAATCTCATCCGTCACCAGCAGCAAATTGTGCTTTTCGATAAATCTCGCAAGCGCGCTCAGTTCGGCGCGTGAATAACATCGCCCGGTTGGATTTTGAGGATTACATATCACCATCATTTGGGTCGCAGGTGTCAGTGCGGCTTCCATGGCGTCAAAGTCCATTTGCCATAATCCCCGAGCGTTTTTTGTTGCTGTTAGGGGGATTTGTAGGTCGGTGATACCAGCATTTTCAGCCAGGCGCAGAAATGGGTAGTACACCGGGGTGGGAACCAGTAATTGTCCATCTGGCGCTATGGTGCGGGCAGCTAGATTTAGCATCGGAACCACGCCGGGTACCCAGACGATCCAATGCGCAGGAACTTGCCACTGGTAATGGTGTTCAAGCCAGTCTGAGAAAGCCTCCGTCAAACTCTCTGGTTCGTCGGTATAGCCGATGATCGGATGCTCCAAGCGTTCCCGGATTGGATCCATGACAAAATCGGGTGCGGCAATGTCCATATCAGCGACCCAAAAAGGCAGAGTCTGTGGGTTAAACTTTGACCATTTGGTGCTGTGAGTATTCTGCCGGTTGATAATCTGATTAAACTGATATGACATAAGACTGGTTCGGTGGCGCGTTACGGGAGTCTACGATAAAGGGATAAACAAATAAGGATCAAGTCGTTACACTACGACGCAGATATTAACGAGAAAAGAATATGTCCGAAGAAGTATTAGGCGTAATTAAAGAACAGATCCAGGAAAATCCAATTCTTCTGTATATGAAAGGATCGCCGCAGGCACCACAATGTGGATTCTCGGCGCAAACGATCCAGTGTATGGTGGCTTGTGGTCAACGTTTTGCCTACGTCGATATTCTCTCGAATCCTGAAATACGTGCGACCTTGCCGAGCTATGCAGATTGGCCGACTTTTCCGCAGCTTTGGGTTGACGGTGAGTTAGTGGGAGGCTGCGATATTATCAGTGAGATGTTCGAAGCGGGTGAACTGCAAACATTGTTGGAACAGACCTCAGCTAAATTTGCTCAGGAGGAATAATCTCTGTTTGGTGCGACGTAAAGTTCGATCGATTGACGATGTAGCAGAATAGGTGAGCGGTGCGCTCAACGTCGTATGCGGCGCTATGAGCTTGTGTAGGGTCAAAGTTCAACCCGGCGCGGCGGCAGGACTCTTGAAGAACAGTGTGGCCGACAGCCACTGCTGCAAGGGACGCGGTATCCAAGCTGGAAAAGGGATGGAATGGGTTGCGCTTGATGCCCGTTCTAACGCAGGCGGCGTTCAGAAAGCCCAAGTCGAAAGAGGCATTGTGGGCAACCATTATGGCGCGATGACAGTCGGCCTCCTTCATGGCTTGGCGCACGCGCTTAAAAAACTGTTCCAGTACGGTGCGCTCATCTTGTGCCGAACGTAGCGGATCGTCGAGGTTGATGCCAGTCACCTGTAAACTGGCGGGGTTGATGACCGAGCCCGGATGCGGATCAATCGCCCACGCGGTCACGTGGTCTAATGTGATGATGTCGTTTTGCCAAGACAGAAAGCCACAGGCTAACTCCAGCAGCGGATTGACGCTGGCATCAAAGCCACCTGTCTCGAGGTCCACCACAACCGGCAGATAGCCGCGAAATCTCTCGTTTAATTTCATCCTGATACCTTAACAACATCATGGACTAATTTCCGGTTTTTGCGGTGAGCAGACCGCCTAAACTTGCATAACCCGTCTGCTCGCATAATATGTGCGCCCCGAAGACAATGGACGCATGCAGTGTCTGAAAAAATGAAAATTGTTTTGGCTTATTCCGGTGGCTTAGATACGTCGGTGATTTGTCGTTGGTTGCAAGAGACCTATGACGCGGAAGTGGTCACGTTTACTGCGGATATCGGTCAGGGTGAAGAGGTGGAACCGGCCCGTGCGAAGGCTCAGGCAATGGGTGTCAAAGAAATATATATTGAAGACCTGACAGAAGACTTTGTGGCTAATTATGTCTTCCCAATGTTTCGGGCCAATACAGTTTACGAAGGCGAATATCTGCTCGGCACCAGTATCGCACGGCCGTTGATCACGCGCCGTCTTGTCGAAATTGCGCAAGAAACAGGCGCGCAAGCTGTTGCGCATGGAGCAACCGGTAAAGGTAATGACCAAGTTCGTTTTGAGCTTGGTGCGTATGCATTAGATCCCGACATAAAGGTCATTGCACCTTGGCGAGACTGGGATCTCACCTCCCGAGAGGCGCTTATGGCGTTTTGTGAGCAGCACCAGATTCCTGTGGATTATCAGCGAGGACAGAAATCGCCTTATTCGATGGATGCAAATTTGCTGCACATCTCATACGAAGGTGGTGGTTTGGAGGATCCGGCTCAACCTGCTGACGAGGCAATGTGGAGATGGACGGTGGCGCCCGAGCATGCTCCGGACGAAGCGGCGACCATTGAACTGGGTTTCGTAGCCGGAGACCCGGTTTCGCTTAATGGCGTGCCCATGTCGCCGGGTGCCTTGTTGTTAGCGCTGAACCAAGTAGGAGGGGCACACGGGATTGGTCGAAGCGATATCGTTGAAAATCGCTTTGTTGGTATGAAATCCAGAGGGTGCTATGAGACGCCTGGGGGTACGATTCTGTTAAAGGCACACCGTGCGATGGAGTCGGTAACCCTCGATCGCGAAGTGGGGCATTTGAAAGATGAGTTGATGCCCCGTTATGCAAAGATTATATACAACGGCTACTGGTGGTCGCCAGAGCGAGCGGTCTTGCAGGCCCTGATTGATGAATCACAGAAAGTGGTGAACGGCACGGTGACGCTGCGACTGTTTAAAGGTGCGGTTTCTGTAGTGGGTCGTGACTCATCGACAGACAGCCTTTACGATGCAGATGTAGTGACCTTTGAGGACGATCAAGGTGCTTATAACCAAGAAGACGCCGGTGGTTTTATCAAGCTCAATGCCCTGCGTCTGCGGCTTGGGGCGAAGCGCGGCCGAAAGTATCTTTAGTTAAGCGCCTAGCTGGGCGTTGTAGCAAATACTTGGCCAGGTGCGGGCGCGGCTACCAGCGAGAAGAGGCGATCTGAGCACAGGGTATCTAAGTGACGAAAGACAACACATTGCCGATAGGTGTTTTTGACTCTGGGATGGGGGGACTCACCGTGCTGGCTGCCCTCAAGCGGGCACTTCCACAGGAAGATTTTTTGTACCTTGGGGATACTGCCCGACTACCCTACGGTACCAAATCCCCAAAGACGGTGCGCCGTTATGCCGCTCAAGCCACTCAACTATTGGTCGATCAGGGAATCAAGTCTCTGGTCATTGCCTGCAATACAGCCTCCGCCTATGCACTGCAACATCTCGAGCAGGTATTCGCGCCATTACCGGTTTATGGCGTCGTAGAAGCTGGCGCGCAGGCGGCGGTGACAGCCGCGGGTAGCAGTGGCATTTGGGTAGTTGCCACCGAAAGCACAATCGCTTCCGGCGCTTATCAAGGCGCTTTGACATCGCTGGCGCCGCGGCTGGCTGTTTATGGGCGCGCGGCCCCCCTGTGGGTCACGCTTGCTGAGCAGGGCGGGCAAACGTCTGAATTTGAGGGGGCGGTACTCAGGCATGCATTGGGCGGCTTTGAAGCAAGCGGGGCAAATACGTTATTGCTGGGTTGCACGCATTTTCCCGTATTTCGCGATGCGCTGGCGGCGTTACTGCCCAGTAAAACAGTCATTGTAGACAGCGCGCAAACCACGGCGCTAGCGGTTGCCCAGGGTTTAATAAGCGCGCGGTTGAATCGTGCGCACGGTGCTGGCCGTGTCACCTATTTTGCGACAGACGGAGAGACTCGTTTTCGCCGGGTGGGCGGCTATTTCTTAGGTGCTGCGATTGATCAGGTTACGTTGGTCGATTTGTAGATTACGGCTGCACAGCGGGTTAATCGCCCACTTCTACTTTGTCTTTAAACTCGCAAAGATCCTCAATCAAACAAGCGCCGCATCGTGGTTTGCGGGCGACACAAATATAGCGGCCGTGTAAGATCAGCCAGTGGTGGGCGTCTCGGATAAAAGGCTCAGGTATGACTTTGAGTAATTTTTTCTCAACTTGCATTACGTTGGCGCCAGTGGCCAGTTTTGTGCGGTTGGATACGCGGAAGATATGCGTGTCGACAGCCATCGTTGGGTGACCAAATGCAGTATTGAGGACAACGTTGGCTGTCTTGCGGCCTACGCCCGGTAGCGCCTCCAGAGCGGATCTTTCCTGCGGCACCGCACCGCCGTACTCTTCGTGAAGTATTTGACAGGTTTTGATCACGTTGGCGGCTTTGGTATTAAACAGTCCAATGGTCTTTATATAGTCCTTCAGATTTTCAACACCAAGGTCGTAGATGGCTTTGGGTGTATTGGCCTTTTCAAAAAGCGGCCCGATGGCCTTGTTGACGCTGACGTCGGTAGCTTGTGCGGAGAGAATGACCGCGATCAAGAGTTCAAAAGGCGTGGTGTAGTTGAGTTCGGTGGTGGGATTTGGGTTTTGTTCTCGTAGACGAGTAAAAATTTGGGTGCGTTTTGCGGTGTTCATAACTGTTTAATCTTGGATTAATGATTGAGACTTTGGGGGTGGTATTTTTTTAAAGCTACGCAAGGTTCTAACACATGCAAATAGAAGTCCTGCCACGAGAAATGCGCCTGGAGCATATGCGGCCAAAGGTAATAGACCCTGATCCATCAGCTGGATTGTCCAGTTGTTGGCGGTGGGGCCAAAAAGGGTGTGGGCGCCCGCGAGCAGCGTGCCATAGGCTAATATTTCGCGGACCACACCGAGCGACACCAGCGCCAGAGTGAAACCGCAAGCCGTGCCCAATGCATCGAAGAAAGTGGCCGTGATGTTTTGTTTGCTCGCAAAGACTTCGGCGCGACCCAGAATCATGCAGTTGGTGACGATGATTTGAACAAATAGTGCAATTTTTATGTAAAGCGTATAGGCAAATGCTTCTAAAACGAGCGTCGTCATGGTGGTAAAAGTTGCAATAATTAGCACAAAGCAAGGCAGTCGAGCCGCATCGGGAATAATTCGTCGTAATGCAGAAATACAGACGTTGCTGCCAATGACCACAAATGTGCTGGCTAGGGCTAAACCGATGGCATTGATTAAGGTAGAACTGACTGCCAACAAAGGGCACAGTCCAAGCAACTGTGCCCAAGCCGGATTGCGTTGCAATGCGGCCGTGCTGAAAGTTTGGGCCACGCTATTCACAGAAACGCTTAAAGTTTACGGAGGCCGCGGTTGCTGCGGCGCGCAACGCGTTGGTGGTGACGGTTGCCCCGCTTACGTTGTCTATATTGGCGTGTGCCAATGGCTCCATGCCGTCGTTTTTGGTGATCCACTGATCTCTGGTATGGTCAATGAAATCGCCGATACCGGGTGTTTCTCTGTGGTCGGTAACTCGTATGGTCATCGTGTTTTTTTCGCGCTCCCAAAGTACCAGCCATCCTATATCGCCGGCGTAGCCGTTGGTGGTGATGTGTTGAAATAACCAATTTGCACAGGAGCCGTATATCGGGTTTTCGATATTGATGTCTGCCGGTATCGGTGCGCCCAACATTTGCGCCGCAAGCGCTCGGGCGTTGGCCTCGCGGTTCAGTCGTATCGGCTCTGCGGTGAAAATATAGGTTCCAACGAGCAGGATGCCGCAAAGACCTCCAATCAGGCAAAGTGAAAGCGCGCGTCTAAGCATCGGGCTTTGGTGTGGTTGTATGGCGAGTCGCCATGCGGTTCATCAGTGGTGTCAAGCAATTGGCGAATAGAATTGCAAATGCAATACCGTCTGGAAAAGTCCCGTAGGCGCGTATTAGGTAGGTCATCAAACCTACGGTGAATCCAAAAATGATTTGTGGGCGCGCGCCGCGAGGATGTGTCACCGGATCCGTGGCAACAAAAAAAGCCGCTGCGATAAAGCCCCCGCTGGTCCAATGGAATACAGCTGACCCTGAACTCATTGAAGAGCCCTGATCGTAACCGAACAATGCGGCAAAACCCACACCTGCCAGCATACTCACCGGTATCCGCCACGCGAGTAATTTTTTGACCAGTAAAAATAGACCGCCGGCTAAAAAGCTGTAAGCAATGAGTCGCTGGTCTTGAAGATTTGGGGCGAACAAGCTTGTAAATTCGGTTGTTGTTATCCCTACGCGGTAACGAAAATCAGAAAGTATGGTTGCGCCGGTCAGATGATCTATGCCGCCATCGCTGGAGGCTGGCCAAAGTGCAAGATGGCTGGGAAAAGAAACCAGTATCACCGCGTAACCGACCATGGCGGGGTTGAAAATATTCCTGCCCAAGCCGCCGTAGGCGTGCTTAGCCAGGCCGATTGCTGCCAGCCCAGCCAGGCTTAGAATGCCAAAGTTGGTGAAGGGTGGCAGGCAAATGGCAATCAACCAAGCCGTCACTAAAGTGCTGCCGTCAAACAGATGGCCAGACCATTTTTTCACTGTGTTTTCGCCGGGAGCGTTGCCTAAGGCCTGTTTAGCAAACACAGCGGCTGCCTCGGTGGCAAGACAAATGATGCTGAGCAAGGCAACGTTATAAACAATGCCGATTCCCCAGACATAGGTCATGGCGCCCAACCCGGGCAGCAATGCGACGAGGACCCAAGTCATGACGTGGGGTGTCCTCACGACCACCGTCCTGCATTTTTGAGTCGTTGCTCGCGTTTGCTCAAGGATGTTTGCTCTTCTCTGGCGATGCGCGCCAAGTGGGCGTGGTAGCGATTTTTGTAGTGCTGTTTGGCTTTATCTTCCAGCTCGAGGGTTGCTTCTATGTCTTTAGCTTCGGCAAAGATATGAGCTAGCGGGATTTGTGAAGGGCAAGCACGGTCACACAGGCCACATTCAATGCAATTCATCAAGCCCAAGTGATTGGTAGCAACATGCCTTTGGGATGTATTTAAAGCCTGAAAGAGTTCTTGTGCGGACAGGTTGACGGGGCATACGGGGTTACATTGGCCACAATTGATACACCCGTGGGAGACGGTTGTCGGACGTTCAGTAGAGCGCTGATTGTTTGTCGAAAGCGTTTTTTTGGCTGTCAGCCGTGGCTTTTTGTGTCGAGTGTTGATCGCTCTTTCTGGCGCGGGTAAGAGCGTGATGCAATCGACAGGGCAGGCGGGGATGCATAACTCACAGCCAGTGCATTGATCTTTGACCACGGTATGCATGAGATTGCTTGCGCCAACAATGGCGTCAACTGGACAGGGCGGTAAACATAAGGTGCACCCGATACATTCATTTTCATTGATGTATGCGACCATTGCGCCGGACGGCTGCGGTGCCAGCGTGGGTTCCGTCTCGCCAATCAATTCGGTCAGGGCGATGTGAACCTGTTGGCCGCCCGGTGGACACAGATTAAGCGCTGCGTGCTGGTGCACCACGGCTTCTGCGTAGGGTCGGCATCCTGGATAGCCGCATTGTGCACACTGGGTTTGCGGCAATAAAAGGTCGACGGTGTCCACCAGAGCATCTGTTTTGAGCGGGTAAGTCTTCACCAGGCGGGCATAGGCAATTGCAAACATGAGTAATGCGGCAACCAGTAACAGTGGGGTTATCCATAAGGTCACCCGGCTAATCCTTGAAAACCCATAAACGCCAAGCTCATTAGTCCGGCGGTCACCAGTGCCAAAGGGGTGCCGCGAAATGCTGCCGGCACGTCGTCATGGTCGATGACCTCGCGTATGGCGCCAAACAGCACCATGACGCCTGTAAATCCGCCGGATGCACCCAAACTGAAGATCAATGTTTCTAGTGTGTTTAAATTGGCATTAATTGCCAGCAAGGCAACACCCAAAACAGCACAATTGCTGGTGATCAAAGGTAAATAAATACCCAGAAGCTGATGAAGCACTGGAGAGGTGGCCTGCAGATAGTATTTGACTAATTGCACAACGCCTGCGATGACCACTATAAACAGGATGATGCGCAGATATTCCAGGCCCAATGGCGCTAAAATGCCGTGGTACAAAAGGTGCGCACACAACGCGGAAAAGGACAGGACAAAAGTGGTGGCGATGCCAGTCGCCAGCGCGGTGTCGTAGCCTTTGGTAATCCCCATAAATGGGCACAAGCCCAAGAACTGAGCCAGCACAAAATTATTCACTAGCAGCGCGCCAATTAGCAGTAAGGCGAGGTCAGCCATGCCAAGATGCTCCGGTCAGCCGACGTCCATCCCCGGTGTTGCGCCGGTGTCTGGGTTGAGTAAAAACAGGTCGCTGCCGCCAGGGCCGGCCGCCAGTATCATGCCTTGAGAGACCCCAAAGCGCATGGTGCGTGGGGCAAGATTGGCGACAACAATTGTCAGTCTGCCAATTAGATCTTGGGGGGCATAAGCTTCGCGAATACCCGAGAAAACCTGCCTTTGGTGATCGCCGACATCGAGTGTCAATTGCAACAATTTGTCTGCTCCTTGAACCTCTTGCGCGTCGATAATTCTTGCAACTTTCAGTTTGATCTTGTCAAAATCTTCGATGCTGATGGTAGATTCAGTCAACGTCGGCTCAGTTTGTGTGCGGGTTGTCGCGGGTTGACTCTCTGTTTCCTGACCTGATTTTGCGGAGGCCTCAACCAGCGCGTCAACGGTTTTAATGTCCATGCGGGTGAGCATTGCAGAGAAATTGTTGATGCGGTGTGCGCGCAGTGGCGCGCGCACATCCTGCCAGGTGAGTGGCGCGACGTTCAGAAAAGCCTCAGTTTTCTCGGCCATGCTTGGCAAGACAGGCGCAAGATAGATGGCCAGCGTGCGGAACATATTAATGGCTTGACTGCAAACGAGTTGTAAAAGTTCGCTCTGGTCAGGATCCTTATTGAGCTGCCATGGTGCATGCTCGGCGATATATTGATTGGCCAGGTCTGCCAGAGCGGTAACTTCACGCACCGCTTTGCTGGTATCGCCCCGCTCGTAGTGCTCTGCAATGATGTCGGCTGTGTCTGTGAAGGTGCGCCATAAATCTTGATTGTGAATTGTTTCGGCTAGTTGCCCTTCAAATCGTTTGTTCAAAAAGCCCGCACAGCGGCTTGCGATGTTGATGACTTTACCGACAAGATCCGAGTTCACCCGTTGTACAAAATCTTCCAGATTGATATCGATGTCATCTGCCGAGCCATTGAGTTTTGTGGCGTAGTAGTAGCGCAGGTAGTCGGGGCTGAGATAACGTAAGTAGTCTGCCGCGGTGATAAAGGTGCCCCTGGACTTTGACATTTTAGTGCCGTTTACGGTAATGAATCCGTGTGTATGTATCCGGGTCGGCGTTCGAAAATCGGCGCCGTCCAGAACAGATGGCCAGAATAAAGCGTGAAAATTGATGATGTCTTTGCCGATGAAATGATGCACTTCGCAGTTGCTTTGTGGGTTCCAGAAATCGTCGAAGTTAATATTTCCGTTGCTATCGCAGAAATTCTTAAAACTGGCCATGTAGCCAATCGGAGCATCCATCCAGACATAAAAATATTTATCTAAAGTGCCTGGGATAAGAAAGCCAAAGTAGGGTGCGTCTCTTGATATGTCCCATGCTTTCAGGCCACCCTCAAGCCACTCCGAAAGTTTATTAGAAACCTCTTGCTGCAGGGCAGATGATCTGGTCCATGCTTTGAGGTAGTCCGTATATTGTGCGAGGTCAAAAAAATAATGTTCTGCTTCACGCAGTTCCGGTTCCGCGCCGGAATAAACAGATCGTGCGTTGCGCAGATCGGTGGCACTGTAGGTCGCTGCGCAGGCTTCACAGTTGTCACCATATTGATCTTGGGCGCCACATTTTGGGCAGGTGCCGATGACAAAGCGATCTGCGAGAAATAGTTTTTTCTCGGGGTCGTAGAGCTGCTCTATGTGTTTGGTGAAAATTAAGCCCCGCTTTTGGAGCCGCTCAAAAATCTGTTCAGCAAAAGCGCGATTTTCGTCTGAGTGGGTGGAATAGTAGTTGTCGTAGACGATGTCAAAGCCGTTAAAGTCCCGAAGATGATCCTGGCGCATGCCCTCAATCAATTCTTCCGGCGCAATGCCTGCTGCCTCAGCGCGAATCATGGTTGCCGTGCCGTGGGTGTCGTCGGCGCACACATAGTAAATTTCGTGGCCGCGCATGCGCTGAAAACGAACCCAAATGTCCGTTTGAATATGCTCCAACATGTGCCCTAAATGGATGGGGCCATTTGCGTTGGGCAGCGCGCTGGTTGCCAAAATTCTGCGTGCCATGAGGGTGATTTCTGCCTGTGTGATTAAAAGGAGCAAAAAGAAGTAACACGCTAGTCTAACCAAAGCGGCTGTCGGCAACAAAGTCTTTCACCGATATGGCTTGATCTTGGCTCTGCAGTGCAGTTTAGATTGAGCTCAACACAGGCATGCATATACTTACCGCCCTGCAGCGAATCGGAGCATATTGAGTACGATGAAGGTCGAAGAATTTATAGATCCATATCTCGGGAAAAGCTGGGGCGAGCTGGGTGCCCGAATTTTAACCAGTGGTAAGCGTATATCGGTTACGTTGGGTTATCCGGCTTTGGGATATACACAGCAATTGAGTCGCCAATTGGCTCAATTTCTCAACAGCGATGACGTCGAGTTGGATGTGCAGTTTAGTGCACCGGCAGGCCCGGGTTTTGAGCAGGTCAAACACATTATCGCAGTGGCGTCAGGCAAAGGCGGCGTAGGGAAATCCACTACTGCTGTTAATCTGGCATTGGCTTTGGATGCAGAAGGGGCCAAGGTTGGTTTATTGGACGCAGACATCTACGGTCCCAGTCAAGGTATGATGTTGGGAGTTGCTGGCGGTAAGCGTCCGGTGGTCAAGGACGGAAAATATTTTGAGCCGATTCGTGCACATGGGCTCAAAGCCATGTCTATGAGTTTCATGGTGAATGACGATACACCGATGGTTTGGCGCGGCCCCATGGCCAGTGGCGCGCTTCAGCAGATTCTGACCCAAACGCTTTGGCAGGACCTGGACTATTTGATTGTTGATATGCCGCCGGGCACGGGTGATATTCAACTGACGTTATCTCAGAAAGTGCCGGTGTCGGGAGCGGTGATTGTGACGACACCTCAAGATATTGCCCTGCTCGATGCGGTCAAAGGGATTGAGATGTTTGCAAAGGTGGATATTCCGGTACTCGGCTTGATTGAAAATATGAGTGTCCATCGCTGTGCCGAATGTGGGCACGAGAGCCATTTATTTGGACAAGGTGGTGGTAAAACAATAGCGGATCGCCTGCAGGTGCCGCTGCTGGCCGAATTGCCCCTAGATCGGTCTATTCGCGAACAAGCTGATGGCGGTATGCCCTCTGTGCGGGCAGCGCCAGACTCAGCCATTAGCGCGATTTATCGTGATGCTGCGCGTCATTTGACGGCGCGTCTGTGGGGTGCTGAGCAAACTGGTCCAGCCATTTCCATGGCGGATGACTGAGAGGTAATTATGACGATAAAGGCAGATCGCTGGATTATTGAGCAAGCGGAAAAAGGCATGATTGAACCTTTTGAGGCGGGGCAAGTGCGCCATAGAGGTGACCAAAAAGTTATTTCATATGGTACGTCCAGCTACGGCTACGACGTTCGCTGTGCGCCACAATTTAAGGTGTTTACGAATATCCATTCCGCCACGGTAGATCCCAAGGCGTTTGATGAGCGCAGTTTTGTGGATGTGGAAGGTTCATTTTGTATCATCCCTCCAAATTCATTTGCGTTAGCCAGAACGGTTGAATATTTCCGCATTCCCGAAGATGTATTGACCATTTGTCTGGGCAAGTCGACATATGCCCGCTGTGGCATAATTGTCAATGTGACGCCTTTGGAACCAGAGTGGGAAGGGCATGTCACGCTGGAGTTCTCCAATACAACCACGCTGCCGGCAAAAATCTACGCGAATGAAGGTGTTGCCCAAATGCTGTTTTTTCAGTCAGACGAGCGATGCCATACAACCTATAAAGATCGCGGTGGTAAATATCAGGGTCAAGTGGGCGTGACGCTGCCGCGTCCTTAGCGCAGCGGCCCTGATGCCGCATGATTGTGCATCACATCAGTAGCAATTCGTTGGGCGCGGGGGTGTGGGATTTAGAGACAATTTCGCCGATGACCACTGGTTTTTCGCCACTCTCGGCCAATTGGTGCATGGCGGCGTCAGCACTCTCTGCGCTAACGATCATCAAAAACCCGATGCCGCAGTTGAAGGTGGTAAGCATCTCTTGATTCGCGATATTGCCGTTTGTCTGCAACCAATTGAATAGTTCGGGCCATTGCCAGGAATCTCGGTTAATCAATGCGGCATGATCCGGATTTTTGAGGACTCGTGGAACATTTTCGTAAAAGCCGCCCCCGGTGATATGCACCATCGCATTGACGTCGACCGTGTCATCCTTTAGCAGGGCCAGTACCGGTTTGACATAAATTCGGGTAGGTGCCAACAACAGGTCTAACAGCCTGTCATCAAGGGGGGGGGATTGATGGTCCAGGACCCGCCGAATCAGAGAATAACCGTTGCTGTGCGCGCCTGAGCTCGGGAGGCCGATAATGATGTCACCGACGGTGACGTTGTCGCCTGAGATAATCTTACTTTTTTCGACGACGCCGACACAGAACCCGGCGAGGTCGTATTCTTCTCCCTGATAAAATCCGGGCATTTCCGCCGTCTCGCCGCCTGCTAGAGAGCACCCAGCGAGCAGGCATCCGTTTGCAATGCCGTTGATCACCTCTGCCGCGGTGTCCAAATCTAGAGTGCCGGTTGCATAGTAGTCTAAGAACAGAAACGGCTCTGCACCTGCAACGAGTACATCATTCACACACATCGCGACAAGATCTTGACCGACACCACTATGTCGCTGATGGTCGATGGCCAGCTTAAGTTTGGTGCCTACGCCATCTGTACCGGAAACCAGCACGGGTTCACGATAGCCGCTGGGAATTTCCGTCATAGCGGCGAACCCCCCGAGTCCTGTCAACATCTCAGGGCGATGAGTGGCTTTGCAGGCGCTACCGATACGTCGCACCAATTCGGCTCCGGCATCAATATCTACGCCGGCCGATTTATAGGTCAGGCCGCCGGTTGGGTTGGCAGTACGGTCTTTTGACAACGTGAGATCTCCTAATGCAAGGGTCGACAAGAGCAAAACAAGTTTAGCAGATTTGCGGCCTTGTCATTTTCTATTTTTCCCCGAAAATCGCTATGCTGCGGGAGCCGTGGCAAAATTGGCGAAAACAATTAGAGGTGGTGTGCTATCGGGGGGTTAACGTTGATGATCAGGCTGGCGGCGAGCGTTTGCTTGCTGATTTTGTGCTGGCTGCCCATTAGAGGGTTCGCTCTGAACGATGCGGCTTGGCTGTATACAGTTGAACTGCCGGTAGAGGCGCAGTCTTTGGCGGAACGCAAGCGAGTATCTGCAGAAGGATTGTTGGTGGTGTTGACGCGATTAACGGGCTTGGTGTCTGTGCCCCGCAGTACGGCAGTCCTAACGGCGCTGGCAACCCCTGAAGCCTACTATAATCAATTTGTATTTATCTCTCGTGAGTTGCCCTCCGGCGTGCAGGCGCGCTTCTTAAAAGTGACGTTTCAAGAAGCTGCGGTGCAAAACCTGATTAGCGTTGCGCAATTGCCGGTTTGGTGGGCGAAACGACCGAGTGTATTGGTTTGGATGGTGGTTGAAGAGGCAGGTGAGCGAGTGGTGCTAAACGGTGCCAGCAACCATCCATTGATTGAACACCTAAGGCGGCGCTCTGCACAACGTGGCTTATTTTTAACCTTGCCGTTGATGGACTTGACCGATACGTTGACGCTTGGATCAGCCGATGTATGGGGCAAAATTGGATTGTCTTTAGATGCGGCGTCTGCGCGTTACAAAGCGGATTACGTGCTGGTCGGGCGCGCCAATTTTGATCGCAACCGTCTCGTCACAGGCCGACCCTATCAGGGCGATTGGGAAGTGTGGGTTGATGGCGGGGTGGTGGCCGAGAACTTTGCCGGCGTCTCCGCTCAAGAAGCGGCGAACCGGGGCATTGATAGTCTCGCGGATTGGTTAGCTGAGAAGTATGCTGTTCTGCCCAGGCCATTGCAGGCCCAAAAAGTGTCGATTACCGGCTTGAGCAGTGCTCAGGATTATGCAGCATTAATGTCATATCTGGAAAATTTGGAGTTCATTCAGCGAGTGGCGATTAAGGGTTTAGAAGCGGGTGTTATGCGAGTTGCGCTGAGCAGTCACGCGGAGTTGGGGCAACTTTTGATGTTGCTCACCGCAGAGGGTTATTTGGCAAAAGATGGACAACACAGGGGGCTTGATTTGCAGCTCATCTGGCGAGGCTAATCGTGTCGAACTTACCCAATATCATCACGATCTTGCGTATTGTGCTTGTGTTGCCTACGGCTTGGATGCTTTGGGAGTCGCGTTTTTTGGAGGCGTTTGTATTGATGGTAGTCGCTGGCGTTTCAGATGCGCTTGACGGATTTTTGGCACGCCGATTTGGTTGGATGAGCAAGTTGGGGGCATCGTTAGACCCTCTGGCTGATAAGTTTCTAGTGGCGGCCATATTTATTGTCTTTACCTATCAAGGCCATATCCCTGTTTGGTTGGCTCTGATAGTGCTTTTTCGAGATTTTATGATCGTGATCGGCGCAGGCGTATTCAAGCTGCTCTACGAAGAGGTGGAAATTTCTCCGACGTTGTTGAGTAAGGCAAATACCGCGATGCAATTTGTCACGCTTTGTTTGTTGATGGGCAGTTTTTTGCCGTTGGGTTTAGTGGCCGATATCGCTGCAGGCGCCACGGTCCCTTGTTTTTATATTCTGGCGGTATTGGGCGTGAGTTCGGGTCTGGACTATATGGTTATCTGGGGATCTAAAGCCCATCGCGCTGGACAAAAGCGCAAGCTGTACAAGCACGGCCGCGGCGCTTTTCGTCGTCTTGATTGACGTGTGCGGGCGGCGCCAAGATGTCTAGACCGCGTCAGTATACGTTGGCGATCGATTTGCCTTTGGAACAGCGACTGGATAATTTTGTACCGGGACGCAATGCGGAATTGCTGGCGGTTTTGACGGCACAAAACGCGTCATTTCAGGGTGTTTGGCTGTTTGGAGGGCATGGCAGTGGTCGAAGTCATCTACTCAAAGGGGCCTGTCTGCAGGCTCAGGAACGGGGTGAGCAGGCGGTTTATATTGCCTGTGCCCAATACGCTGAGGACCCTGACCGGTTGGTTTCGCAATTGCAGAGCGCAAGCCAAGGCGGGGATTTGGTTGCTTTAGACGATGTAGAGGTGCTTATAGGTCATCTGGAACTTGAGATGATGGTTTTGGCGATATATCAGCGCCTGCTGTTTGCGCAAGGCCGGTTATTGGTCACCCATCAGCAGACAGCGTCGAGCCAAGAGTTTGTGACGCTTGATGTATCCTCGCGCATGCGTAGCCTGCAGCACTTTCACCTGCGCCCGCCGCAGGATGGTGAAAAAATGCAAATATTATCTGAACGGGCACAGCAGCGCGGGTATGTTTTGACCCGCGCAGTCTTGGATTACTGGATGGCGCGTGGCCCGAGAGAGCTTGGCGCATTGCTGGCAGATCTGGATCTCTTGGACGCGGCCTCGTTAGTGGCGCAGCAAAAAATAACCATACCGTTGTTAAAACAAGTGTTGGGTTATTGATGCGGATTCTGATGGTAGGCGGGGGATCTGCCGGTCATGTGCTGCCGGCCCTGCCGCTGATTCGCGCTTTGCGTGAGCAGGGAAGTGAGGTGTTGTTTGTGGGTACTCACTCCGGCGCCGAAGTTGGCTGGCTAGAGGGTAGCGGTATTGATTGTGTTGCGATTTCTGCGGGAAAATTAAGGCGCTATTTTTCTTGGCAAAATTTCACGGATATTGGGCGCACGCTGCGCGGGATTGTTCAGGCCTATCGGTTGATTGGTCAATACCGGCCGCAGGTCGTTTTTTCAAAGGGTGGCTTTGTGTCGTTTCCGGTAGTGTTTGCTGCCTGGCTGCGGCGGGTGCCGGTGGTCGCACACGAAAGTGATCTGACCCCGGGGCTCGCGAATCGTTTGGTTCTGCCTTTTGTCAAGACGCTTTGTTTGAGTTTTATCTCCACACCCGTGCGACATCGGCGCGTTCGAGTGGTGTACACGGGCAATCCGGTGCGGTCAGAAATCCTCAGTGGAGACAAGCAGCGTGGCCGATCCCGTTTGGGGTTTGATGGTCAAAAACCAGTATTGGTGGTGACCGGCGGAAGCCTTGGTGCAGATGCGCTCAACGAGGCGGTGCGAGCGGCGTTGCCGCAGTTGGGCCGGCGCTTTGATATCTTGCATGTGTGTGGTCGGGGAAAAACTGATCAATCGAGCAATCCGGGGTACGTTCAGCGAGAATTTATCGATAAGCATTGGGGGGATATGTTGGCTGCCGCTGATGTTGTGTTGTCGCGCGCCGGGGCCAACGCTTTTTTTGAGCTGCTGGCTCTGCACAAGCCGCACCTATTGGTGCCTTTGGCTGCGAAGGTGTCGCGGGGAGATCAATTGGCGAACGCCGAATACGGCGAAAAACACGGCTTCAGCGCAGTGCTTCAAGAGCAAGATCTTGCCCCGGAGACTTTAGTGGAGGCGCTTGATCGCGTATTGGCCGCTCAGTTACAGTACGTAAGCGTAATGGCACAATCGGCGACGAACGACGCGACAGCTTTGTTGTTGGATGAATTGAATCGATGGTCAGGCTGAATGCTTCAACCTTGACTTTTTAAGGGGCTCCCCCTACCGTGCGCCGCTCTCGAAATCTCCCAACATCACGGTCAACATCATGTATAACATTCGCACTTATAACGCCATAGCTTCGGTGGGCCTCGAGCGTTTCAGTCCTGCCAAGTATGCCGTGTCGCCAGATTCTGGCGATCCGGATGCATTGTTGTTGCGCAGCCACAAGCTCAAGGTAGAGGAAATCGGCAGTCAGGTTTGTGCGGTTGCTCGAGCGGGCGCAGGTGTGAACAACGTGCCTGTTCAGGCCTGCTCTGATCGCGGCATTGTGGTTTTCAATACACCAGGGGCCAACGCAAATTCGGTTAAAGAATTGGTTCTCACCGCTTTGTTATTGTCCTCGCGTGATGTCTATGGAGGCATTGATTACGTGCGTAGCCTCGCCTCAATCACAGATGAAGCCGACCTAAATAGTCGCGTTGAAGCTGAAAAAAAGCGATTCAAAGGCCGAGAATTGGTGGGTAAAAGCTTGGGTGTTGTTGGACTTGGCGCGATCGGGTCCATGGTTGCTAGAGCGGGTTTGGATATGGGTATGCGGGTCTTAGGCTATGACCCGGCATTGTCTGTGGAGGCCGCCTGGCGAATTCCCGCCGAAGTTGAGCGTATGGAAAATCTGGCCGGACTTTTTGCGCAAGCCGACTTTGTGACAATACACGTGCCGTTGATGCCCGCGACTGAGGGTATGATCAATGCAGAAAGTCTGTCGGCCTTCAAAGACGGTAGTGCACTGCTAAACTTTGCTCGGCAACCGATAGTTGACACAGGCGCGCTAACCGCTGCGCTGGCGTCGGGCAAAGTAGGTAAATATGTTGCGGATTTCCCGGTTCCAGGTCTGATCGATGATCCCCGGGTAATGTTGACCCCTCACCTCGGGGCCAGCACCGAGGAAGCAGAAGAGAACTGTGCAGTGATGGCGGCGGAGCAACTGATCCGTTTTTTAGAGACAGGCAGCATTACAAATTCAGTTAACTATCCCGCGGTCAGCATGGAATCTGTCAACGGTTTTCGTATTGCGGTGACCAATCGGAATGTGCCTGGTTTGCTGGGTCAAATGACCTCTGTGTTGGCGGAGCGAAATATCAATGTCATTGATCTGATCAATAAGAGCCGAGATGATGTGGCTTACAATTTAATCGATTTAGAGGCGCGGCCCGATCAGGGTTTGTTGGACGCCATCGGTGCAATTGAAGCGGTGATTAACGTTCGGGTGCTTGCTGGTAAAGGCTAGTCGGCGTTAGGCGCAGCGATGTGGCGATACCCTCGTCTGGCCTGACGTTCCGCAAAACGTTGGGGTTGCAATATTTTGTAAATCTGAGTGTTTATTGGCGGTAGCCAGCCAAGTATCTCGGCGCTGACGCAGGCAGCCGCCAGCGGCGCAAGGCTGCATCCAATAGAACCAAAAGCCGTCGCTAGCCACACAGCTGTGCCGGCATCATCGTCTACTGGGCTTTTTTCAGGATTGAGTCGACCTACGATGGGGTTGCGGTCACTGGTGGTTGCGCGAGCGCCACGTGTGCTTCGGATCCAGGTCATCTGCGCGGGTGTTAAAAGGTGCTGGTTGAGTCTTAGGTTGTGAACGATGGCCTCAGATTGTGTCCAGGCAGTTCGCTCATATGACGCGCCCACAAAACATCCGTTCGGAGTGGGTATCAGATAACCATTGCCCACTACGGCGATACCGCTGATGGGATCAGGGGTGCGATAGTGATCGATTTGACCAAACACATCGGTGATTTCCAAATGTTGGCACCCGCCAAATTGACGTGTGGCGGTAGCGGTGCATAAAACGTTAGGGGCGTCTGCCAGCCTGCCGGCTTGATGATTGTGCACATGAATCGCGGGATGCTCGAGTAAATCTGAGCACGCTTGGGGTGTGTTGAGGTAACCCGCGCTGGGGAACAAAAGCGTCTCTTGATGTATTGATGCGTTGGCGATCTCTCGGCTTTGTTCCGCGGATAGATGCTGAATCCAAGGGGCTTGATCGGGGTTTTTTGCCCCGTATAGCGCGCTGATTTGGTTCATTTTTTGCGGGCTTAGCGTCGGCCCTTGAAGTTGTAATACACCCCCGGGGTTCCAGCCCTTAAAACGAGGTAGGTAGTTGCTTGCATAGTGAAAAGCGCTGCATCGCAGGTCCGCGGTGAGGCTCTGATCTGCCATCAGACGTGAATGGACGACTGACGCGGGTATGCCAGAGGCGCCACCGGCAATGCCATTAGGATCGTAAACCTCTACCGTCACACCGGCTTCCGCGAGGTGTCGAGCGACAGTGGCGCCGCCGATACCTGCGCCGTGTATGTGCACGCGTTTTGGCGGTGTTGATGCCGCACGATCATGCTCTAAGCTATAGAAACCGGCCAAAGAGTGTCGTTTTGCGCCGGTTTGGTCCACGCGCCGCATGGTAAAACCAACATTTTGCAGACCCCGGCGAACGTGGCCTGCAGCGGTGAAAGTAGTGACGGTTGTGCCGAAGTCTGATAGCCGCGCCATATTGCGATAGAGCTCGCAAGTCCACATGTCTGGATTTTTGGTGGGTGTGAACCCATCTAAAAACCACATGTTTACTGGATTTCTCTGTCGATCACAAAGATCTTCAAGGCCATCGTGAACGTCACCGTGGTACACCGTTAGGGTAATTCTTCCGTTGGCCAGTGTACGTTCGTGCCACCCTGTTAGGACAGGCAGGGGCTGCGTTAATAATTCTGCATAGACGGGGAGTTGACGCACGCGAGTGCTAACGACTTTCTGCCAATCCTCGATGCTCAATGGATGCTTTTCGAAGGCAATAAATCTTAATTTTGCCTGCGTCTTATGCAGGATGGTTTCGGCGCTGACCGCGAAATTGAGGCCGGTGCCGAAGCCCAGTTCCCCAATGCAGACACATTGGTCTTTTTGTGCGCGCTCAATTAATTGACCTGGACCTGTAAAGACCCGTTGGCTTTCTTTGATGCTGTCGTCACTGGAATAAATGTCGTTATAGTCCGATGAGCGAGGTTGATTCCTGTGCCAGGTAATCTTTGCTGGGGTTAAGGGCTTCAATGAAGGGTATCGGTTTTAATGGGTCGGCCGTTATCGGTAATCCATCCACTCCAAGACTCAGCAAACAACTGAGGCTCACGCAGGCCTGCAATGCACATTGCTAGAATATTGTGGGTCGCAGTAACTCCGGAGCCGCAGTAACAGACAACGTCGTCTACTAGATGTTCCAGATCACCTGTTTTCCCGGATGTCAGCGCGTTTGAAAACCGCAGCCGAAGAGTCTTTGCCGATTTAAAGTGACCGTCAGGGGTCAGGTTGTCTTGAAAAGGCAGGCAAAGTGCCCCGGGAATGTGACCGGCGGCCGGGTCAATCGGTTCTTCCTTTCCAGCCCAGCGCGTGTGGCTGCGGGCATCGATTAATCGCGGGGTGTCTTTTGTTGAGATTCGTGAGGCAAGCGACTGCATAGTGATGGTTTGAGTCAGTGGAGGCTTCAAGGGCAAATCACCACGAACTGCTGGGTCCGCTTTTCCGGAAATCAACGGTTCGGACCACGTCGCAAGACCACCGTCCAGAACGGCAACCTGGGCATGTCCGATCCACCTGAGCAACCACCAGGCGCGTGCCGCCATGGCGCCCCCAACGTCGTCATAGACGACAACTTGACGGCTCGAGGTGATACCCCAACTTCTGGCCGTGCGCAGAAATTTTTCTCGATTTGGCAGAGGATGCCTGCCAGCAAGTCCCGGTGGACCGGATAGATCTTTGTTTAGGGAAACATAATGCGCACCTGCAATATGCCCCTGCAGGAAAGCGTTGTAGCCCCAATCAGAATCTTCCAGCCGAAATCGACAGTCCAGAATGACCGGGTTGTTAGCTGTTTTTAGCGCGTTTGCAGAAATTAAATGGGCGTATTGAGGCATGGGTTTGTGCGGGGGTTGCTAATTTGGTGAGTTACCTCAATAGTGTAACCTATCAGAGAATGACATCTGGCTGTACTCCAGCGGCTATTACACTGTAGGACAGCAAGTTGCCTTGGATGTCTTATCAGCCCTCGACTGGTATATGGTGCGCACAATGCGGCTCCGATGTTTTCGACGGTTAGCCAGAACACAAAAAGGAGTATTGGGTGGTGGGTATTTTGGATTGGTTGCGTGGTGGCATCTTAGATCTCTCGGTCTGGCAACTGGTGTTGGTCGCGCTGGTAGTGACGCACATTACCATAGTGTCTGTGACGGTATATTTGCATAGGCACTCGGCGCATCGCGCCCTGGAGTTACACCCCGTATTGAAACATTTTTTTCGAGCTTGGCTATGGTTAACCACCGGCATGGGGACACTTGAATGGACCGCCATTCACCGCAAGCACCACGTTAAATGCGAAACAGAAGAAGACCCGCACAGCCCGGTTCAGCAAGGCATCGGTGAAATTATGTGGTGCGGTGTCGAGGCTTATCGCAAAGAATCAAAAAACCAAGAAACGCTTAAGAAGTACGGCAGAGGATGCCCGGATGATTGGCTTGAGCGCCATCTATACAGCCGATTTCCGATGGCTGGTATTGTTAGTTTGTTATTTATTAATGTGGCTCTTTTTGGGGTCTTGGGACTGACGATTTGGGCGGTGCAAATGCTTTGGATACCGCTGTTCGCCGCCGGCGTCATCAACGGTATCGGGCATTGGTGGGGATACAGAAATTTTGAGTGTCCAGATGCGGCACGAAACATTTTGCCTTGGGGTATTCTGATTGGCGGTGAAGAGTTACATAACAATCACCACACCTATCCTAATTCTGCAAAGCTGTCTGTCAAAGCCTTCGAATTTGACATTGGCTGGTTTTGGATTCGGCTTTTTGCGGCGTTTGGAATGGCAAAAGTCATGAGTACTGGGCCAGTTGTGGAGCGTATTGAGAGTAAAAAAACGTTAGATAAAGAAGCGGCGTGGGCACTATTGAATGACCGATTTAATGTTATGGCGCGTTATTCGCGGGAGGTTGTGGCGCCTGTGATGGAGCAAGAATATCGCAAGGCAGACGCTGCGCGACGCAAGATGATCAAGAAAGCTAGAAAGGTGCTTTGCCGCGAGGCGATATTGGTAACTCAAGACGGCCGGAACCATATCACTGCGGCGGTGCAAAGCAGCGAGAACATTGCTCTGATTCATCGGCTTCACGAGGAGTTGTTAGATATTTGGGCAAAACGTGGTGGAAATATGGACGAGGTTATTCAAGCGCTGACGTTATGGTGCAAAGAGGCGGAGGCTTCAGGCGTTGAAACCCTGCTGGACTTTTCCGAGACACTTAAGTCCTACGCTATGCCCGCCAGGCCCGCGTTGGGATAGTGCCGGGCTAGTTACATCCTATTGGGCACGTCGATGCCCAATAACGCTAATCCGGCTTTGAGGGTGCATCCGGTCTGGTGGGCGAGCACCAGTCTCCTTTCGCGTATCTCGCCTGCACTGGATAAGATCGGACACAGCTCATAAAAGCGGGTGAATTGCGTGGCCAAGACATAAAGGTAGTTGCATAGAAGGTGTGGGTAACCTTCTGTGCTGACGGCACGTAACGTATCGTTGAAGGCCGCGATCGACACGGCCAGCAAGCGTTCAGGTTCGTCTACCGCCACGGTTTGTTTGGGTAAAGCTTCCGCGTCAATGCCGCCTTTAGTGAACACACTTTGTATGCGGGTATAGGCGTATTGCAGATAGGGGGCGGTATTGCCTTCAAAGCTGATCATCTGATCCCAGTCAAACAGATAATCGCTTGTGCGATTTTTAGAAAGGTCTGCGTATTTGACGGCACCGATGCCGATTATTCGACTCAGGGTTTGGATCTCTTGTGGATCCAGCTGTGAATTTTTTTCTTTAATTAATTGGGCCGCGCGCAGCTCCGCTTCATCGAGAAGTTCGGTTAATTTTACAACACTGCCGGCCCTAGTTTTAAAGGGTTTACCATCAGCGCCCAACATGGCACCAAAGGGCATATGTTCGAGTTGCGCACTGCTGCGGTTAAACCCGGCTTCTGCCGATACAGCAAAAATTTGTTTGAAATGCAGGGCCTGGCGTGCGTCGGTAAAATACAGTATTCGATCGGCGTTTAAGGTTCCCGTGCGGTATCGAATGGCAGCCAGATCGGTGGTGGCATAGAGATAGCCGCCATCAGACTTTTGCACAATTACGGGCAGGATTTCACCTTTTTTAGTCTTGAACTGTGACAGGAAAACACATTGAGCACCGTCAGATACGACCAGCAGGCCTTGAGCTTCCAGATCCTCGATCACGGCCGGTAAGTCGTGGTTGTAGGTCGATTCTCCCTGAGTATGTTCCGGCGTAAGCGTGACGTTCAAACGCTGGTAGATGCTTTGGCAATGGGACATGGAAATGTCGATGAAGTGTGCCCAAGCTTCGCGTGTGTCTGGGTCTCCCGCCTGTAAGGCCACCACGGCCTGCCGGCTGCGGTTTGCGAAGTCTTGATCCTGATCAAACTGTGTTTTTGATTGTCGATAAAAAGATTCGAGGTCCGCAAGGGTTTGTGAACTGGCGCCACTGTCGTTGAGATACGTCACCAGCATGCCGAACTGTGTACCCCAGTCACCGACGTGATTCTGACGGATGACTTGGTGCCCTTGAGCCTCTAAAACTCGGGCCATGCAATCACCGATGATTGTGCTGCGCAGATGGCCAACATGCATTTCTTTTGCGAGGTTTGGCGCAGAGTAATCGACAACAACGGTTTGGCTGGTTGCGGCTTGGTCGATCTGCGCGGCATTGACCGTTGCCAGATACGCAGGCGCTAATCTAATATTGAGAAACCCCGGTCCAGCGACCTCGACACTGCTGGCAATGTCTGCGATGGATAATTTTTCCAGCAGGTAACCCGCCAAGTCGCGGGGGTTTTTTCCTGCTCGCTTTGCGGCAGACATCACTCCGTTGGCTTGATAGTCGCCATGCTCCGGCCTGCTAGAGACCTGCACCATAGCGCTACCTGCCAGTTCTTGTTGCGCGAATGCGGCTTCAATGCGCTGACTTAACGTTTCTTTAATGTGCATAGTGGACCGTCAATCGATGCCTTTGACACCCTCTGCCTGATCGCCCTTCTCAAGCTCGGTAACCGTGAACGTGACTTTTTGGCCATCGCGCAGTACCGGTCTTTGTCGGTTGTCATGGGTTATGATGGAGCGTTGGTGGACAAAAACCTCGTCTCCGTTTTCGCGCACGATGAAGCCGTAGCCTTTGGAGCGATTGAACCATTTAACGGTGCCTTCTTCTTCAGGTCCGGTGTTGGCTGCTTCTGATTTACCCGAGTTGCCTCTTGATCGGCCACGACCTTCGCCATCGTTGGCTTTTGATCCATTTTTTCCAGAGGACGCCCGTTTGTTGTCTCGAGCTTTCGAGTTGTCCGGTTGGCGTCGCTGCGTGGCTTTTTGCGGACGGCCCTGACCTCGAGGCTTGGGCGCTGAGTTCACTTGGCCCTGCCGCAGTCGGGCATTGAACAATCCGTTGATCAATAGGGCGACGAAGGTGATTGCAAGCAGAGCTATCTCGCTGTCGGGCCAGACATACTGTGATGTTGCGGTAACCAGAGCGGCAAGGAGGAGTGCACTTGCCGATGCGATGAGAAGAGTTGGCATGATGGTGTCTTATGCGTTGGAAAGCCGCGCATTCTACATCAAATCTGCTGGTTTGGTGTCAGGCTATTTTTCTCTGCGGGCATGTTGGCATTAAAGACGAGTAACGCTGATGATGACAACAGGCTCTTCTGGAACTGCCGCCATACCGTTTTTCAGGTGTGTGTCCACAAGCTCTATGGCCTCGACAACGTCCATGCCTGATATCACTCGCCCAAAGACCGTATATCCCGCGTTGCCGCCGCGGGCGTCGAGATTGCTGTTGTTTTGTACGTTGATGAAAAACTGAGAGTTGGCTGAATCGGGATCAGCACGTCTTGCCATGGCGATGGTCCCCCGAGAATTTCGCACGCCGTTGAAGGATTCATTGCGGACGTTTTCTGGTGCAGGTTTATATTCCAGCGCTGGAGTATAACCGCCGCCCTGAATCATGAAATTGGCGATGACGCGGTGGAAAATGAGCCCGTCGTAGAACTGGTTATCAACGAGTTTTAAGAAGTTTTCGACGGTTCGCGGCGCCATTTTTTCAAGCAGCTCAATTTCGATTGTGCCCAAGTCGGTGACCATGGCGACCCGAGGATTGGCTGCGTGAGCTGTGCTGAGCGTTAACGAGAGCATCAGCGCTAAAGCCGCTATTTGTGCCCAGTTTAACAATTTTGAAGAGAACAATTTCATGGTGAGCGCCTCGCGTTAATAAGGAAGATCTTAGCCCAAAGCAGATCAGATGCAAAAGGCTGTATTGGTGATTGTGCAACACTGCACTGCGATCATTTGGTGAGTACCTTGACGTATTCTTTCACCGCTGTTGCTAGTCCCCTTTCTAGGGCATCGCTGATCAGAGCGTGTCCAATTGAAACCTCTTGCACTGTGGTGAAGCTGAGAAATGCGGGAAGATTTTGCAGGTCCAGATCATGGCCTGCGTTGACTCCTAACCCGATCTTTGTTGCAAACTCAGCAGCGTGTTGATAGGTCCGCAAACTGGTCTGCGTGGCTTGGTGATCGGCGCCGTAGCTCCAAAATAATTGCGCGAATGGCCCCGTATACAGCTCGATGCGATCGGCGCCATGTGCTTTAGCCTGCTCAATTTGACCAAGGTCAGGATCCATAAATAGGCTCACCCGGGCCCCGTGGCTTTGATAATGAGCAATACGTTCAGCCAGTTCCGTGTCGAACCGGCTGAGATCAAAGCCGTGATCAGAGGTCAGCTGGTCGTTGCTGTCGGGAACCAGCGTGGCCTGAGCTGGCTGATGGGATTCGACGAAGGCATCAAAGCCTGGATATCCCTGTGCATCGGCCGCAGCCATTGGGTTTCCCTCGATATTGAACTCTATTTCAGGATGCTTATTGGCCAACAGAACGGCTAAATCATGAACATCGCGGGGGTTGATGTGGCGTTGATCTGGTCGCGGATGCACGGTGATACCCTTGGCGCCAGATTGAATGGCGATGCTGGCCGCTTCGACGACGCTAGGCCGATGTCCGCCGCGTGAGTTTCGCACCCAGGCAATCTTGTTCAGGTTCACGCTCAGTACAGTCATTTTTTCAGCTCCAGGCGCTGCGCTGAGGGCGCGCTTTGATAAGGGCGCCGGTGATTAATCCCAGAAGCAGCAACGCGCCGCCAATCATGAACATTTGATTTTCTGTATTGTCTGAAAGTCGTGCGTGACTTTCCGATAAATCGTCCAGTTCCTCCCTCAGGCGGGCGTTGATTTCGGTGAGTGTGAGATTGTTCTTGTTGATATCCAGTGTGTTAGCGGAAATCCGTTTAATCTCGGCGAGCTCAATCTCTAAAGCGTCAATCTTTGCCTTATTTTCGATGAGTCGTTCTTCCTGTTGCAGACTGCGTTGCGAGAGGGTGTCGATTTCTGTGTTGGCCTCCCGAAGTGCTTTATTGGCTTTTTTCAGGTCATCTGCGGTGCTCAACAGGCGAATCCTTGCGATGGGTTGCTCGACGAGGTATTGGGTTCGCAGCCACCCCTGTCGGTTGTCAGAGGTCATGACTTCGCTGAACCCGCTTGCTTGGTCGGTATTGAGAATGTCTAACTGTGTGCCGCTGGGCAGGCCTTTATGAATAATACGATATTCGGCAGAGGGGCCGCTGCGCAAAGGCACCCGCAACTCGTCAGAGATATAGGCGGCTTGCACCGTTGATGCCAACAGACTGGCGAGTCCAAGCAGCAGAATATTTGCATGGTTTATGTGGCATTTAAGGATCATCAGTAGTGACTCTTTTCGGGTTTAATCAGACTTATGGATGTCGGCAGGATCTTTATCCTGCGGGTTAGGCAGATTAGCTTCGCTCAACAAACCGCAACGATAAAGGTAGGTGAAGGTGCACACCAGTAAAAACAGGTTGATCACCAACATGCCCGCAAATTTAAAAGTGACCCAAGTTTCCATAGAGTAGGAATATGCGACCCATAGGTTGAGCCCGCCCAGGGCAAAAAAGCTCAAGGCCCAAGCATAGGTGAGGACGAACCAGTTGTGGTCCGGCAGGACCATCGCGCTAGCTAACAATTTTTTCAGCAAAAATATTCGTCCGATTGCGTGGGCGCCCACAAGCGACAGCCCCAACAGCCAGTTAACAATTGTTGGCTTCCACTGGATAAATTTTTCATCGCGTAAGATCAGGGTCATGCCGCCTAAAATGATGCTGGCCCAGAACGTGATTTTAAGTTCGTTGCCTATGGGTTTTTTCAACAACCAGTATGCGACAACCTGTATAGTCACGCCTGCCATCAGGACACTGGTGGCTAAGAAGACGTCCTTGGTGATAAAAAAAACGATGACAAATGCCAATACGGCGATGTAATCCAAAAAGTTTTGCATTGGGGCGTGCGTCCTGTTTGTGTTGCAGTTGAGGCATCGGGTGCGAGTAATCATCCGCAGGGCAACGATGATAGAAGATTCATGCGGTTGGTGTAACTAATGTGACACAACCACAGGTAGGCAGGAAAGACACTTGAGCCAAATATTGGAGGTTCATCCGCAAAATCCTCAGCGCCGCTTGGTGCAAATTGCAGCGGATACGTTGCGGGCAGGTGGGCTGGTGGTTTACCCCAGTGACACAACCTACGCGCTGGCCTGTCATATTGGGGATAAGCGCGCGTTGGAGCGGATTATTGCGTTGCGTCAATTATCGAAGCATCATCAGTTTACACTAGCGTGCCGAGATTTAAGTGATCTAGGGACGTACGCGCGTGTCGACAATACAAATTACCGGTTGTTGAAAAGGGCAACCCCGGGGCCATTTACATTTATTTTGCCGGCCACCAAAGAAGTGCCGAAACGACTGGTGCACAGTAAACGGCGGACAATTGGCATTCGGGTGCCTGATCACGCGGTGGCGCAACTATTGCTTGAGTTGATGAATGAACCAATTATGACGACAACACTGCGTTTGCCGCTCGGTGAGTACCCGTTATCGCAGGCGTATGACATCCACGAGATGTTGGGACGTCAGGTAGATGTGATCCTCGATGGAGGTGCTTGTTCTCTGGAGGTGTCGACAGTGGTGGACTTAACGTCATCAAATCCCGAAATAATGCGACAAGGGCTTGGCGACTTAGATGCAATATAGCGCGTGTGCACCGTATACTGTGCAGTTCATTTCAATTTTAGGGCGCTCGATTGAGCAGTAACGACTCCAGCCAGAGGGTTCTCTCTGGCATGCGTCCCACCGGGCGTCTACATTTGGGCCATTTACATGGCGTTTTGAAAAACTGGGTGCAGTTGCAGAACGAGTACGAATGTTTCTTTTTTGTGGCGGATTACCATGCATTGACTACGCAATACGATGCCTCCGAGAACATCGAGCAATTCACGTATGATACGGTGGTCGATTGGTTGGCGGCGGGGATTAATCCTGGCAATGCGACGCTGTTTGTGCAAAGCAGGGTGCCTGAGCATGCAGAATTACATTTGATGCTTTCGATGATTACGCCGATGAGTTGGCTTGAGCGCGTGCCGAGTTACAAAGATCAACAACAGAAGCTGAATGATAAAGATCTGTCGACCTACGGCTTCTTAGGTTATCCGCTGCTTCAAGCCGCAGACATTTTGATCTATCGGGCTGGATGTGTTCCGGTGGGTGCGGATCAGGTGGCACATGTTGAGCTCACGCGCGAGGTGGCTCGGCGCTTTAACCACATATACGGGCGAGAGGTTGGCTTTGAGAATCAGGCCGAAGCTGCGATTAAGAAAATGAGCAAGAAAGCGGGCAGGCTATACCGTAACCTGCGTAAAGCCTATCTTGAACAAGGTGATGGCCAAGCGTTGGAGCGTGCGCGCGCGTTATTGGGCGAACAGCAAAATTTATCGGTGGGTGACCGTGAACGCTTATTTGGCTACCTTGAAGGGGGCGGGCGTATCATTCTCCCCGAGCCGCAGTCACTGTTGACAAAGACCGCCAAGATGCCCGGGTTGGACGGTGAAAAAATGTCCAAGTCCTACAATAACTTTATTTCGCTGCGTGAAGCACCGGCCAGCGTCGAAGAGAAAGTTCGCACTATGCAGACCGATCCGGCGCGTGTTCGCCTAACTGATCCGGGCGATCCGTCGAATTGTCCGGTTTTTGCGCTGCATGAAGTTTACTCAGATGACGCAGTTCGCGACTGGGCTACGCAGGGTTGTCAGACCGCGGGTATTGGTTGCGTCGACTGTAAAAAGCCATTGATTGATGCAATTAATGCGGAGCAAAGTATTTATCGCCAGAGAGCGGCGCAGTTTGAAGAGGACCCAGATTTAGTTAATGCGATTTTGCAGGAAGGGTCGGAGAAAGCGCGGACCATAGCGCGTGAAACTATGGAAGACGTGAAAGACGCGGTGGGTATATTGCACCGCTAGCGCTGGCGAGTCTTGTTTTACAAGAGGTAACTGTATGGCCCCAACGACGATTGAACCCTCTGTTCGGCTCGAGCAAGCGCGGCTGAGCGACCACAATACAGTAGCGGTTGTTGCTGGCGAAGCTTTAAGCGAGGTGCCTAAAGATCTGTATATTCCGCCGGAAGCACTGGAGGTTTTTTTAGAAACCTTTGAGGGGCCGCTGGATCTGTTGCTGTACCTTATCCGCCGACAAAATTTAGATATTCTGAATATCAAAGTTGCTGATATCACTCAGCAATACATGCGCTATATTGATTTGATGCACGCGCTGCAATTGGAACTTGCAGGTGAGTATTTGCTGATGGCGGCGATGCTGGCTGAAATCAAGTCTCGCATGCTTTTGCCGCGCCCGGAGTCTGCAGAGGATGAAGAGAGTGATCCGCGTGCTGAGCTTGTGCGCCGGCTGCAGGCGTACGAGCAAATAAAAACAGCCGCTGAGCGGGTGGATAATCTGCCGCGCCTGGAGAGAGATCTCTTTCGGGTTGCTGCTGGCAAACCGGAGCGGGTGCGCGAGCAGGCCGATCCTGACGTTGACCTCAAAGAGCTACTCTTGGCCTTGTCCTCGGTTTTGCGGCGCGCTGATATGTTTGCGAAGCATGAGGTGCAATCCGAGCAGCTTTCAGTGCGTGAGCGCATGAGTGATGTCCTGGCGCTGGTTGGGGCGCAAGCGGATTTTCTGTTATTTCAGAGTTTTTTTAAGGCGGAAGAAGGGCGTAAGGGCGTGATTGTGACCTTCTTGGCGATGATGGAGTTGGTGCGAGAATCGATGATTGAATTTGTTCAGAGCGAGCCTTATGCGCCAATTTACCTTCGCGCGGCAACACGGGTGGCAGATCACGCGCCGGTGTTTGACGTGCACTATGGTGGTGAGGAGGACACGTAGATGGAAGCTGATGAGATACGCCAAATCGTGGAGGCCGCTTTGTTGGCCTCAGATGGCCCGTTGACCGTGGCCGGCCTAATGAAACTGTTTGCGGAAGGCGAACTTGACGAAGGGGCGCCTGCGGAGCAAATCCGCGCGGCCCTGCGGTACCTTGAAGAAGAGTCAGAGCATCGCGGTGTTGAACTTAAAAAGGTTGCGTCTGGTTACCGCTATCAAGTCCGACAGAGCCTGAGCGTATGGGTGCGCAGGTTGTGGGATGAAAAGCCGCCCCGCTATTCGCGTGCGTTATTGGAAACGCTCGCCTTGATTGCATATAAGCAGCCGGTGACGCGCGGTGATATAGAACAGGTGCGCGGTGTGAGCGTGGGTCAAAATATCATGCGTACCTTGATTGAGCGGGAGTGGATTCGTGTGGTTGGACAAAGAGAAGTTCCCGGTCGTCCGTCGATGTACGGAACAACCCGCGCGTTTCTAGACTATTTCAATCTTAAAAGCTTAGATGAATTGCCGCCGTTGGCGGAAATTCGTGCTCTGATAGAGCCGGCTTTGGTGGTGGACGAGGTGCCGGTGGAAAATGACCCAGCGACGCCAGCGGATCCGCATCCCTCTTTTACCCCTTAGGTGAGGAATTTTTAGTGTCAAATAAACGTTTGCCGGCAAGAGGGCGCGCAAATCCTCCGGTTGTTGCTGAAAAATTGCAAAAGCTGTTGGCTGGCGTGGGTCTCGGATCGCGCCGCGAAGTTGAGGGTTGGATTGCTGCCGGGCGTGTGGCGGTCAACGGTGAGGTTGCGCATCTCGGCCAGCGGGCAACTTCCGCCGATCGTATCCAAGTAGATGGCACCAACGTCAGCTTGCGGCAAAGCCCAGCGCCGCAGGTGATTGTTCTGAACAAGCGCAAAGGTGTGGTTTGTAGCCGTAAAGATGAAGAGGGCAGGCCAACTGTTTTTGATGAGCTGCCGCGATTGCGCAGTGGTCGCTGGGTGAGTATTGGTCGTTTAGATATGCAGACTACCGGCCTTCTTCTGGTAACCAGCGATGGTGCGTTGGCGCATAAAATGATGCATCCCTCAACTGGTTTGGATCGCGAATACGCCGTCCGGATAAATCTTCAGTTGGAAGATCAGCAGATTGAACAATTGCGTGCGGGTGTCATTGTGGAGGGTGAACGCCTGCGTTTCAGTGATATTCGATTTTATGATGGCAGCAGTCGTAATTTCTGGTACCACGTGGTGCTAATGGAAGGTAAAAACCGTGAAGTACGCCGGCTGTTTGAAAGTGCTGGTGCAACTGTGAGTCGCTTGAAGAGAGTGCGCTATGGGCCAGTGATATTGCCTTCGTGGCTGAAAGAGCGCCAGTGGGCCTATCTGTCTGCGGAGGATCAAAGCGCACTGTATGGTCTGCTGAAATTGCCTTATGCAGCACCTAAACAAGCGCCAACGCGGCGCGGAGGGCACGTGGCTAAGGCCAGTTGTCTATTGCCATATCCCGAGCTGGCAGCCCGTCGTTAGGTAGTGTGCCGCTCACGGGCCTTGCCAATTGCGAGCCTCGAGTTGGGAGCCGGTGGGCGGTAGCGTTATGTCGCCGGTGGGTCCTTGCATTAGATAAAGGTAAAGGTCCATGTGCGCTTCAGCTGCCGGCACCGTGGCGGGGTCTTCGTTGGGGTAGGCTGCGTTGCGCATTCGAGTGCGGGTTCCGCCGGGATTTACACTATAAACTTTGATCCGGCCAGCATGTTCTGTTTCGTCAGCCAGCAGCGCGCTGAAGCCCTCGGTTGCAAATTTTGAGACGGCGTACGCGCCCCAGTAGGCGCGTGCCTGTCGCCCCACTCCGGAGGCGGTATTGATAATGCAGCTGTGGCTGGGTTTATCCAAAAGGTCAAATAGAGTCTTGGTCAGCAGGAATGGCGCGTTGACGTTGGTCTGCATGACGCGCATCCATTCATCGGTTGCATAATGAGCCAAGGGTACCCGTGGTCCAAGCCGCGAAGCGTTATGCAGTAAGCCGTGCAATTGGCCGTAAGTATCACTCACAGCGTCGTGTAGTGCGGTTAAAGCATCTTCGCCAAGATGTTCTAGATCGCACGGCACGATAACAGCTTGGGTGTCGGTATTAGCCTCAATCCAATCAAATACAGCCTCTAATTTTTCGCGGGTCCGCCCGACAAGGATCACATTAGCACCAAAGCTGGCGAAGGTTTTGGCAGCAACGGCACCAATGCCATCGCCCGCTCCGGTAACCACCAGATTCCGCCCGGTAAGCGCATCCGCTGGCGGTGTGTAGCGCCAATGTGCCGCCGCCGCGGTAAGCTCAGGGTAAGCTTTGGCCCCTTTAGGTTGTTTCATAGTGGTTTTTTTGCGTGTACGAGGTAGTTGGCGCCAACGTCGTCGCCGATCCTGCAGGCGCGTGTGAAGGGGTTATAGGTCATGCCTTTGATTTCTTGAACCTCTAAACCGGCTGCGCGAATGGCGGTGCAGAGTTCGGAGGGCTTGATAAACTTTTGGTAGTCGTGGGTGCCCCGAGGCAGCAAGTTGAGTACATATTCGGCCCCGAGAATCAGCAAAGCATAGGCCTTGGGGTTACGGTTTATGGTCGAAAAAAACAAATCGCCACCCGGCTGCGTTAACGCTGCGCACGCGGCCACTGTGGAGGGATAGCTTGCCACATGTTCAAGCATCTCTAGGCAGGTTACGCTGCGAAAATGGGCGGTGTGGGTGGTGGCGAGTTGTTCAGCGGTGCCCTCTTGGTAATCAACTGTTGTGCCGCTCTGCAATGCATGCAAGCGAGCGACGCTCAGTGCCTTGCCCGCCATGTCTAGGCCGGTAACCTCTGCTCCTGCTGCAGCCATGGCCTCGCTGAGGACGCCGCCACCGCAGCCAATATCGACCACAGGGCCGGCCAGTAAATTGGTGCGTTGCTGGATGTAATCCAAGCGGATTGGATTGATATCGTGCAGTGTTTTGAAATCGCCGTTTTTGTCCCACCAGCGGTGTGCAAGGGCATTAAATTTTTCGATTTCTTGAGTGTCGACGTTGGCTGTATCGTTCATTTACTGAGGGTAACCGGGTGGAGAGAATTCGTTAATTTGACCTTATGCGAGCGCAGAGTGCCATGACTTGACGCGATGTGCTAATTCGGGTGGTGAAAGGCGGGTAAATTGGCGGTTTTTGATCAGTTGCTCGCCATTTACAAATACGTTGTCAACGGCTTTTGCGGCATTTGCATGCACCACAGCGGCGAAGGGGTCGTGTAGTGGCAGTAAACCCAAATGCTCCGTGTCGAGACTGATGAAATCAGCAGCCTTGCCGGGCTCAAGAGATCCGGTGATGGTGTCCATGCCCAACGCGCGTGCGCCGTCGAGTGTGGCCATACGCACCGCGTCGGCGGCTTTTCCTGCTGCCGCGTTTTGTTCTTCATGTTTAGCCAAAAGGGCGCTCAGGCGCGCCTCAGAAAACATGTCTAAGCAATTGTTGGAAGCGGCGCCATCGGTACCCAAGGCCACACAGACACCTTTTTTGTGCAGTTCGCCGACTGGGCAGTAGCCCGAAGCCAGTTTTAAGTTCGACGTCGGGCAGTGGACAACTCGAGTGCCGCTGTCAGCGATCATGGTCATCTCGGCGGGAGTGACTTGCGTCATGTGAACGGCCTGCAGGTTGGGGCCAAGCAAGCCAATGTTGTGCAATCGCTTGATCCAGGATTCGCCAGTTGTAGCAATGGCGTTTTCAACCTCCTGCGCGCTTTCGTGTAAGTGAATTTGGACCATGATATCCAGTTCATGGGCATACATGCCGATGCGTTCCATATCTTTTGCGTTGAGGCTGTAGGCTGAGTGAGGACCAAGGGCGACCTTAACCAGGTTGGAGTGACGCAGTGCGTGGAAAAGCTCCAAGCCTTTGTGCAGCGCGTCATTGACGTCTGTGCTCCAGGGGTTGCTGAACTCGATTAGCGGAAATGCCAGTTGGGCCCGAATCCCTTGTTCGGCGCAGACATTGGCCACCACCTCTGGGTAAAAATACATGTCGGAAAATGTGGTTGTGCCGCTGGCTAGCATTTCGGCTACGCTCAGTTCCGTGCCCAGACGTACAAAATCAGGGCTCATCAGGGCTGCTTCCATGGGCCAGACCGTATCGTTTAGCCAAACTTCCAGAGGTTGGTCCTCGCCGGCACCACGCAGTAGAGACATTGCGGCGTGTCCGTGCGCGTTGATCAAGCCGGGCATGACGATATGGTTGTCCAGATTGATGGTTTGCTGCGGGTGATAAGTGGCTTGTATCTCTGTTTTAGGCCCGATCGCGGTTATGACGTTGCCGCTGATGGCCAGGCTGTGGTGGGTCAATACCGTGTTCACCGGTGCAACCGGTAAAATCCAGGCAGCGTTGACTATAAGATCGCATTTATTCATGACGTCAGTATAGCGGTACAACGGTCTAAATCGTGTTAACATTTGGGCTTTTATTGCGCTAGTTTTCTATGTCCGAAATAGGTTCCGAAGACAACAGAGATATTCTGCCCGTCAACATCGAAGACGAGTTGCGTCAGTCCTACTTGGATTACGCCATGAGCGTCATTGTGGGTCGCGCTTTGCCCGATGTGAGAGACGGACTCAAACCGGTACATAAACGCGTTTTGTTTGCGATGAGCGAACTCAACAATACGTTTAACCGGCCTTATGTTAAGTCTGCCCGCGTGGTTGGTGAGGTGATTGGTAAATATCACCCGCATGGCGATAGCGCTGTGTACGACACTGTGGTGCGAATGGCGCAAGATTTTTCGCTGCGTTATATGCTGGTGGACGGTCAAGGCAACTTTGGCTCGATTGACGGCGACCCGCCGGCGGCCATGCGCTACACCGAAGTCAGAATGTCTAAAATAGCGTCCGAATTGCTGGCGGATTTGGATAAAGATACCGTCAATTTCGTCGCCAATTATGACGATACGCTGACAATGCCTGACGTACTGCCGACCCGGCTGCCAAATTTATTAGTGAACGGCAGTTCAGGGATTGCCGTTGGTATGGCCACGAATATCCCGCCGCATAATCTTACCGAGGTGGTGAACGCGTGCTTGGCTTTGCTGGATGATGGCGAACTTTCTATTGACGACCTAATGCAACACATCACGGGGCCTGATTTTCCCACCGCGGGGATCATTAACGGCCGAGCAGGCATTGTACAGGCCTATCGCACCGGCCGCGGGCGCATCTATGTGAGAGCGCGAGCTGAGGTTGAGGACAATAAAGGACGGGAGCGAATTGTTATCTCGGAAATTCCTTATCAGCTCAATAAGTCGAAGCTGATAGAGAAAATTGCTGAACTGGTTAAAGACAAAAAAATCGAGGGAATCAGCGAATTGCGCGATGAGTCGGACAAAGATGGCTTACGCGTAGTGATCGAGGTGCGCCGGGGTGACTCAGGAGAAGTCATTCTGAACAATCTGTACAGCCAGACACAGCTGCAATCGGTTTTCGGTATCAATTGTGTCGCGTTGGTTGACGGTCAGCCAAAGTTGCTGAACCTGAAAGAAATGCTGGCGGCATTCCTTCAGCACCGTAAAGAAGTTGTCACCCGTCGCACGCTTTATTTGTTGCGCCGTGCGCGTCAGCGGGGGCATATTTTGGAGGGGCAAGCGGTTGCTCTGTCCAATATCGACGCCGTCATTGAGTTGATCAAAGGTTCAGCATCTGCAGCTCAGGCGCGAGATGCATTGATTGAGCGCCGCTGGTCGGCTGCTGCGCTTTTTGATTTATTGGAAGAGGTGGGGTCAGATGCTTGCCGGCCGGATGGGCTGAGCTCGGATTATGGCTTTACGGATGGTTTGTATCGCCTGACGGCCGAACAAGCACAGGCTATTCTCGAAATTCGCTTGCATCGCTTGACGGCGATGGAGCAAGACAAGCTCATGGAAGACTATAAAGGGGTCTTGGATGAAATTGCTGACTTGCTGGATATTTTAGATTCTCATGCCCGTTTGTTGTCGGTCATTCGTGACGAACTAACCGACGTTCGCGACAGTTATGGTGATGAACGCCGAACCGAGATTGTTGCCAGTCATCAAGACTTGTCGGTTGAAGACTTGATCACAGAGGAAGAGTTGGTGGTGACGGTTTCGCACCAGGGCTATGCGAAAACTCAGCCGTTGGATGCTTATCAGGCGCAACGTCGCGGAGGACGTGGTAAGGCCGCGTTGTCGGTCAAAGACGAAGACTTTGTCGAGCACCTGGTGATTGCGAATAGCCACGACACTTTGCTGTGTTTCTCGGATCTGGGCAAAGTCTACTGGATTAAATCGTTCCAAATCCCGCAGGGCAGTCGAGGCGCCAAGGGCCGGCCGATCATAAATATTCTGCCGCTTTCAGCGCAAGAGCGAATTACTGCGCTATTGCCAATCAAAACATTCGATAACGACCACTTCGTGTTCATGGCGACAACTAACGGAACCGTCAAGAAAACCCCACTGGAACAGTTTTCTCGACCTCGCAGCAGTGGATTAATTGCAGTGGATCTAGAAGAAGGCAATACCTTAGTGGGTGTGGCAATCACTACCGGCTCTTCTGACGTTTTGTTGTGTTCCAGTGCCGGCAAGGCCGCGCGGTTCAAGGAATCGGATGTGCGCGCGATGGGTCGTACAGCCAAAGGCGTGCGGGGAATCCGTCTCACTGCAGAGCAAAAACTCATTTCTTTGATCATTCCGGCTGAGAACGGGTATGTTTTGACGGCCAGTGAAAATGGTTACGGCAAGCGTACCCCGGTCAATGATTTCCCTGTTAAAGGGCGTGGCGGTCAAGGGGTTATTGCGATGCAGTCAAGCAGCCGAAACGGCCAGATGGTCGGCGCCGTGCAGGTTTTTGGCGGCGACGAGCTGATGTTGATTAGTACCATGGGAACATTGGTACGTACCGCCGCGGACGAGGTCTCCGAACTCAGTCGCAACACTCAGGGTGTGCGGCTAATCAATGTGAAAGAAGGCGAATTGGTCAACAGTGTTGCCCGCATCGCTGAACAAGAGGACATCAGTGACCCAGGCGCCGATGCGGACAACGGCGATGAAGCCTCAGATGAGACCGATTAACCGCAGTTGAATAAGGGAGAGCATACTTTTGGCGAGAATTTTTAACTTTTCCGCCGGTCCCTCGGCGTTACCTCAGGAGGTTCTTGAACAGGCACAAGCTGAGCTTTTAGATTATCAAAGCACTGGCATGTCGGTCATGGAAATGAGTCATCGCAGTGATGTCTTCGTTGGCATTGCGTCGCGTGCTGAGGCCGATTTCCGGGATCTGCTGGGTGTCAGTGATAATTACCATGTGCTGTTCCTGCAGGGTGGGGCGACCACTCAGTTTGCTTCGATTCCTTTGAATCTTACTCAGGTGGGGGATACGGTCGATTACCTCGACACCGGTGCCTGGTCTTCAAAGGCTGTCAAAGAGGCGGCAAAATATTGTCATGTGAACGTGGTGGCCAGCGGGAAATCTGGCAACTACAGCTCGATACCGGACGTTGCGCAATGGCGGCATGGCAATAACGCTCGGTATCTGCATATTTGTTCTAATGAAACCATTGGTGGGGTGCAGTTTAAGCAGTTTCCCAACGTGTCGGTTCCGCTGGTTGCGGATATGTCATCAGATTTCTTGTCGCGCCCAGTGGACGTGGATCGTTTCGCTGTGATTTACGGCGGCGCGCAGAAAAATATTGGTCCTGCTGGTTTGACACTGGTGGTTGTGCGCAAGGATTTATGTGGCTCAGCCCGTGTTGAAACGCCGGGGACCCTCGATTTTGCCGTACAGGCTGGCGCCGATTCAATGTCCAATACTCCGCCTACTTTTGCTTGGTATCTGGCGGGCCTGGTTTTTGAGTGGCTTAAAAATCTCGGCGGTTTGCCGGGAATTAACGAGATCAATGAGCGAAAAGCCGCGAAACTTTATGACACCATCGATGCGAGCGATTTTTATCAGTCGCCGGTGGAAGCGTCGGTGCGCTCGACGATGAATGTGCCGTTTACAATGCCCAAGCCAGAGTTAGATAAACTGTTTGTCTCTGGGGCTGAAGCGATCGGGTTGTCTGGCCTGAAGGGGCATCGTAGCGTGGGCGGTATGCGGGCAAGTCTCTATAATGCGGTGCCAGAGGCCGCGGTGGACGCGTTAATTTCATTTATGAACGAGTTTGAGCATGAGCACGGATGACAGCAAGCTCCAGCCTTTGCGGGATCGTATCGATGAGATAGACCGCAGTTTGCTCGGCTTGTTGAATGAGCGAGCGCAGTGCGCGCTAGATGTCGGTGAAATCAAGAAAGGCCGCAGCTCCGAAGATCCGCCGGTGTTCTATCGTCCGGAGCGAGAGGCTCAAATATTGCTGTCACTCATGGCGCAAAACAAAGGCCCGTTGCCAGATCAGGACGTGACTCGTCTGTTCCGCGAAGTGATCTCGTGCTGTCTCAATTTAGAACAGCCTTTAACTGTGGCTTACTTCGGGCCGGAAGGAACCTATACCGAAGCGGCGGCGATCAAACAATTTGGGCACTTTGCAACCACCCGTCCGCTGGCCTCGATTGATGAGGTATTCAGGGAGGTGGAAGGGCGGTCGGTGCACTATGGGGTGGTCCCGGTAGAGAATTCTACTGAAGGCATGGTGAATCAAACGTTAGACTGCTTTCTAACTTCTCGCGTGAAAATATGTGCGGAAGTGGAATTGCCGATACATCATGCGTTTTTGAGACACCGCGAGAGTTCCCGTGAGGTCACCAAAATCTTCTCGCATGCGCAGAGTTTGGCGCAGTGTCGGGGTTGGTTAGACCGCCACTATCCTGGTGTTCCGCGAGTGGCTGTGGCCAGCAATGCGGAAGCCGCAAGGCTTGCGAAAGACCAAGTTGATGTGGCTGCGATTGCGGGTGAAGTCGCTGCTGATCATTATGATTTGAGGGTGCTCTCTACTCGAATTGAAGATCAGCCCGATAATAAAACTCGGTTTTTGGTGTTAGGGAATCAAGAGGTTGGGTCCAGCGGCGCGGATAAAACATCGATTTTAGTCTCGGTGCGTAATGAGCCCGGTGCTTTATTGCGCGTTTTGACCCCTTTCGATCACCAAGGGATCAGTCTGACCCGCATTGAAACGCGGCCTGCGCGATCAGGAGACTGGTCATATGTTTTTTTCATCGATTTTGACGGTCACCTAAATGATGCCAATGCGAAGCGGGTAATGGACGCCATTCAAGAGGTAGCTTTTGAAGTGCGTCCTTTGGGTTCCTATCCTAAATCCATCGGTTAACTCAAATTAGGAAGATATGCATGAATCGCTCTGCACTGCAAAACGTTCACTCAGGGATTGCCAGCCTGCAGCCCTACCAGCCGGGCAAGCCGATTGAGGAAGTGGCCCGCGAATTAGGGTTGACCGATATCGTAAAGCTGGCCAGCAACGAGAACCCAATGAGTCCAGGTGTGGGGGTGCGAGAGGCGATTGCAGGTGAGTTGGCGTCGTTGTCTCGATATCCGGATGGCAACGGATTTGTCCTAAAGCGTGCGCTTGAAAAACATTTGGGTGTTCAATCGCAACAGTTGACCCTGGGAAATGGCTCAAACGATGTTTTAGATCTGGTCGCGCGTGTTGCGATTGAGCCTGGATATGAGGCGGTGGTGGCAGAGCATAGTTTTGTTGTTTACCGCTTGGCGGTGACAAGTGCCGGCGGCCGTTTGATTGAGGTGCCCGCTAAAAACTACGGTGCAGATTTAGAGGCGATGGCGGCTGCGATCACCGACCGTACCCGCGTGATTTTTTTGGCTAATCCGAATAATCCGACGGGCACGTGGGTTGAGCACGATGAGTTGGTGGCATTTTTAGACCAGGTGCCCAGCAGCGTTTGGGTTGTGTTGGATGAAGCCTACGCGGAGTATTCAGAGCTGCCCAACTACCCGCGTGCGTTAGAACTGCTGGAAAATTACTCGAATTTAATCGTGACGCGCACTTTTTCTAAGATTTACGGGCTTGCATCACTGCGGGTGGGTTACGGTATATCAAGTCCTATATTTGCGGACATGTTAAACAGAGCACGCCAGCCGTTTAATTTGAGCAGTATTGCTCTGGCGGGTGCGGCGGCGGCTCTGGATGACGATGAATATGTCGCCGCCAGTGTCGCCATGAACCGCGAAGGTATGCAGCAGATGACCGCTGGGCTAGATGCCTTGGGGCTAAGTTATATTCCTTCTTTGGGCAATTTTGTCAGCGTTGAATTTAAGCAAGATGCGGCCTCGATCTATGAGGGGCTGTTGCGCCAAGGAGTGATTGTCCGCCCAATTGCCGTTTACGGCTTGCCGCGCCACTTGCGCGTGAGCATTGGATTACCTGCTGAAAATAACCGTTTTTTAGAAGCTTTAGCCGGCGTCATAGGTTAGCGAGCAGGTCTATGCGGGTTCAAAAAATTGCCATCTTGGGTGTGGGTTTAATTGGTGGGTCTTTAGCGGCAGCCTGGCGAGCTTCACAATTCGCGGGTTCAATTGTTGGTATAGACGCCGACTCGAACGCGGCGCAATCTGCATTACGGGCTGGGTTGGTTGACGAAATTATGCCGCGGGTACCTGCTGATGCAGATCTCATTGCGGTTTGCACGAGCGCGACCCAAATTGCGCAATGTGTATCGGACTTAAGAGGACACGGCGGCGTCATCTTTGATGTGGGCAGCGTTAAAGAGCCGATTATTCAAGCTCTGGAAGATCATAAGGAGGGGGTGCCCGCGCAGTTTGTGCCCGCACATCCAATCGCAGGCTCTGAGCTGAGTGGACCTAAGGCTGCACAGGCTGCTTTGTTTGAGGGCGCTACAGTGATCATTACGCCGCTCGAAAATACGGCGCCGGCAGCTAAACAATTGGTCAGGGATGCTTGGTGCGATGTGGGTGCTTCGGTGATCGAGTTGACGCCAGCAGAACACGATGAAGTACTTGCTGTGACCAGTCACCTGCCGCATTTACTCTCTTATGCTTTTATGCTTCAAGTCGAGGACCAACAGATGGCTTTTGGGGGCGGCGGTTTTCGCGATTTCACGCGCATTGCTGGGGCGAACCCCGATCTTTGGTGGCAGATTTTGAGTCTTAATAAAGACCAGGTGCTGGGTGCTGCTGGGCACTTCGAGAGCAATTTTAAACGTCTAATCGAGGCACTGGTTAATGATGATCGTGACGCTGGTCTTCGTTTATTGCGTGATGCTGCCGGTCGGCGGATTGCTGCTGCGAGCGAGTCTTTGCATCCGGGCGCAGATAAATGAATTCGAACAGCATCCCGGTGATTACCATAGATGGCCCCAGCGGCTCCGGTAAAGGGACACTAGCCAGAGCGCTTGCGGATAGGTTGGGCTGGTCTTTGTTGGATTCTGGCGCGTTATACCGGATCATTGGTGCTCAGTGTCTTTCTCGTGGAATCAATTTTGATGACGAAACCGCGGTGGCTGATTTGGCTCAGGTTTTGGATATTCGTTTTGTTGGCACAGCCGTATGGGTCGAGGGGCTGAACATGACGGAGGAGATTCGCACCGAAGATGCTGGCGTTAATGCCTCTCGGGTGGCGCATTGGCCGGCGGTTCGCGATGCCGTGCTTGGACTGCAGCGCAGTTTTCTACAGGCACCCGGGCTGATTGCGGATGGTCGTGATATGGGGACTGTTGTGTTTCCCGATGCCGCACTTAAATTTTTCTTGGATGCAAGCGCGCAAGAGCGCGCTGAGCGCCGCTATAAACAGTTGAAAAACAAAGGCTTAAGTGTTAGTTTGCGCGGCCTTCTCGAGCAGATCCAAGAACGTGACGCACGGGATCGAGAACGTGCAGTGGCACCGTTGAAGCCCGCTAGAGACGCACTGGTCGTCGACAGCACTTCAATGTCAATAGAACTTGTACTGGAAGAGGTGATGGCCGAGGTCAGCAAACGCGGTTTAAACCTTGTTCAGTAGCTACTGCATCTAATATTAACTAACCAATGGAGTGCACCGCTTGTTGTCACCCGGGCTACGCCACGGGCACAAGGGGCGCAAAATTTATGAGCGAATCTTTTGCCGACCTTTTTGAAGAAAGTTTACAATCCATCGAGATGGCCCCTGGGTCTATCGTTACCGGCACGGTGGTTGACATAGACGATGACTGGGTGGTGGTTCACGCAGGTCTGAAATCTGAAGGCGTTATTCCTAAAAGCCAATTTTTAAACGAGCAAGGACAGTGCAATCTGTCTATCGGTGACCAGGTCAAGGTGGCCATGGAGGTCGTCGACGATGGTTGGGGTGAAACCCGCCTTTCCCGAGAAAAAGCGCGCCGCGCAGAATCGTGGCAGTTACTGGAAGGTGCTCACGAAGGTAGCGAAGTGGTGATTGGTATCATCAACGGAAAAGTCAAAGGTGGATTTACCGTAGACATTAACGATATCCGAGCGTTTTTGCCCGGCTCACTGGTTGATATCCGACCGCTGCGCGAAACCGCGCACCTAGAAGGCAAACCCCTCGAATTTAAAGTTATCAAGCTCGATCAAAAGAGAAATAACGTGGTTGTTTCACGTCGAGCGGTATTGGAAGAAGAGAACAGTCACGAGCGTGAGGCATTGTTGGCTTCCATGCAGGAAGGTCAAGACGTCAAAGGTATCGTCAAAAACCTCACCGATTACGGTGCGTTTGTTGATCTTGGTGGTATCGATGGCCTGTTGCACATCACCGACATGGCTTGGAAGCGTATCCGCCACCCCTCAGAGATGGTCAATGTGGGTGATGAAGTCAATGTCCGCATCCTGAAATTCGATCGCGAGAAGAATCGCGTTAGCTTGGGCATGAAACAACTGGGTGATGATCCGTGGTTGAACATTGTACGTCGTTATCCAGAAGGCTCACGCGTTCTGGCGACGGTGACGAATCTGACCGACTACGGTTGTTTTGCTGAAATCGAAGAAGGCGTTGAAGGCTTGGTTCACGTTTCCGAAATGGACTGGACCAATAAGAATATTCATCCCTCTAAAGTGGTCACCGTAGGGGATCAGTGTGAAGTGATGGTATTGGACATTGATGAAGATCGCCGTCGCATTTCTTTAGGTATCAAGCAGTGCAGACCCAATCCTTGGGAAGAGTTCAGCGTACACCATGCCAAAGGTGATCGTATCTCCGGTAACATCAAGTCGATTACCGATTTTGGCATCTTTATCGGTTTGGATGGTGGCATAGACGGACTGGTGCACTTGTCGGATATTTCCTGGAACGAACAGGGTGAAACTGCCGTGCGTCGATACTCCAAGGGAGAGGAACTGGAGACGTTGATTCTTTCGGTTGATCCCGAAAGAGAAAGGATTTCGCTGGGTATCAAACAGTTGGATCAAGATCCCTTCTCCGATTTTACCGCGGTTAATGACCGAGGTAGCATCGTCACAGGCACAATTACCGAAGTAGAGCCCAAAGAGGTGGTGATTGAGCTTGCAGAAGAAGTTAGCGGTACTTTAAAAGCCTCCGAAATTTCTGTGGAACGCGTTGAAGACGCTCGAAGCCTGCTGAATGTTGGCGATGAGATAGAGGTGAAAATTGTCAGCGTTGATCGTAAAAACCGCACCATTGGGTTGTCAATCAAAGCCAAAGACATTGAAGAAGAGCGCCAGGCTGTTCGTGAGCATCAGAGATCGGAGACGGATAGACCCGGAGCGGCAACGCTGGGTGACTTGATCAAGGCTCAGATGGATCAGCAAAGTGATTAGGCTTTGTTCTTGCGCAGATAGGTACTCTTGTTGATGCGCTGTGACAGCGTAACCAAATCGGAACTCATAGACCGGATTGTGGCAGCACAAACTGAGGTCTCGAGTTCCGCTTTGACCAGCAAGGATGTTGAATTAGCGGTGAAGACCATGATTGAGCAGATGTCACACGCCTTGGCCAGTGGCAATCGGATAGAAATTCGGGGGTTCGGTAGTTTTTCTCTACACTACCGTGCGCCTCGGATAGGCCGTAATCCCAAAACGGGAGAATCAGTTGGTTTGGCGGGTAAACACGTCCCGCATTTTAAGCCCGGGAAAGACCTTCGAGATAGGGTGAACCTTGGGTTGTCACAGGAGCGCTGATAGCAGCGAAAGCAACCTACTCCCGCGCGTGTTGTCCGCAGGCCATCGCAGGGCGGGACATAATGTTAAATTCGGTTTAAGATTTTTTGCATGAATGGGTTTAAGTGGTTCCTAGGGCTTTGTTCTGTGTTGATGGTGTTTGTGCTGGCGGCGGTGGCCGTGAACCAGCAAGAACTGACCTTGTCGTTTGCGCTATGGCAAACGCCCTTTGCATTGTCGATGTTTTGGTGGTTGTTGGCCGCCTTTTTACTGGGTTTGTTTTTTGGCGCCTTGACCTTGTTGTGGGTGAGTGGAAAATACCGGTTCCGGGAGCGTCAACTAAGGCGTGACCTCGAAAAAGCGAACGCCGACCTGGCGCGCTGTAGGGGCGAAATTGCCCCCTCGATTAAATGAATACCCACATGGCGGTGAGTCGAATGCTTAGCGCTGTTGATGCCTGCGACCGACAGTTCCTTTTTGGTTGCTCGAGTAAACTTAAGATCCTTTCAACGAGATTATACGAGGGTCTTTATGTCTATATTATCTAAGCTGTGTGTGGGGTGGGTGATCGCTTTTGCCGCGCTGCTTTTCAGTCAAGCCAGCAACGCTCTGCCGGATGGAAAAATCAATATCAATACGGCAGCGGTGCATGAGCTTGCGCAAGGCTTGAAAGGGGTCGGGCGGATGCGTGCTCAAGCCATCGTAGATTATCGCGAGCAGTTTGGCGACTTTGCAAGCGTGGACGCGCTAACCGAAGTGAGTGGTATTGGTTCGCATGTTGTGGTCGCCAATCAAGATCGAATAGTGTTGGCGGATGACGCGAATTAGCTGTTTTAAGCTGACCATAGCCCGTGTGAGCACGCTGGTTGTGGTCGTTATCCAAACAATATTAGTTGGACCGATGCGCTTCATTTTGAAGAGTTCAGGTTGCCCGTGAAGACCGTATTGGTTACGGGCAGCGATGGGTTTATAGGTAGACATCTTGTTGGTCATTTGGCTCAAGCGGGTTGGCGTGTCATGGGAGTGGTTCGCCGCGGCTCTGGATCGCCAGCGCTGAGCGCGATCTGGCCTGATCTAAAGTCAGCCGGAGAGGCACTCCAGAAAAATCGTGTAGACGTTGTCGTGCATTGCGCCGGGTTGGCGCATGCTGATGCGCAGGCTGCAGACGCCCCAGCACTGACAGCGGTGAACGTGGACCATACGCTTGACTTGTATCATCAGTCGATCGCCGCAGGTGTTGGATGCTTTATATGGCTCAGCTCTATAAAGGTTTTAGGCGATGTCAGTGCGCACTCTCTTGGACTGGGCTCGCCTTATAGTCCCAACGGCCCCTATGCTCGAAGTAAGATGGTCGCTGAGCAGCGGTTGTTGGGCATAAACGCATCCGGTACGTCATTGCATATCGTTCGCCTGCCGTTGGTCTATGGGGTTGGAGTGAAGGCAAATTTTCTGGCCTTGTTGGGTGCAGCGGCTGGACCTTGGCCCCTACCTTTGAAAAGTGCTTCGGCGCCGCGGGCCTGGTTAGGCGTAGATAATTTATGCGCGTTCCTCGCTGCGCTGGCTGTGAGCCCACCGGAGGCGGTTCCTCTGATTTGGCATGTAAGAGACCGAGAGCAATCCAGCGTCGCTCAAATGGTGCAACAGATACGAACTGTTTTAGGCCGGTCGCCGCAATTATGGAGTTTCCCGCCTGCTCTGGCGCTGGCATTGGCCAGTGTTGCCGGCAGAAAAACGACAATGCAACGTTTGTTCCTGCCTATGTCAGTTGATATGAGTGAGACACAACGTCGATTGGGTTGGCAGCCACCAATCACTCAATATGAGCAATTAGAGAAGACAGCAGCATGGTTTCGCACGTTTTAATTTTTCTGGGCGCGCTGATTTGCGCGCTGATCTTGCAGTGGGGTTTGTTGACATTGGTAGCTCGTCCAAAATTGTTAGCGATGCCAAATCAGCGCAGCTCTCACCGACGACCCACCCCGACCATGGGCGGGGTGGTCGCGGTTCTAATGGTTTTGGTTTTTTGCGTTTCTTTAGCTCAGACAGACACGGTATTGGGGTGGGGGCTTTTTGCAGGACTCGTGGGTGTGGCTGGGATTGGTCTATGGGATGACCTGCAGCCGTTGCCCGGCACAGTGCGACTGTTAGTGCATATTTTGTCGAGTACCGCGGTGCTCTTTGCATTGCAGACGCAATGGCCGCAGCCGCTAACAGGACCGATTGCAGCAGTGGCTGTTTTTTTCTTGGTATGGTCCACTAACCTCTATAATTTCATGGACGGAATAGATGGATATGCGGCCTTGCAATGCTTAAGTTTTTGTCTGGGTGTTCAAATGATCGGTCTTGGAGTGCCCGGCTGGGCAGGCGATTTAGTGTGGCTTCTGTCTGGCGCAGCGTTGGGTTTTTTGGCATTCAATTGGCCCCCGGCAAAAATATTTATGGGTGATGTCGGCAGTGGTTTTCTGGGGCTGGTGATTGGTTTGCTGGTCTTGCATCTTTGGCAAACGGACATCGTGCCGTTAAGTGTAAGTCTTATCCTGCTTGCAACTTTTTGGTTTGATGCCTCGTATACGCTGTTTGTTAGATTAGTGACGGGGCAGCGCGTCACGCAAGCACACCGTTTACATTTGTATCAGTGGCTGGCGATGCGGCGCGGACACTTGTATACGAACGCAGTATTTCTTGTTTTCTCAGTATTTTGGCTGATGCCGCTGGCATGGTGGGCATTCCCCGCAAGCCGCACGGCGCTAATGTCCAGTGCGGCGATTGTGTTAGCTATTTTGCCGATGCTGTTTGCTTGCTGGCGCTTTAAAGTTGGGCTGCCTGCAGGGGAGGATGTCGCATGAGTGAGATCATGACCCGAATTGCACAAGCGCTATCGCGTGCACAAAAGCAGCTGATCTGGATGGCAACAGATGTCGGACTATTATTATTAGCCATGTGGTTCGGGTTTGCTTTCCGTTTGGGCGAGTTCGAGCTTTATATTGGTCAGTTTTGGCCCGCATTTGTATTAGCGGTTGGTGTTGCATTGCCTGCACTTAAGCGCTTTGGGCTGTATCGCCAGGTCATTAGATACTCTGGTAACCATGCGATGATTGCGATTGTGAAAGGTACGGCGCTTGCTGGCCTTGCCGTAGCGGTTCTGCCCTTTATGCAGCGTCTGGACTTTTTCCCTCGTTCGACGCCGATTATTTTTTGGTTTTTATCGGTATTATTTCTGGGCGGATCGCGTCTTCTGGTGCGAGAAATGATGCAAATGCGTGATGCAAGGCAGAAGCGAGAACCGGTGATTATTTTTGGGGCTGGCCTTAAAGGTGCTGAACTGGCAAGGCTATTGAGTAAGCAAGGCAAATATGAGCCGGTTGCTTTTCTCGATAATAATCCCAGCCTTCACGGTAGTGCCATTAATGGGTTACAAGTGTACGCTCCGGCGGCGATTGATAGGGTTTTGCGTAAATCTTTGGCAAAGCAGGTTTTGGTTGCGATTGGTTCAAATCATACAACCCGTCAGGAAGTGGTTAATTTCTTAGCGAATTACTCTGTGCGGGTGAGATTAATACCCGATGTTAACGATGTATTGTTGAGCGAAGGTGGTTTGCTCAACGTTCGAGATGTTGGCGTTGAAGATATACTCGGGCGAACCGAAGTGGGTGCGTTGCCCCATCTATTGGGTCGATCGGTCGCCCATCAAACTGTCCTGATTTCGGGTGCCGCTGGCAGTATCGGTTCTGAATTGTGCCGACAAATGTTGCAGCAGCAACCTACAACGATGATTCTATGGGATCAATCGGAATTCGGGCTTTACGAGATTCACCGAGAATTGTCTGCGACGGTAGAAAAAGAAAATTTGCCGTTAAAACTAATCCCGATTTTGGGATCAGTAGCCGACGAAGCCTTCGTGTCTCAAATTTTTAACCGTTATGAGGTTGATACGGTTTTTCATGCCGCCGCCTATAAACATGTCAGCCTGGTCGAGAATAATGTCATCCAAGGCTTAAAGAACAACGCTTTGGGTACTTTTTATTGCGCTCAGGCTGCAGTCAGTTGCGGTGTTAAGAAATTTATTCTTGTGTCCACGGACAAAGCGGTTCGAACCACGTCGGTGATGGGTGCGAGTAAGCGAATTGCCGAACTGGCTCTGTTGGCATTGCAGGGGGTTAACACCGCAACCTGTTTCTCGGTAGTACGTTTTGGTAATGTCTTGGGTTCCTCCGGTTCGGTTGTGCCTTTATTTGCTGAGCAGATCAATGCAGGCGGACCGGTGACCCTCACTCATCCAGAAGTCACGCGATATTTCATGTCGATAAGTGAGGCAGCGCAGTTGGTGTTGCAAGCATCGAGTATGGCGCAAGGGGGTGAAATTTTTGTTCTGGATATGGGGAAGCCTGTCAAAATTTTCGATTTGGCGATTCGTATGATTAAGCTCAAGGGGTTCAGTGTTAAAGATGCCGATTCATCAAAGGGTGATATCGAAATTATGCTGACGGGCCTGAAGCCAGGGGAGAAATTGCACGAGGAGTTGCTGGTCAATGGAGATGTTGTTGGTACCGAGCATCCGAAAATTTTGCAAGCGCAGGAAACGTTTTTGCCTTGGGTTGACCTCTCCTATGGGATAAAAAGCTTGGCGGTGGCGTGTGCGACGTATGATGATAGGGCCGTTAACGAGGCGGTGGATAAGCTTCTAAAAGGTGCCGCGCGTGTGCCGGCTTCAAATAAAACTAGTTCGTCGCAGAACCCGGCTTTTTTGCTCCCTGATCAGAAATCGGATGACCTTTAGAGGCCTGTATGTTGCCGTTGCAGTTGTTGTAGACTGGGCCTGAGGCGGAGCAATTCGGTGAGACAGTCAACGTGACTTACATTGCCGGATCGCCATGGATGCCACAAAACAAAGCGGGAGAAATCGTGACGCGGCAGCAAGAACAATTAATCCTTCGTCTCTGGAAAGATTGGTGTGGCTTGTGGCCGGAGTTAAGTCCTGAGAAAGGTGCTGTGCGAAAAGGTGCCCAAGTCTATGATCCGACGTTTGATCTGATCCCGGTGCGTTTTTACAAGAAATTCTACATGGAGGTCGCTTGTGAGCATCCGTCTCTTAAGGGTGTTTCTGTATTTGAGGTCATTGATGTAGCTCTAAATCAGACGAAAGCGCCAGAGGGCGATCTCGTTCCGGCTGGAGAGGGGCTATTCAAATCAAAAGCAGGTCCATCTAGAGCAGGTTCAATACTCGATGTGGCTGACACAAAAAAAGAGTCTGACCCCAGTGGCTCCTCTTCAAGTGGTGAAATTATCGGGGCAGAGGATTAAGTGGGGTTCGATTGCGCGAAATATCGCAAGCCGCGTTATTTTTTGTTGGGTAAAAAAGTGCGGTATTGCGTCTGGTTGTTGATCATGGGGTGTTTCGCAGGATGTGCAGGTATTGATTTAGACACAACCAATACAGGCGGGGTGACGCTAGAGGGGACTTGGTTGATTGACTTTACTGCGTCCGATTCGCTGCTCGATGCTCGTTTGACTGGAGAATCTGCGGGCAGTGGTCTTCGTTCTCGTGGAAGACGTGGACAATTGCAGGCACGCGCTGGGGGGTCTGGGTTGGCTTTCGTGGCGCATGATTTCCACATACTCAATGCAGACAAGCTGGTAGTTGAACAAAATCCAGATTCAATGGGCGTTAATTACCAACCTGGTGTCTACCGTGATATTTCGTGGGGCGAGCGGCGTCGCGGTTTATGGACGGTTAACGCCGGCTGGCAAGAGCGCACGTTGGTAATTATCTCAGAGGCGGACGATCTTCGGGTTGAAGAGCGTTTCGACCGGCAAGGTGATCGATTGGTGGTTAAGGTTGTCGTAGAGGCCGACAATAAAGAAACAATCTTGAATCGATTTTTTCGTTTGATGCAATGAAACCATTAGGTTGTGCAATGAGGATGTGTTGCATAAGAATTGTTTACCCCATTGCTTTAGCAAGGCTTGCATTTCATGTTTATCGCATTAGAATTGGCGCCCTCGCGAACGCTTGCTTAAAGCGGTCGTCGAACGATTTTCTACTCCGTCTTAGCTCAGTTGGTAGAGCAGCTGACTGTTAATCAGCGGGTCGCTGGTTCGAGCCCAGCAGACGGAGCCATATCTTTGAGTCACTCACACACTTCTGAGCTTTTCCTGACTTCCCCATTGTGGTTATTCTGCGAGGGCGATCTTGCGCGAACCGCGCAGTATCACTAATTCAGGTTGTATTCCATTACGGTCGCTGCACGAGGTATTGACAAGTTAAACATTCGTAAGGCTCGGCGGATTCGACAGATCAGGCTTTTAGGTGCGCTTCTTCAGCGGCATGCCGGCACAAGCCTGACAGCTCGCTGCCGCATTCAGCGAAAAGCCGTCGCGCGACGGTGAAGGGCTTGCTGGTGTTGGCGCATGTTGTGGTTCCGGGGTTGCGCAGGGTAAGTACCCGGCTGCTGGCGTTTGCCCCGAGAATGACCCGATATTGCAGCAATTTCCACTTACCTTCGCCTTATCTACTAAGGGTCTATCTAGCGGTTATCTAAAAAATATTGACTAAATGACTGAAAAAGTTAAATTAGTCAGTATTATGACTGAAGTTATTGATCAACTATTGGGTGTCCTCCAGGCGTTTCTCTGGCCTCAAGAGCGAGAGAAGCAACGCAACAAGCGACAACGGGTCATCGTTGCTGCCACTCACCATTTTTTACGCTATGGCTATCAAAAGGCCAGTATGGATGAAATCGCGATCAAAGCAGGGGTCAGCAAAGGCGCGCTTTATCTATACTTCCCTAGCAAGTTGAACCTGTTGTTTAGCGCCCTGGCCTACGAAGGGGAGCAGTATTATCAACATCACCTCGCGGTGAAGGATCTCCAGTGGACCCCTCGTCAACGTCTAAAGTGGATGATTGGACAAAGTTTTGCGCATCACGAGACGTCGCCGTTAAGTACAAAAATGCGGTCTCAAACAAGCGACTTCAGTTTAGTAATTGCTGATTATTCTCAAGAGAGGGAGACCTCTGAGGCTCTTCGACACGCTGAGATGAATCTTTTGAAGGCGCTCATCGCCGACTTATTGGGCAGCTCATTTGACGAAGCGGAAATCAAGATCATCAGCGGCATGACCTATGATCTCATTACGGGTTTGTTGCTGGTACCAGAGACCTTACGCCAAACACCGCTCAGCCAATTCGACCAAATCGCTGAATTGATCATCAGCGGACTTGAGCATCTAAAGCCTGGCGCGCTGCTCGAGTCCAAGAATGGTGAAGCCGAGCGCTCAAATCCGATCTTGGCTGATGTCAGTCAAAAGAACGTGGTCAGACAATAACCAGAGACTTCAATCGCGAGGATAGACCGGGCGCTCGAACGCCTGCAGCAGCGCAAGAAAAGGACAGTGATCTCATGATAGAAACGCAAAAATCGAACCGTTGGAATCCCAGAAACCCCCTTTCGGAGAAATCTTCGACGCGAACCCGCGCCCCGCTGAGGGCCATCCAAAAGCTGGGCTCATGGGTCAAAGTTTTTATCCTAGCGGGTCTCGCGATCAGCCAACCGACCCTGGCAGACGGTACCCATAAAAATCCCCTGGATATCATTGACCAAATGGAGCAACTCTACCGCGGCTCATCGAGCGATTCGAAAATTACGATGGTCATCGAAACGCCGCGCTATCAACGGTCGATGCAGATGTCGGGTCAATCGATGGGACGGGAATTCGGATTTTTTCGCATTCTTTCACCCAAAAAAGATCGCGGTATTGCCACGCTCAAACGCGATGAGGAAATGTGGAATTACTTTCCGAAGATTAACAAAGTCATCAAAGTACCGCCGTCGATGATGATGGGATCGTGGATGGGCAGCGACTTCACCAATGACGACCTCGTAAAAGAGACCCAACTAATTGATGCCTACGACATCCAAATGACTGAGACCGATGACCAGTACCGCTTCACCTTGACGCCCAAGGAGCAAACCGTGACGGTCTGGGGGAGTATTGACTACGTCGTCTCAAAGTCGCCCTTATTGCCCCTTTCGCAAAGTTTTTTTGACGATCAAGGCGAAAAAATCCGCGTCATGACTTTCAGTGCGCCCAAAGAAATTGGAGGTCGGCTCATGCCGTCCATCCTTGAGATTGAGCCGCTGAACAAACCCGGACACAAAACACGGGTCATCTACGATGAAATCGTCTTCGACCCACCCGGCATCACAGAGCAGACGTTCTCGATGCGCAACCTTAAATCAAGATTTTAGCCATGCTCACCCTGAAATTAGCCTACAGAAACATCTTGCGGCAGAGGCGTAGGAGTTTGTTGACAGCCCTCAGCATGGCAGGGGGCTATATGCTCTTCGTGTTCTCAATGTCCTTGCTTGAGGGCAGTTGGTCCAATGTGGTGGATATCTTCACGCTGGATCACACTGGGCACATACAAGTGCACAAAGACGATTATGCGAAGCGGCCCAAGATCCATAAGACCATCGAAAATCCAGCAGTCGTTGAGACGACGCTCAAAAATCATGAAGACGTCACCGGGTGGGCACCGAGAGTCTATTCCTCCGCGCTGGCCTATGGCGGCAACAAGACCTCCATCGCTCGAATCTTCGGAATCGACCCGGAGCTTGAGCCCACCGTGACTCGGATATTACAAAAAGTCAGTGCAGGGCAGTATTTTAGCGCCCAACCCAATGCCGATGGTTATTTTCCCGCAATGATTGGTCGGGGACTGGCCAATTCATTGCGATTGGATGTTGGGGACGAAATCGTTCTGATTTCCTCAGGTGCCGATGGATCAATTGCGAACGATATCTTCATCATCACCGCCATTATTGGTAACACCACCTCGTTTGATCGACTCGGCGTCTTTCTGCCGCTCACCGTTGCCCAGGAGTTTCTATCGATTGGTGGTGAGGTTCACGAATTTGCCTTACTTGCGCGCAACAAGCACGATAACGAACAACTGGCAGTCGAGCTGCAAAGTTTGATGCCCAGCCTGAATGTCTCACCCTGGCAGCAGATTGAAGCGACTTTTTACCGAACCATGCAATCCGACAAACAAGGTAATTATTTTACGATGGCATTGATTGTCTTCATCGTATTTATCGGTGTTCTAAATACAGTACTGATGTCGGTGCTTGAGCGAACCAAGGAGTTTGGTGTCTTGAAATCAATCGGTTGTCGTCCGTCAGAGCTTGTCAAACTCATTTTTATTGAAACGGTGATGCTCGCAAGCATCAGCATCAGCGTGGGCCTCGCGCTCATTCTTCCGGTGATTGTGTGGTTTACCGAAGTTGGCATAAAACTCGATATCTCGGTGGACATGGGCGGAGTTGTTTTTGACACAATGAAAGGAGACCTCTCTGCCTATGTCGTATTCATGCCCATGGGCTTTATGCTGCTGACTGCAGCACTGATCAGCCTTCCTCCAGGATTGAGAGCCGCGCGCATACTGCCCCGCGTCGCGTTGGGGAGTCACTGATGCTGAGTTTGAAGCTAGCGTGGCGTAATTTGTTTCGAAATACCCGCAGAACCCTCTTAACCTGCATGCTCATTACCAGTTCACTGGTGGTGATTATTCTTGTCGACGGCATCATGCTGGGCATGATCGACGTGATGGTTGGCGGGATCACCAAAACGCTTGAGGGAGAGGCGCAGGTGAATCAAAAAGGATTCCGGGAGAACTTTGAACCCGAGCTTTTCCTCAACGATCCCGACGCCATCACCGCCGCCTTGGCCGCCGATGAACGCGTCTCGGGCCACGCGCCACGGGTGATTATTGGGGGCATGATTGCCTCGCCGTACAACACCACTGGCGGCCTAATTTATGGGGTTGATGCAACTTCAGAACTGGGAGTCAGCCGTCTCCAAGAGGCCACGATTGAGGGCGAATACTTAACCGGCGCAAAGCGAGAGATCCTCCTCGGAAAGCTAATGGGGGAGCTGTTGGAAGTCTCGCTGGGTGATCGGATCATTATCACCGCCGCACAAGTGGACACCGCTGAGATCACCCAGGAGCTATTTCGGGTGACCGGCTTTTTTGAATTCGGGCCAGAGGAGATGGATCAAACCCTCGCCTTCATCAATCTCAGCGCAGCCCAACCTTTACTGGGAATGGACGGGCATGTGCATCAGATTGCGGTTCAATTTGTTGATCCCGAAGATGCAAAAAACAAAGCTCTACCGACATTAACGCGTCTCAACCAAGGCAATGTCGAGGCACTGGGCTGGCTCGACCTACAACCTTCTATCGGTGGCATGATTGAGATGAGCAGCTACGCCTCTGCAATCGTGGGCGCCGTATTATTCATCCTGACATCCCTCGGGGTTATCAATTCGATGTTCATGTCGATTTACGAACGCATCTACGAATTTGGGGTCGCTAAAGCCATTGGCACAACGCCTCGCCAAATCATTGCGTTAGTCTTGTTCGAAGCCTTTTTTCTCGCCTTAATGGCCTGCGCTTTTGGGGTTCTGCTGGGCTACCTTGCCTCGTCTTATTTTGAATCAAATGGTATTCCCATGGGACGTATGGAAATGTCGGGCGTGCTCTTAGACGGCAACATGCACACTGAGGTACGCGCCTATCAGTTTGTTGCCTTCCCGATCTATGTCACGCTACTCACCGTCGCCGCGGCGATTTACCCTGCTGTTTTCGCTTCCCGAATCGTGCCCAGTCAGGCACTGCAACGCGCCCTTTAGGATCAGATTAATGAAAACTGTGATTGAAACCAAAAACCTCGTCAGAAAGTTCGGTGAAGCCCAGACCCAGGTCACCGCGCTCTCCAACGTCAGCACCCACATCGAAGAGGGCGAGTTTACAGCCATTATTGGTCCATCGGGGTCGGGCAAAACCACCCTGCTACAACTTATTGGAGGGCTTGATGAGCCGGATTCTGGCGACGTCTTTTTGTCGGGCACGAACATCGCCAACATGTCTGGGAGGCAGCTATCCGATTTTCGCCGTGATCATATCGGTTTTATTTTTCAGTCCTATAACCTGATTCCTGTGCTGTCAGCGCAAGAGAACATCGAGTACATCATGCTGCTGCAAGGCATCGATGAAAAAGATCGCAAAACCCGGGTTCAAGAGATGCTCGCATTGGTCGGCCTTGAGGGACTGGGCGACCGGCGACCGGCACAACTCTCGGGCGGACAGCAGCAACGCGTTGCTGTGGCCAGGGCGATGGCTTCCAAACCCGACATTATTCTGGCCGATGAACCCACGGCAAATCTGGATTCGACCACAGGCATCGCACTGCTCGATATGATGCGGGACCTCAATGCGCAGATGAACATGACCTTCGTCTTTTCAACCCACGATCAAAAAATCATGGATCGGGCTGACCGTTTGATCCATTTGGAGGACGGGATTGTTCACTTGGACGAAATTCGTAATTCGTGATCTCTTCCAACTCAGCGAAGACGTCGCCCCAAACATCGATTCATCGTTCCAGCTTAGCAACCTTAAGGAGGATTGGTGCACGCACCCGCGCATACAAAATTTGAATTCAAGTTGCCGCGCTTAAACCTCCAGCGGGCTTTGAGGTGAGTTGAGGTGAGGCAAGAATGAATTCTAACGGTTATGCGCGCATCGTTTTAGGGGTATTCACCTGCTTATTTGCCTGTCTTGCGCATGCAGAACCGGTGCTTGTGTTGGGAAGTTTCGTCAATGAATCTAACGCCGCAAAGCACCTTCAAAGGATTGAGGCCCGGCTTAACGAGCAAGGCGTTTTATCTCAAATCTCCCTCAAAGGGACGCCTTACTACCGGGTTATTTTGCCGATCAAAGGTCGACCCATTGAACCCTTAAAGCAACGCGCGCGCGCTGCCGGCTTTGAGGGCGTATGGACTTGGGAAACGGATTTGGCGACCCCGAAAATGCCCAAGACCGAGCTAGCAACGCGAGCTCCTTTCATTGAAGCAGCGCCGCAAGCGCCGCGGGAGGCCTCATCCGCGCGACGCTCTCTCGCACCGGTCGCTGAGCCGAGTGCACCCGATCGTTCGCCTCGCGCTCAAACCAATATTTCGGGTTATTTGAAAACCTATGGGGTGATCCAAGATTCGGTCGCCAACGATTTTTTCGAAACGGACTCCATCTATCAGGCGCAAACTAGTGGTCGCCTCATGGTGGAATCCTTCACCGACTGGATGGTCTTCCAATTTCATTACGAGCTAAGCTCATTGTCGGTCTCGCGATCCATCGGAGGTGATTTGCAGGCCTTTAATATTGTTGGTGACAGCTATCGGGTCGGTGACCTCAAAACATCTTTAACCAGCGATGCAGCAAGCAAAACCCAAGTCTACCAAAACCTCGATCGCCTAAATTTTCAAGTGCAATTAAATGCCGGTGATTTGACCGTCGGCCGCCAGGCCATCGCTTTTGGGGCAGCACGCTTTATCAATCCGATTGACGTATTTTTGCCCTTTGACGTTAGAACGTTCAACACAGAGTATCGTACCGGAGTCGACGCGATCCGCTTCCAAAGACCCTGGGGCGAGCTGGGTGAAGTCGATTTTGGGCTGGTCCTAGGCAAAGACGCAGATCAATCAACCTCTGCAGCATTCGTCCAGATACGTAACAACATGGGCGGCAGAGACTTTAATTTTTCACTGATCGAATACGCCCAGCAAACCCTCATTGGCGGCGGCGTGCAGTCTGAATTGGGTGATCTAGGCTTTTGGCTTGAAGTCGCCTATGTCGATGGCGACTACGACTATGCTAGGGTTTCGACAGGTGTGGATTATGCCTTTCAGGAGAACATTTTTGGCATGATTGAGTACCACTACAATGGTGCGGGTAGTCAAAACCCCGACGACTATCTATCGCTTTATCAAACCACCCCGTATCAACGCGGAGGGGTTTTCTTACTGGGCGAGAACTACTTGATACCCAGTATTTCTGTTCAAGTATCACCGCTACTGTCAGTCGCTCTAATGGGAATTCTAAATCTCAACGACCAATCTGCGTACACCTCTATCGCAGCGGAGTACAATGTCGCGGAGAACTTCTATATGGATTTCGGCCTATATTTATTTTCTGGCAAGGACTTAGGCATAAGCCCTGACCAAACCCTCATGCTCGGGTCGGAATACGGCGCCAACCCGAATCTGTTTTATTCCAGCTTGCGCTGGTACTTCTGATCGGCTTGTGTAAAAAGCTACTCGCCGGCCTTTTGTAACCATCCCCTCATCGACGCAGTCAATCGGCTCAAAGTTGAACACGCTCTGATTAGAGTTCTTGGTGGGATTTCAGCACAACATCAAGACGGAGCACCTGCATGCCTTTCAAGATGCGAGGTGTTTCGAAAAACTGCGGCTCGACCGCCATGGATTAATTGGCTTTGAGAACGTCAGCCGCAAGCTACAAGCCCTGACAGGGTTTAGCCATTGCCCATGCAAATTGTTACACCGTGACTAGAAATACGGCGCGGAAAGAGACTTTGAAATTATGATCCAATGCCCATCAAGAGATTTTGTATGTCTGAGCTGCCCTGAGTGTTACTGCCTACCCTCATCAACAGTGATCACTCCAGTCCGCGCGGCACAGCTGCGCACCGATTGCGGCATGCCACGCTCCAGATAGGCCCTCATTAATCACCCAAAATCCCATAAGAAACATCATCCTTGGCCTGCGTTCCGCGATAGATCAAAGTCTCAAACAACTTGTTGGGATCATCGCCGGTGTACTCGGCGGTTCGGCTCCAATCTATGACGTATTGACGCAGACTAATCCGCCAGTCATCGTCTCGGCATTCGTATCGGTCGATGTATCGGCCAGCGACAAGATATTCGTGGCCGCCTTCTGATTCGCTCTCCTTGTATTGATCCACCGCCATCACATCACCGGCCTGGGACATAGAGAGAAAGGCTAGAACATAGATCTCGCCGACGCCGGTACCGGCGCTCGCGTCTATATCGAAATAGTGGTTCACAACCGTGTGGGTCGTGTAGTTCATAGCCAGGTGACCGGCAACAACGTTTTCACAGAACTGCGCGTAGTGGCCATCGTAGCTGCCGTACTTTACCTCGGCGTCCAGATGAAAGGCAGATTTCAGGATATCGATGTCGCACCGGTCGGCGCCTCTGGAATAACAGGTGACTGCTTTTCGAATGGCCTGCTCTGCCAGTAAATCTTCAACTTTCTTCACTTTTGCCATAGTTAAATTCTCGTTTCATCTAGTGGGGATATCACTAGGATTAAACACCGTTCTCAGCCTGGTGGGTAGTCACGGCCAGCCCTGTTCGCTGACCATAGACAAGATTGATGCTCCCGCCTGAGCCCCATAAACTCGGTCATTTTGACAGTTTCGCGTAATGGGTTTTAAATCGACGGGACTAAGAGATAACAACAGGTGATTCATGACGAAGGTTGAACCGCACCCTTTGGCAATGGATGGTAAGGATCCGGGTAACCTGCGCGGTGACCCAATTCCCAGGGAACGTTACTACGATCCAGCTTTCATGAAAGAAGAATGGGAACACCTGTGGACCAAGATCTGGCATGTGGCTGGACGCGAGCAGCAACTGGAAGAACCTGGCGACTACATCGTGCATGATTTTATGCATGAGTCCGTCATGATCGTTCGTCAAAAAGACCAATCACTCAAGGGATTTTACAACGCTTGCGGCCATCGCGCTGCAAAACTCGTCTGGGATAACAGCAGCCAAGACAGTTTCTTCTGCCCGTATCATGGCTGGCAGTGGGGTCTTGATGGCGTTTTGGAAGCGTGTCCGGATCGCGATGATTTTCCCCAGGGTGATCCTGTTGGCAATTTGAAACTCCTCGAGGTGCGCGTCGACACGTGGGCAGGACTTGTCTGGTATACGATGGATGATGAGGCGCCAAGTCTCATGAAATATCTGGAGCCCACCCCCGAATTATACAAAGGTCATCAGTTTGAAAAAACGGTCCGGGCACACTGGCTACGCATTGAGTTAGATGTAAACTGGAAGTTCTGGTCTGACAATTTCAATGAGTCTTACCACACAAGAGTGGTCCATCCTCAAGTACCTCCACTGATTGACCAGGATCATTTTACTTCCCGATATGAAATGTTCCCTATGGGTCACAATCGAATCATACAAATGGGTCGCCCTTCGCTGCGGGACCGTCTCCCGGAAGGGGTGCCACATCCCTTCGATGAAGAATTACGAACCTGGGATATCGATCCCGATAGCTACCCCGATTACGAAACCAAAGCGATGCAGGGTTGGCTGGATCTAAAAGCCAATAAACGCAAGTTGTGGAAAGAAAAAGGCTATCTGCACTACGAACACCTCAACGATGAAGATCTGACAGAGAGTCCCTTTGGAGTGCTGTTTCCCAATGTCGCCATTGCGCCGGGCGCCGATTCATTTATAGTCTGGCGTTGGGAACCTCATCCCACCGACCCGGAAAAATGCTATTTCGATCAGTGGTCAATGTTTTATCCGGTTGAAGGCAAGGAAGGCTTCGTGAATCGTACGGCGGAAGTCGAAATGGCAGTACAGGAAGGTGAACTGGATTATCGTGTCTACGGCGACGGTTCAACGGTGCAGGATCTTTCTGATCAGGTTGTGTTCCAAGACTGGCAGTTAACGTCAGGGCAGCGAACAGGCTGGAAGTCCCGGGGCTATCAGGAACCTTACTTTGCCGCTCAGGAAACCCGAGTACGCCGCTTTCATGAGGTACTTAATGATTACCTCGCCGGCAAGCCGCCCGGCCGCGATTGACGCGGATAAGCAACTGGTTATCCCAGTTGCGGCAATTCCATTTGGTCAATAACGCGGGTACCGGGCCTCAAAGTCGTATCGTAGACCTTTCAGCTCTGCGCCTCGAAGTGGCTTGGGGTGTTCGAGGTACGAAGCATAACGTCGTTATAAATGCGTTGATAAATCCCCCCGGCTTGCCGTCGGGTCATCGGTTCCAATATCCCGATAGTCCGCTGCTGATATTACGGGGTTTGTGCGCCCAACTCGCCGTTCAGGAGCGCGGTGGTCGGGTTCTTCGCTTCATGGCGTCACTCACGCTGCCACCAGATATCTTGGTTACCCAAGCAAGCGTGTGTCTTATCGTCGGTGCACAATAACCGGTAAATCGGAGTAACCCTTTACGAAGTTGGAATTCACATAGGTAGGCTCACCGACGACTTCCACCGCCTGAAAACGATTCAATATTTCTTCCCAGAGCACTCGAAGCTGCATCTCAGCCAGACGATTGCCCATGCAACGATGGATACCAAAACCAAAGCTCAGCTGTTGACGAGCTTTCGGCCGATCGATCCAAAAGCGGTCAGCTTGATCAATCATGCTGCTATCTCGATTTCCCGAGACGTACCACATCAACACGCGATCGCCCTCTGGGATCAATTTGTCTCCCAATTGTACGTCTCGGGTTGTGGTCCGCCGCATATAAGCAAGTGGTGTTTGGTAACGAATGATTTCGGGCACCATATTCGGAATCAGCCCCGGGTTCGCCATGAGTTTTTGGTATTCGTCTGGAAATTGGTTCAAGAAACGGACACCCCCGGAGATCGAATTGCGCGTCGTGTCATTGCCACCCACAATCAACAGAACTAAGTTTCCAAGATACTCCATTGGCCCCATATTTTTTGTGGACTCGCCGTGCGCTAGCATTGAAACCAAATCCCCAGCCGGCGGTTGATTCACCCGCTGATTCCAAAGCTCTGTGAAATAGCTCAAGCATTCGCCTAATTCCTCACGACGTTGCTCTTCACTGTCGACAATGCCGGAGCCCTCATCTGCAGTTGCAACATCACTCCACCGGGTTAGTTTGCGCCGATCTTCAAAGGGAAAATCAAAAAGCGTCGCAAGCATTTGAGTGGTTAGCTCGATCGACACCAAATCGACCCAATTAAACGTCTCTCCCACGGGCAAATCTTCTAAAATCTTCTGAACGCGACTTCTGATCGTTCCTTCCATGACCGCAAGATTTCTCGGAGTCACTGCGCCGTTAACTTCTCGACGCTGCTGATCATGCCTTGGCGGGTCCATTGCAATAAACATCGGCAGAGGGAAGTCTTCCTCTTGATCGGTGACAATGATTGAGCCTTCCGACGAGAAGCTCTCGTGATCTGTATCAACTGCCATAATGTCTTGATATTTTGTGACATTCCAAACAGTGCCAATCTCCTCGACTTCCTGACGATAAATTGGATCTTCTGCGCGCAACCGTTCGAACACTTTGACATGATAATCATCATGGAATAGATCCGGCAGCATCAGATCTAATTCGTTCAAAGCAGCAGTATCTGGATCGGGTCTTGTCGGCATTTGCAGGGCTTCGCTCATCACTTTCCACCATTTGGTCTTGCTCAGCAGTCTATACAATATGACATAAAATCAATGTCAACGTGCAGCTGCGGGCAAACCCGTTTTTCCTCCAATCCCTTGGTTTTAACCCAACGAAACCGTTACTACATACTAAATCCCGTCACCCAGAAACCAGTGGTGATTGGGGCCTGAGATCCTTGAGTTTGGCCCCGCGCGTAAAAGGGTGCTCTGCAGATCCTCAGGAATCGTGCCGACTGCGTCCTGCTGATCAACGCTGTTTTCATTGTCAACTGGAGCAAAGCTATCCTGTAAAACATGATTATCCTGAGGTTGAATCTCTCGGTTGTTAGCGAGATTGTTGATATCATTGGTCGCGACTTGTTCCTTAGCCTTGGGCTATGTTGACTGAATTCGCAAAATACCCCAGGAAAATGCTTACGCTGTAAATATTGATTTGATATGAGCTACCACAAAGAAAATCTGAAAGAGCGACTCATTGAAATTGCATGGGAAATTTGCATTACGGAGTCGTGGCACCAAATCAATATGCGATACGTGGCAGAGAAAGCGGGCGTCTCACCGACTGCGTTTTATAGACATTTTAAAAACAAAAGTGATCTTAAAGCAGAGTTGATCCGAAGAGGTTACGAATTGATTAATGAAGGAAGGGAGAATGCAAATACATTTTCAAGTTACGGTGCCCACTACATAAAATTTGGATTGGGCTACCCGCACATCTACGATTTGATGTTTGGGAATATAGATTCAGACATGTCTCGGTATCCTGATTTGGAGACACGATCCGACGCAGCCTTTAATGGTGTAATTGAAGGACTGAAACCTTTTATGCCTGATGCGGCAGAGAAAGATATCAGGATAAAAGCTGTGCATATTTGGGCGTCTGTACATGGGTTAGTTGCGCTGTTGAGGCGTGGGGATTCCCAGGATAGTAAATCCGAAGAGCTAAAATGGATTGAAAATAACTTAGAAGAGTATTTGGAAATGACCACCTTTAGTTGAGCGGTAGGAAGTGTTAACTGCTTGACCGGCTGCATATAGTTCAGCCCCCATGCGTGCTACTTGTCCCGGTGGCAGCAGAATCCAAGAAGACGCTTGCCCCTGGTCCCAATGGCAGGTCTAGGATCACCCAGCCTATGGTCATAGCTAAACCGGCGACCATAAGAGCCAGTGAGTAGGGGAGCATAGTTGCGACCAAACTGCCCAGACCAAAGGTGCTTTGCCAGCGCTGACAGAAGATCAAAATCAACGGGAAATAGACCATAAGCGGCGTGATAATATTCGTAGCGCTGTCGCCGACTCGATAGGCGGCTGTGGCCATTTCCGGCGAGATGCCCAAGAGCATAAGCATTGGCACCATAACTGGGGCAATGAGCGCCCATTTGGCGCTTGCTGAGCCAACAAATAAATTCAGTAGAGCAGAAACCAAGATAATTAAAGCGAGCAAAACCGATGCGGGCAGATCGGTACTGCTGAGAAAATTCGCGCCGTGTACGGCCAGAATCAAACCCAGATCGGACCAGGCGAACATGGCTACAAAGTGTGCCGCAGTGAAGGCGAGCACTAAGTAGTAAGCAAGATCCTCCATGGCGCCAGTCATCATGCGCACCAAATCTCGATGATCACAAATCGTGCCTGCACCCTTGCCGTATGCCCAGCCCGCAAGTAGAAACAGTAGGAAAAAGCCCGCAACTAAGCTTTTATAAAATGGCGCGAACTGAGCTTCCTCAGCAGCGCTTTCGTCGATCAGAGGTGTGCCAGGACCAAAGGCAAAGAATATCCACAATCCCACAACGGCCAGTGCTGCCCATCCAGCGTACGCTAAGCCTTTTCTCTCAGGGTTAGTAAGAGGCTGATCGCTCTCGTCCCCAGCGCCGGTGGCTGCGGCAAGGGAGGGGTCAAATGACCCGAGGCGTGGTTCAATGATTTTGTCTGTTACAAACCAAATAACTGGCAAAAAGATAAACGTCATCGCCGCGATGAAAAACCAATTACCCGCAATATTCACGGAAAACTCGCCAAATACGGTTTCCACGCTGGCCTCGGTAATGCCAAACAGGAGGGCGTCGAGCTGGCCCGGTAATAGATTGGCCGAGAAACCGCCGGAAACCCCAGCGAAGGCAGCAGCGATCCCGGCAATTGGATGCCGGCCCGCTGCATGAAAAACAATACCTGCCAGCGGAATAAGCACCACATAGGCCGCGTCCGCTGCTAAGTTACCCATCATGCCTGCTAGAACAACAATAGGGGTTAGTACCGCCTTTGGGCGATTCCGCGCGGCAGCGCGCATACCGGTGCCGAAAAGGCCTGCGCGCTCTGCAACGCCAGCACCGAGCATAACCACCAGAACATAACCAAGGGGATGAAAGTGGGTAAAGGTTGTGGGCATATCAATCCACAAACGGGCTATGTTGTCAGGCGACAGCAGGCTCGATGCAACAATAACCGCATGAGTTCCGGTAGCTGGATCAATCGCGGTGGGGTGAGTCGCAGACAGTCCAGTTAGACTGGCAATTACAGAGATTATGACCAGCCCTAGAATCAACCAAAGAAAAAGAAAAACCGGATCTGGTAGCTTGTTGCCGCTTTTTTCAATCCAGCCAAGAAAGCCGCCAATTTCGTTTTGCTGGTCGCCCGAATGCAACTGTGATGATTGCATGACTCAGTCCTTATAACGTTCTTTGGTAAGATCAAATGATAGCATCGTGTCGATGATATGGGAGTGATCCCAATATCTGCTATTAATTAAGCGCTCTAGAATTGAGTTGTCTATGAACAGCAGACAGCATTACCGGACCAGCAGGTATGGTGCAGACAGTGCGTTATCATAAGTTGAGCGGACTGGTTTCAGGCGACTCTAAAGGCAGCAGTGCGTCGAACAGATTTTCCGGTTTCGAGATGCCAACGATATAAACTATGCGTTGGGTGACCTTGCCTTCAGCGTGGATTGCACCGGCTGGAATTTCCAGTTTGTCGCCTGCTTGCAGGGGAATGTGCTTACCATTTTCATCGATCACATAGCTGCTGCCTTGCATGACATAGCCGCAGTTGTCGACGCAATGCCAGTGCGGGGGTAGTTCTTCCATCCGTTCGGAGACATAAACAGTAGGCCACAGATCGAGCCGTTTGATGTCCTCGAGCACTTCAGCTTTTGTTTTGTGGAATCCGTGAATGACTTTCATTGGACCAGGAGAAAGGCTCATTTGCGATCCTTGATTGGTTGGCGACCCCCCTACTATGTACTGACGCAGGTGTGATTGCGAGTTCGTCAGTTGAGATGGATCCGGCACTGGTGAACGGGCCCGGCGGGGGACGCCCCCCGGGCCTCGTGACTCCAAGAGCCTGTGCTGATTAGGGGTGCTGGCGTGCAGCGTGCGCCGTGGTGGCGTCCGCGGTGGTGGAGGCAGGTTTGCAGCCACCGCGCCAGCGGGGGCAATGATGTTATCCTGCAACACGCCTGTGTGTGGTTGGAGAGCCGTGAGTTGGCGCTTTTTCTCTACTGTGCTTTAGGTCTAAATGGTTGGGCGCGGTGCAACTGTGATTCCGCCCCGGGGTTTTGGAAAAGGTGGTGCTAGGTCAGTGGGTCGGTGAAGAATCAGGTCGAGTTCAATCAATGCCAGATGGCTATGCGATTACTGTTGGTGGTCGGGATGATTTTTTTAGTTATCTCGTGTGGTAAGCGCCAAGGCCAAGTTGGCGTTTTGCCAGAGGCTGGCGGTGAACAGGTCGTGCCTTTTGAGGTTTGGTTTCCTGACGGTCGTGGACATCATAAGGGTTCAAAACGCCCGCTTGTGCTTCTCAGTCATGGTAGCGGGGGGGAATATGCTAATCATAGCTGGCTTATCAGCGCCCTTAGCGCCAATGGTTTTATCGTCGCGGCGTTAAATCATCCGCTGAACACCACACGAAACAATACGGACCAAGGTGTAATCAGTGTTTGGCGTCGCCCGGCGCACATTAGCGCTTTATTGGATCATCTGTTAGCAGATGAGCGCTGGGCGGATCTTATCGATCAAAAACAGATAGGTGCGGCGGGGTTTTCGTCGGGGGGATATACGGTCCTTGCGTTGGCTGGTGCGATCTATAAGCCTGAGTTGATGAATGCCTACTGCGCCGGTGAGGGGGGAGCTGATTGTGAGCTTGCGACCGATTCTGGTGACGTGGATTTTGAAAATGCGTCAAGTTCTTATTTGGATGAACGAATCACGTCAGTGTTCGCGATGGCCCCGGCGGTGGGCCCGGCAATCACTCGTGAAAGTTTGGCGAAGATAGATTTGCCCGTGCTGATTATGGCTGCAATGGATGATGAATTGGTGAATCCCGATTTAGGCGCCGCGGATTACGCAAAGGCCATTCCAGGAGCTGAACTGGTGATGCTGCCTAGCGGTGGTCATTTCATTTTTCTTGAATGTAATATCGTAACGAGGATCGTTGATCGGTTTAATCATGAGCTCGACCTGTGTGGTACCCAATTTAACATCGATAGAGCCGCAACCCGCGAGATTGTTTCTGATCGAGCGGTGAGCTTTTTCAAGAAAAATATCTCGCCAGACGGGCGCTAGGATTTGGAGTTGTCGGGCGGCTGTTTAAGGAGTGCCGGCTAGGCGGCTCGCC